>OBLS010000058.1_pt1 | contig 26102 bp, 26 predicted proteins | sample 1519901 | NCBI WGS metagenome assembly OBLS01 (sample SAMEA3113585, study PRJEB22503) | soil metagenome | reverse complement strand
TATTAGATGAAAAAGGTAATAAAATGAGTAAAAGTGCTGGAAATGTAATAGAAGCCAATTTAATGCTTGAACAGAACTCTGTAGATCTCGTTAGATTCTATTTTATCTGGAAATCATCACCTATAGAAGCATTGAATTTCAGTCTAAAAGAAATGACCTCAAGACCATATCAAATCCTGAGTACACTTTACTATTTGCATATATATTTAAAACAAAATAGTATTCTCGACAATTTTGATAGAAATATTCATGACCTCGGATGGGTAATTAAAAATAACTTATTAGAGACTCCTGAAAAATGGCTTCTTTCAGTATTACAAAATTTAATAAAAAATATTAATTTCTTATTTGAAAATTGCCGATTTCATGAAGCAACAAAAGCTATTGAAGAATTTATTATAAACAATGTCAGTCAAACATACATACCACTTACAAGAAATTATATTTGGAACGATAGTGTTGAGGAAATAAACAGAAGACTTACAATTTTTTCAATTCTAGATTATGTGCTTGAGAAAATTGATATTATTCTTCATCCTATATCTCCATTTATTACAGAATATCTCTATGTGAATTGCTTCAGTAAAATAAAAAATCTAAAGCATGTTGATTCTTCTAAAGATAGTATACTTCTCTCTAAATGGCCTGAGTTAGAAACATCTCTAATTGATCAAGATCTTGAGAATATTTTTGAAAAAATAAAAACAATCATCTCTTTAGCAAATTCTGCAAGAATGAAAGCAAAAATTAAGCGAAGATGGCCTGTAACCGAAATGGCAATATGTTCTATTTTAGATAAAGAAACATTAGCACAATCTAATAATAATAATAATAATAATAATACGCAAAAATATTACGATTACGATCATAATCAATTTGATACTGAGTTGTCTAAAAATGATATATCTGAAATTTTGAAAAATCAATTGAACGTACATTCCTACAAGGTCAAACAAATTCATACATCAAACACAGTGGAAAAAGTTCTAGAAATGATCAATGCTCATCTTCCTGTTTTACCTTTAATTAGTATTATTCGAAAAAATGTAGCACCACAAGTTAAATCTGATATAGGTAAGGTTATATCAGAATTTGAAAAAATTGACAAAGTAGATGTTCTTTATACTCTTAAAACAGATAAAAAATTTCGTCTATTTTATAATAAGGCTTCCTCCTCCTCCTCCTCCTCCTCTTCTTCTTCTTCTTTTATTGATCTATATGAGAAAGATTTGGAAATTTCATTTTCAGTTAAGGAAGGTTACGTTTATGCTGAAAAAGAAAATTTAATGATATTTATGTCTACAAATCGTGATCAAAATTTAATTACACAAGGTCTAGTTCGTGATTTGGCTAGGAACTTGCAACAATTACGTAAAGAAAAATCATATAACCCGACTGAAATTCTATCAACTGCATATATTGCTGACCTAGAAAAAGATGAGGTATCTTCTTTATCTTTACATACAACTGATTTAACTTATTTAGTTAGAGTTCAATCTATAGTTTTATCTGAAGAAAAGAAGGAAGATATCGAATATAAGATCATTGAAATTGATGGAAGAGAAATAAGTATATCAATAAACTAGGATTTTTTATTATTTTTTTTTATATACCTAAGTTTGATATTTTCATTGGCAATTTCTATATATTTGTTATCTATTTCAGTGCCTAAAAATTCCACGTTTAAATTAATACATGCCAAAGCCGTCGTCCCTATTCCAATAAATGGATCATAAATAACTGTATTTTTTCTTATACCATGTAATTTAATGCACAAATATGGGAGTTTTTCAGGAAATGTTGCAGGATGGGGTCTTTTTTCTTGAATTGTATTATAAGGAATAAACCAGATATTTCCTCTATCTCTCTTATCTGTTTTCGCAGATTTCCATCTTTTTATATTTGATTTGTCCTGGTATGTTACACCTACAGCCAATTTGTCAATCGCTATATCTCCTTTTTTGGTAAAGTGAAATATGTATTCATGAAGATCACTTAGAAATCTCTGACTCATGATAGGTTTAAAATGCCCGATAGATGAATCAGTTTTTATAAAGTTATTTTTTCCTATATCCTCTACTTCGATCGATATTGATTTTATCCAATGGATTGTATTTTGCAATTTATACCCAGCTTCTATAAATTTACTACAAATTTCAAAAGGAAGCATATAGTCTGCAGGTCTTCCACCCACATTGAGGAAAAATGATCCATCTTCTTTTAAAACCTGTAAGCTTTTATGAGCGATTTTTTGTAACCATAAAAGATATTCTTTTTTATCTCTTTTATCATTATATCTAGAATATGGCTTGTTAATGTTATAAGGAGGTGATGTTACTATCGCATCAATTTTTATAAAATTTTCTTTTTTTAATTGGTTCATAAATTCCATGCAATCAGTATTATAAATTTTATTTACATGAATCATTTGATCCTAGTTCGTTCGTGGATTGCAACTGATTTACTTATAAGATTTTTGGATTAGTTTTTTGGTAGAATTTATGATAATGAAGGTCTAGAATATAATTTTACTTTTAATTTATTATAACAAAAAACACATAAAATGATTTTCCCTTTATTCTTCATTTATTAAATTTTATTAGCAAGGTCTAATAATGGGTAATTATTTATTGATTAGCGTGTCAGAAAATAATAAATACAATTTTAGATATCTAAAGTATAGTTCTCTTGAAGATATGTTCAAGATAATACTGTCATCAGCCCAATCTGCGTTGGGTATTAGCTCATTGCTTTATTTTCTAAATTATAAGAATCAAAATCTTATGTTTATCTATAATAGTTCAATAGGAAGCAGTTTAATACATTATAATATATTGTCAGAAAAACCCTTGACCAAATTTATTCAGTTAAATAAACAAAGTGGAGAATATAAATATATTGATGATGTCGGAAATGATCCTCATTCTATATATATACCAATTCTGGAATTAGAAAATACAACATTGGAATTTCCACTTAATTAATTAAGTAGTTAATCATCAATCAACTATCTATTTATTTATTTATTTATTTGCTCAAATAATAAGACACATATAATTTTGTATTGGTTGTTGTTATAGAAATTGACATAATAATATTTAAATTTTATATAAACATAACATTCAATTTATAAATTTTCTAATAAATTTATATAACTTATAAATCTCTAATACAATTACTATACTAATTATGGCTTACTCAGATTATATATCTTCCTTGTTGTCTTATCCAAAAATCAATTTGACACAAGAGGAGCGATCATTTATAATGAAATTTATTAGAGGTCATGATCCATCATTTAAATTTTCGTCTTATTTTAAATTAAGAAATCCGTCTCCAGATAATAGTGATGTCTCATCTTTGATTTCAAAACGCTTAGAAGATATGGGATTTATAGAAGTTACAAAAGGCAAATTTCTGAGCAATGTCAAGAATTATAAATTTACTACTTATGGATTATTTTATGTGTTTCAAAATATATCAATTTATCCACCCCAATTTCTGATAAAATATCAAGATAATATAATTTTGCAAACGTTAGTATACAAATTCTTTAATGAAAAAACAATTAAGACAGGTACCGGAAGATTTTATTCCCAAATTGTTAGTTATCTTGAAGAATGTTGTAATGTAAGCTTAAATGCTATAGATGATATTAAATCAGCTGAAACAGAAGAAGAAAAAGTCAAAATATTTGATAAATTAAAATTTGACTTGGAATGGTTAATACGAAGATTATGTTTTAAATTAACAATTATGTATAATGAAACCCATTTACTATCAATTAACCCAAATCTAAATGATGATGTCAAAGTTACACTTTACGAATATGAAAATAAAATGAAAATACAATTATCAAAGGACTCCCAATTTATTGCTTTATTAAAGAATTTACATAAGGACTTTAACGAAGGTTACAGCGAACTTATAAATTTACATAATGAAAATTCTGATAACATAGATAAGTAATATAAATTACGATAGATTATTTTAGTAATATATATATTCTTTTTAACTTGTACGTAATTTTATCAGAGTACATTTATTTAATAATAAAACTATTTTTCAGAAATTTTTGAATCTTGAGTATCTATATATTAAATTCATTATTATATTATTCAGAATTAAAATTTTATTTTGTTTATCTTGAATAACAACTTATTTAATAGCTAATGAATAAAATTTATATTCCTTATTAACTAATTAAAACTATACTTCATTTTTCTATTGAATTTAGTTGTTCTATATTTTTTGTATATCCTAGTTAACTAAGGAATTTTTTCTTTCTCTGTATGATGAAATAAAAGTTAATAATAACATTGCAAATAATAAAATTCCAGTTGCAAGATGTGTTGCTACTAGTAAGGCGTGCAATTTTGAATATACCATGATCATACCCAAAACTATCTGAATAATAACTATGACTGCTGCTAAGATTGCAGTTTTACTCACGGATCTTGCATTAATATATGCATAAATAGCTGTTGCAATAATAAAACCAGTGGTAATTATGACCAACATCCGATGGACATGTTCAAAAAGATAATCTGGACTTGGAATACCTAAACCGTTAGGACATAATGGCCAATCAGGACAGGACAATCCTTGGTAGGATGAAGTAATATAAACTCCTATTAGCATTATTGTATATATCAAAGCCAGTGATGTAAAAGATAACAGTAGCATTTTTCTAGGAAAGGGTTTGTTCTGCTGCTTAGACATGGTAGTTTATTCTAAATATTTTTCTTGACCCAAATAAATGTAAATCTATATTCTTTATGAGGTTTTATTTATTAATTATAGTAGTATACGAAGATGTTAATTGTTGTTTTTTAGACTTTCTACAAGATATTACGAAACTCTAGAAAATATATCATATATATAATTTATAAAGAAAAAGAAATGACTTTTTATTCTTCTTCTTCTTCTTCTTCTTTTAAAAATAAGTCATACCTATACTTGTTACTTAGGATATTTCTTAAAAAGTTATATTATAATATGTATATCCTGTGTAAGAGTTATAATTTACTATTAATTAGTTTTTCAAATTATGTTTATTAATGGATTTGATTATCTTGGATCTGTGATTGCTAAATCTTTTGAAAATCTAATTTGTGATATTCTTCTACAATCTGATATAACTTTTTCTATTAGAAATTCTGGAGGAATTTGTGAAGCACGATTACAAGAGAATATGAAATTCAAAATCAGAGATGAGTGGGCTACTATAGGAGATGAAATCTCCCCGTGGCATATTCACCTTAATATAAAAGAAGTTACCACAGCAAGATTCGTTAGAGAATTCAATAATTCTCACAATCGTGAAAGTTTTAGTATTCGCTTTTTTGATACATCTGATAATCTGATTTTTCGTGCCAATTTTTCAAAACTCTATGACCTTAATGGTAATCTTATCCAAGAAAAGGTGTTAAAATTTCAACATCTATATGAAAAATATGGCAAGAAAGAGATTTTAAATTTTAAACTCCATAACTAACTCCATAACTAACTCCATAACTAACTCCATAACTAAATCAAATCAAATATTTAATTAAACAAATTATGTTTTTTAAATAATTAATTTTCTAAAGGATATAGATATGATGATGTCTATTTCACTGTAACTTATTTATTAAGATCTACTGTTTATTTTTGTGTTATTAGGATCATATGATATTTACTAATAAAGCCATTAGATTGAACACTAAATTACTAATTGATATATAGATGTAATGTGAGTTTATTATAAAGAAAATAGTTACTATAATTAATTTAATAAAAAATTCTTATTATAAGTATATAATATTTTTCATTTACAAAAATCCTTTTCTTTTAATTAAATTTAATTATTTATTTTAATATATTACAATATTAGGTATGCAAATCCTACTATAGCATATACTATATGATCTTTCAAATTCTTGAAATATCTAGAATTGAATTAGTAAGTAGTGAATTATAAAATAATAGTTTTTACTTTCCTTGTCGTATTTCCTATTTTCTCTGGGTCGATATACATTACAGATCAAAATGTTGATGCAATGGAAGAAATAAATAAATCCATCTTCAAGAACTTGCATTTTGCAGTGGATGATAATTCTTTTGTCTCAGATAGGTATGATACTATTAACAAAGACAATAATTACAACCCTATTGAATATACTAATGAATATACTAATGAATCTACTATACTTAATATTAATAATAATCAACATCCATCATTTGGTTATTCACAATATGGAACTAATTATTTAAATGATTATGCATACAACAATCACTATGATTATAAAAGTGAATTTATTGCGCAATTAGACCCCTACCCGGTGATATCTGATTATGGATACTATTACTTGGATTCACATGGTATAGTGTATCTGTCATTTGACTATTCATTTAGTGTATTATCATATAAGGTATTTGTGGAAGGGATGAGTTATCTAGATGGCGACGATGTGGAAATAATTGAGATACATTTAGGAACATACGGTCAAAACGGGCCTCGTATTTTATCATTATGCAATGAAAAAATAAAAGAAGGTCATTGTAGAGAAGGACCAGGATTATCAGTTGAAGGCGTAATAGACGAAAAAGATTTGACAGGTCCATTAAAAGGTTCGTCATTTCGCGAACTGATTGAATTCTTTAAATCTGGTCAGTCTTATGTATATGTTCAAAGTCGTGATCATCCTGACGGTGAAATGAGAGGACAAATACATTATTAAAGTTCCATTTTATATTGCGAGGTAACAGTTGCAGTAACTAAATTTGTATTAGATATACAAATACGAATCGATGTTATTGATATTATATACATTTCAAGATGTATTATTATTCAAACAAATTTAAGTGAATGAAGTAATAGAATGAAGTAATAAACTGTGGCTATATACATTTCTATAAAATAAAACAGAATAAATTAGAATTTTTCTTTGTTTGAATGAATTCTACATGACCCGAATGAATTTTTCAAAATTAATCGTAAAATTATTTAATTAATTTTAAAAGATATAAATAATCTAAATATGAATTAATTATTTATTTATTTATGTACATCTCTAAAGAATTCCTTGATGATATTCCCAAAGATAAAAAATTAGTTCTAGAGCTGGGAATTGGTGATGGTAATTTAATAAAATTACTCTCAGAAAAGAATCAGGATTATTATTTTATTGGTATAGAAAAAAAGGAAAGTTATTTTAATAAAGCTAAATCTAGTATTAAATCTCAAAATGTTAAGATACTTCATACCTTATTTGAAGCAGTTTTACCTTTATTTGAAGATAATTCAATTTATAAAGTTATATCAGTTTTACCTGATCCTAAATATATAGATAAGAATTATAAGAGTAACTGGGAAATCTTATACAAAATTATTTATAAAAAATTAGTGAGACAAGGGAAATTCATTTTAATAACAGAAATAACTGATGAGTTATTCCAACCAGTATCAAATAATGAATTTTATAAAGAAGTAGAGTATTTAAAACAAATTTTTCAGTCAATAGGGTTTATTGTAGTAAATGCTTTTGAAGGGTATCAAGAAAATTATATGACCTCTTTTCTTCAGGAATTTAGTGGAGATCCTAAAAGAATTAGAATAATTAATTTTGAATTTACTAAAAATTAACTTAAAATTTGATTAGTAGATCTGGTTTCATACAACAACTTCTTCCATTGTAAGAATTTTTTTCTTTATTTATTTTTAGATAGTGAAACTTGTTGATGATGTTGGTTTAAAATGATACTATTTAATACTATATAGGTTAATTTGTATAACCTTGGCAATTGCAGATAACTTTGGCATAGAGGATCGAAAGGCAGCAGAAGCAGTTAAGTGGATGAATTCCTATGCCTTAGATAATAGTAAAAAATTTGAAGCAAAATTAGAAGGTTATTTATTAACAACCAAGAATTTCGGTAATTTTGAAATTATCTCATGGAAAGGAGATTGGTCCTTCGCTAGAAACTTGATAATTAAGGTCAGCAGGAAATTATCAACAAAAGTAATTGAATCTGGATATCATCAGAAAAATTCATTTTTTCTCTCTTTAATTGGTGCTAATAAAGAAATGGCAAAAGTCTATAAAAAAGGAGGTATAATTGGTACTCTAATTTTAGACAAGAAATCTGGTAAATGGATTGTTAAATCTGAAAAATTAATATAAAATTAGGATTCACTTTCAAGACACAGACATTATACTTAGGCTTAATTTTATTTTGACTGTTGCTAACAACAATTGATTTGTATAAAAATAGAAATTTTTTCTGCTTGTTATTCTAGCTATTATGCTTGACTTTCAATGTTACAGTATATTGAATTTTGTCAATTGTCTTGATTTCTGATGTAATTGTCTCTATTACTGTGTCAATTGTCTTGCCTTTTATCTTGACAAGTATATTGTATGGACCTCTAACCCTATTTGTTGTTAATATGTCATTTATTTCGCTTAATTTATTTATTATTTTTTCTTCATGACCTTCTTCGCATGTTATTAAAACATAGGCTTCTGCCATTAATCATTTGCACTTAATAACTTCAGTGTATTACTAATAATTTTACCATGATCTGCTTCTACTTCTGTAGTAATAAGCAATAGGTGATCATCGTCTAATGGAATCGTAATTCTTTTAATTTTTTCATATTCTGCCATGGCATATTTTCCTTTTCCTATTTTGGAAGATAAAGAATTTCTCAATCCCCATCTCGCTAGAGCCTGTAAATTTGATTTCCTTGTTTCTTCACTACTTAGCATATCTTCGACTCCTTCTCTTTGACCTCCATATTTTATCTCTCCAGATTCATCACATATTCCTGCAAATCTTATTTTAGCGTCAATATCCATCAGAGCTTTACAGAGGTTATCATAATTCATATCACTATATTCGAAAATACAAATATTAATAGTTTATAGAACTTTACAATCTATTTTTAAAAAATTTAAAGCAATTTAATCTATATATTTTTTTTAATTTTTATAGATAATCAGGAATTTTAGCTAATTCTTCTATCTTCCAATGGCAACTCCAACAGAAGTTGCATATTAAACATGTGAGTTGTGTTCTAATTTTACAAGACTCACATTCTTTATATCGAGGTAAAAGACTATCTCTCAGATATTCATGATTAAAAAATCTTCTTTCTTCCTTCCTTGTTATTTTGGAAGATTTCATAATTTTAGTCTATTTATTATATATATCTACTAAACTATATCTTTTATGAAATATTTTTTAATTAATTTTATTTTTGTTATTTATTTTTTAATAAATATTCTTTTGATTATTAAAACTATTAAAATTTTAGGCTATTTTTCTTTTAGAAAACTTATTTAAAATATTGAATACGATGAGCTAAATCAAACTTGATATAGCCCACCGTTACCCATCGATTTTTCAGCTTTGGTATAGCCTTCCTGCACAAGTCAGCTGATACCCCACATCACATCATTCAACAGCGTTGTTACCGTCGAATGTAGTGTAGACAGTGTCTAATTCTATAACGAGAATTCAATATAAGAGAGTTATTGAGAGAAGTTATATAATAATGTTATATAACATATTTTCCTGTAAAATTTAAAGGTGATTTCTAATTCCTGAGATTTTTACTACATGTTTGTCTTTTGGAATGAATATATTCATACTAATTGTTTTGCCATTCATAGTAACTAATTTATTTTCATATTGTTTTCCATCCAATAAAATTTCTATCTTTTGGTTTGAAGAAACTTGTGGAATTTTAAAATTAGTAGCTCCTCCTGAGGGGTTATATGGCTTAACCTCAAAAATAATACTATCTGACGAATTCTCATATCTAAAATTGCTAATCATAGAAGCACTTTCTAAATTAAAAACAAGAAATTCACCTTCCCCAATACCAATTGTAGATATAGGAGCATTGACATCCAATCCTGCACAACTATAATAATAAACACCATCTTTTATTGCAGGATCAGGGAGAATTTTGTATCGAACATCTTCCCCTGGATAAAGGATGGGAATTATGGAGCTTTTTACAGAATCTATCTGAGTCCCATTAATTGAATGAACAGAAGCGTATACTGCAATATTTTCAATTATATTAGGACCGGTATTTTTTATTGTACCAACTAGAGCCTTTTCATCGCCAGTAGCAAGATTTGAATAATTCTGTGTTAAGTCCATTAAAAATGGCTTTGTTACTTCTTTTGTCTCAAGAGGATAAGCAAACCCATTAAAGAATTCATTACCACTAATAGTAAACTTAAATGGAGCAGCGACATATGGATATATTACATTAGTAAATGTATTGCTTGTTAAAATTGAAGACTGTTTATCTGTTTGAGTTACATTTACACCTATTTTAACTTCTAGAGGGGTACCTGCATTATTTTGTACTACACCAACTAAATTCCAATCTCCATTTAAATCTTTGAAAATTTTTTGGTCTACAATTGAAATTGGAAATTCTCCGAAGGATTTGAGAGGCACTAGAATAATTATTAAAGAAAATAATATAATAGCCATAAATGGAACTATATTTTTATAAGACATTATACTAAACGCCATAATTTAAATAATATGAGGTAGACCGGATTAAATTTCTTTTCATGATTTTTTATTAACTTACTTTTTCTTTCTATCTCTTATATTATTTACCTTTTAATCAATCTGAATTGTTTATGATGTTATTATTATTATTATTATTATTATTATCATCCTCCTCATCGTTACTCACTTCATTACTGGAAGAAGGAGAAGAAGATGATGTTTCTATATTACCTCCACTGTAGTCTTCGTCTTCATTAATAATGTCTGTTTCTTTATCACTATTACTAACTCCACTATTAAGAGACTTTTCTAAACTTTGACTTGGGATCTCCTGTTCATTAGATTCTACTATATTTTCACTATTATCCATTCCATTATTGTCATTGAGTGCTTCTGTATCTGGATTTCCGAATAATGGTTCTTCACTTTCTAGAGGCTCTCCATTCTCATTCAATGCGTTTTCGTCAATACTTGGAAGATTTCTGCTTAAATCACTAAAAATATCATTACTAGTTGATTCTTCATCGTTATTTATATTAGAAGAAGTCTCTTCTTCTCCGTTTTGAGCTGAAAATGATTGATGTCCATCAGAAGTGATATAAAGAAATATACCTATTATTATGAATGATAAAGATGATAAATAGTTCAGTTTGCACAAATTATCCATTCTGTTATATTATTACCTCTTCTTTTTATAAAGATATCATATGATTATTTTATAATAGGCGTGTTTCTATCTATGTAAATACAGAGAATATATAATTGTTGCATTGTTGATAAAATATTATTTTTATATCATCAAAATAGAATAATAATTGTTGAATGGTTTAATACAAAGATTATCATTGGTTTATTTTATTTTCTTTATAATGTTATTAATATTACAGTTACCACTATCATTTATTTATTCACAAAAAGATGAACCAGTTATTTCTGAAAGTATAGGTAAGGAATTTTTACCGGTAGGTAGCTATCCTGTTGGAATCGGAATAAACTCTGTTACTAACAAACTATATGTAGCAAATCAATTCTCTAATACTATTACAGTACTAGATGGAAATACAAATAATATTGAAAGCACAATCCAAGTAGATAACTTTCCATATGACTTGGAAGTAAATCCTTATAATAATAGAATATACGTGACTAATAGAGGTTCAAATACTGTTTCTGTTATTGATGGTTCTACAAATCAAAGACTGTCAAATATCAATGTTGGAGAATCCCCAGTAGGAATATCAATAAATCCTTCAGAAAATAGAATATATGTGACAAATCTCAGTAAAAATTCGTCTTTATCAATCATAGATGGTATTAGTAATAAAGTTACAGGGACCGTGGAATTGAATGGCCTTTTTTATGGTGTATCAGTTAATCCATTAACAAAAACAATTTATCTTTCTAATATTAAAAATCATACTATATTAGTTTTAGATGAAAAAACAAAAAATATTGTTAATAATATTTCAGTTGAAAAGATACCTACAGGAATAAATATAAATTATAAATCCGATTTAATTTATGTGACTAATTATCTTTCTAACTCTATTTCTGTAATAGATGGAAAAACCAATAAAATAAACTCAACTATAAAAGTTGGACAACAACCTGTTGATACCATAATTAACCCTTTAACGAATAAAATATATGTATCTAACCTTGGTGACAATACCGTATCTGTAATAGATGGAACAACGAATAAAAAAATTAAAGATCTGTCTGTTAAACCAAATACCGATAAAAACAATGGTAATAATGATCCTATTCTTGATATACCTATAAATCTAAATTTTCCACTTTTAGCTAATAAATTATCTCTTAATCCTGCTACAAATCTAATTTATATAACAAATACAGTTGCAAATGGCGTTTTGGTAATTGATGGTAAAACTGATCGGGTAGTTGTCCAGTTATTCGTAGAAATAAACCCAGAAAATGCAGGAACCATAGAATGCAACAATACAAAGGTACCCTCTCAAAGTTTTTGGTTGTATCCTATAAATACTGAAATAAAATGTACTGCACATGCATCTAGAGGATACTCATTCGATTTTTGGTCAAATATGATCTCAGATAATAAGAATCCTATAACACTAAACGTAACGGATAATAATTTACTAGTAGCTAATTTCAAACCTGCTATATCAACGGAGACATATATTGGAATGGTAGCTGCTATAATTGGTTCTACTTCAATATTTGCAGGTTGGTATTATAAAAGAAGAGAAAGAAGTTATCTAAATACCAGCATGAATAGAATAGACTTCACTTATGACGCCTTAAAAAAAGACAGGTTAGAAGGAGTTAAACAATTGGAAGAGATACGAAAAGAAATAACAAATTTATTTAAAAAAGGAAAGCTAACAGATTCACATTATAATATTCTTGATAAAAGAATCTCCGAGTTAATTAATACTCTTTTAAGAACGGAGTGATATGTTTTATGTGACTTTTAATACAAAATCTAAACAATTTATTTTTATTATAGTGTAAAAATATACCGTCATATTTTTGTTTGATACTACAATCTGATGCATATTTATAAAATAGTTCTTGATAATAATAAATATTAACAATAATCATAATCATCATCAGAACGTTATTATTAAGCTAAAGAAATTTATATTAAAGTGTGAACAAAATATCTTTTTTAACAATTTGTTGCTTTGCATCTTTTATATTGTTATCATTTATAGTAATTAATAAATCAAATGACATATATATTGATAATCTTATAAATTTTGATAAATCTCTTTTTATTGCAATAAATGAATTTCATGTAAATTTACCAGCGGAGCTTGATCACTTTATGATTTTGATAACTCTTTACGGGAGGGAACTTTTTTTACCATTTGTACTTGGATTAATTTTCATATTTGGAGGTAAAGATGGAAAGAAAACAGTAGTCATAGCAGGAATCTCGATTTTAATACTGATTCCCATTGTTTCTATAACTAAAGATTATATTGAAAGACCAAGACCTATTGTACCTGGTTTGGACACACTAATGTCTGTTGATACTAACTATTCATTTCCTTCTGGACATTCTACTCTGATAGTTGCTGGCTTTGTAACTACCTTGGTTTTATTTAAAGGAACTAAATATACTAAAATCCTGCCTATTCTTTTAGGCATTGATACAGGATTAGTATGCTTTTCTAGAATTTATGTTGGAGTTCATTATCCATTTGATGTTTTAGGAGGATTTTTTTTAGGAAGTGGAATATCCTTTTTAATAATTAGCCTGGTAAATTACTTGCCAAAAATTAAAACTATAATAAGTAACTAAAAATTCTCAAAATTTGAAATGACATTCTACAAATCTAAAATTAAAACAATAAGAAAGATACTTCTTCTATTAAATTTATAGTTTATTAAATCCATAGATATGTTTTATTCTCTATCTCTTTTTTTAAATATGATTTTAGTAGGTAGATTCCAATTATATTTTATTGCTAACAATCGAAATAATGTAATGATAACAATACAGAAAACCATGGAAATATAGTAATTAAAATCAAAGTATAACATAAGAAAAAAGATGATAATTCCTAAAAAACTTGCTGATGCATATAACTCTTTGATGAATACTAGGGGTATTTCTTTAACAAAAACATCTCTTACTATTCCTCCTCCGATGGCAGTAAAAATCCCTGCTAAAGACATGGCAAGAAAATTTAATCCCAACATTTCGTAAGCAATACTTGAGCCTATGATAGTAAAGACTCCTAAACCTATTGCATCAAACTTTAAAAATAAATTTTCACGTTCCTTAAAAAAGGGATGTAAAAAAAATACAATAATGCCTGTAGCTACAGCAATAGTTAGATAATAAGGATCTAATATAATTTTAGGAGGTAATCTGTCTAACAAAAGATCTCTGATTATTCCTCCTGCTAAACCTGTACTGCTAGCTAATATTATAACTCCTACTATGTCCATTTTGTATTGAATTGCTTTGAGGGCACCGGTTACAGCAAATACCATTACACCAAATAAATCTAATACGTGAAGTAATAAGGGAATTGAGAAAAAAATATTATCCAACTATAAATATTAGTTATGTCATAATATTTATTTAAATTGATTAATTTTCTCTTACATATTAAAACAATTTAATTATAAAAATACTTTAATGCAATGATTTTGGAGCTTTCATTTCTTTATTGTTCAATACAATGTAAACCTCTGGAATAGAATAAACAAATCCTATATGAACGCAATCTATTTTTTCATCTAGTAAACACCGTAGTTCCCCACTTCGTAGTATCACTTCTGCTATTCTATTTCTTTTATTATCTTTTATTAGGACTCGATCAGAGTCAATTGAAATTTTTTCCATAAAAGGAGCTTGTTTAGCAAATGCTTCATGCTTTAACATCTCTCATCCATCATGTTTGTAAGGTATCCTGAAAAACTTGTAATTCCTTTTAGTTTTAAATCATTCTTCCTTTTTTCGTAAACATAAAGAATTTTTTATAGATGTTCTCATTAACTGTAATTGATTTAAAACCAGGCTTAGCTACTCTTATACCGTATTAAACCGTAACATATAAGATTTACTATATAAATTTAATAAATAAATATTGAGTTGGATGGGTTATTTATTATTTTTATTTTATTATTGTTTTATTTATACATATCAGTATTACTATTATTGATGAAATAAATTAATATTTTTATTTATCTAATTAGCTTTTATAGGAATTATATCGTGAAAGAAATACCATTTATTATATATTAACAAAGATTAATTCGAACTGTTTTTGTTATTTTATTTATTTTATTTATTATGTATTGAAAACAAAGATCTAAAAATGCGATTGACGTATATATCAAATTTTGAATCACAAACCATGGAATTACTTAATAATCATTTAAATAAATACTTTTAAATAATTATATGCTTGTTTTGCTACATAGACAGGGTTATCCTGATATGGATATAATTCTACAGTAACAAATCCTTTATATCCTATTTTTTTTATTGTATCAAAAACTTGTTCAAAATCTATAGAGCCTATTCCAGGTATAAGATGATAATGAACTCTATTATTAGCTATGTCTGATAAATGAAAATGTTCTATATAATCAATTAATTTTAATATTGTTTTGGAAGGATCTTCTTTGACACAATAAAAATGCCCAATATCAAAATTTAATTTTATATAATCAGAACATATTGTTTTCATTAACTGTAAAAATTGTTGAGAGTTCTCAATTAGCAGAGAAGGTTCTGGTTCAACTAATATTTTTACATCATTTTCTTCTGCAATAGATTTGACTTTTTTTAATCCATCTGCGAATATTTTCAGTAGGATATTTGATTCTATTTTATTCTTTTTTACATTAATTGGACCTCCGGGTTCAGTTGATAGGTTTTTTGCACCTAAGTTTTTTGCTAAATAAATACAATCTATTGTATGTTTTACCCTAATTTCTCGTAACTTATTATCATTTTCAATCCAGGAAGGATGATAAACATCTCCTATCGCATATAATGTAAATGCATTAAGGTTAGAAATTCCTATATTCAAATCTGAAATCAAATTTCTTATTTTTTTTGCTTGATCTTTTGAAAACTCAGGAGGATAAGCATGCGGTATATCACATAAAATTTCTACACCTTTATAACCTATTTTAGCTATTTCTTTTATAGCAATATCAAGAGAAAATTTCTTAAAAGCGTTTGAACTAAATGATAACATCATTTCTAATTTATCACTAATGATTATATTCCTGTAAATATTCTAACACTGAGTCTGAGGATTCCAGGTAAATTTATTTGATTGTTTGTAAAAATCATATGCATTAAACATTGTAACTTTTTCTATTTCATTTTTTCTAAATCCTTCCTTTCTCATTTCTCTAGCAACTAATGGCACACTCAATGGATCGGAAATCCCCCAATCAGCTGCACTATTTATCATTATATTATCTGATCCATTTTTTCTTATAATATCTATTGCTCTCTTTGGTGAAAGTTTCGTTAAAGGATAAACCGAAAGGCCAGCCCACAATCCCATTTCCAATGTTTTTTTTATTGTTTCTTCCGTATTATGATCGATCAGGATTTTCTTTCTATCATATTTATTACCATTTTGATTTAGTATTTCTTCAATCCTTTCTATTCCTTTAGTTTTATTTTCATGAGGTAAATGAATCATAACGGGAATCTTTTTGGTGGATGCAATATCAAGTTGTTTTATAAAAATGTCCTCTTCTAATTCGTTAATAAGGTTGTAGCCTATTTCACCAATTGCTACAACTCTTTCTCTATCTATAAACTTTAACATTGCTTGGAGTGCATCCAACGCTAGTGGTCTCTGTGCAGATTCTTTAGGATTTACAGAAATACATACAAAATGTTCAATTCCAAATTGTTTAGCTCTGGTAGTTTCGAACGATATGAGATGTTCCCAGTAATCAATAAACGTTCCAACAAAAGTCCTTGGACCTCCCAGCCAAAAAGAGGGTTGTACTATAACTTCTATTCCTGCCTTTGACATTGCATCATAATCGTCTGTGGTACGAGAATACATATGAATATGTGGATCGAAGAATCCAGACATTTATTTATAAAATCATCCAAGTTATATTAAATGTATATCTTAACATTCTCAATAAAAATTCATTGTGCTATCTGTTGTAGTTTATTTATCGTATAACCAGCAGTTATTTACATTAATGTATATCTTATAATTAGTTAGGAATGATAGGAAATATTATGTATACTAATTATTTAATTATTTAATTTTTGATTTATTTATTGTCTAATATAAAGTAAAATGTAATTAGATTTACATATTAATACTTGATATTTTAAAAAAATCATATATCTTAAATTGTTTGAATATAAACTATAATTTTTTATGAAAATTTAATCTATTTTTGCTGCTGAAATAAATCTAAAACGAACAACTAATAAGATATTAAATTATTAAGACAACTAGACATTGAAGAATAATTTAAGATCAACTACTACTAACATTAAAAGTATTTATAAATCATCTAATATGTTGTCGATTGATCTTGCAGGAATATATCTTAGAAATCCACTTCTACTTGCATCAGGATTTTTAGGCATCTCTCAGGAAGTTTTTAATAGATTATATAATGATGGTTTAGGAGCTATAATCAGCAAATCAATAAGTGTTAGTCCTCTAGATGGATATAAAGGTCCTACAGTTGTTTATCTTGGAGAAAAAGGTTATTTAAATGCTGTAGGGCTTGCAAATCCTGGATCTGATGTATTTGCTCATGAAATTATGAATAATCAAATTCCTCTTATTGTTAGTATTGTTGGATCTAGTCAGTCAGATTTTCCCAAACTAATAAATAAATTTGATAAGTTGAATATCTTAGCTTATGAGATTAATCTTTCTTGTCCACATGTGGAGAAGATGGGCATGGAAGTTGGTGATGACCCTGATTTGGTAACGAAAATAATTAAGACTATTAAGACAAGAACTAAAAAACCTGTAATTATCAAAGTTGGAATAGGAAATAGCGATATTTTAAAACTTGCAACGATAATCCAGGAATCAGGGGCTGATGCCATAACTGCAATAAATACTATTAGAGCAATGGCAATAAATGTAGAGACGGGAATGCCCATTCTAAGCAATAAAGTGGGCGGATTGTCTGGTATTCCCTTAAAACCGATAGGAGTCCGATGTGTTTATGAAATATCTAAAAAAGTCAATATTCCTGTAATTGGATGTGGTGGAATATTTACCTGGGAAGATGCAATAGAATACATTTTGGCAGGTGCAACAGCTATAGAATTAGGTTCTGTCATAGGGTATAAAGGTTTGAAAGCATTCAATCAAATAAAATTAGGAATTACAAGGTATTTGCAGAAGAAAGATTGCAAGAGCATAAAGGAGATTGTTGGTCTTGCACACAAATATTGATAAAATACGAATGGTTGTTATTGAAGAGGTAATACAGGAAACTCCTTCGATAAAGACTTTTGTTTTTGATGACGTATTATCTTCAAATGCAAAACCTGGGCAATTTTTAATGATCTGGATTCCAAGGGCAGAAGAACTTCCAATGAGTGTAATGATCTCAAATAAGAAAAATCATGCTGCTATCACAATACGTAAACATGGATATGGATCTACCTCTCTTTTTGAAAAAAAACAAAATGATCTAATTGGGGTACGTGGACCTTATGGCAATTATTTTAGTGTAAGTAGGAATTTACAACGTCCTTTGTTAGTAGGAGGTGGAACTGGTTTGGTTCCATTAATGCGTCTCGCTACTTTATTTAGTAAAACGCAAGCAAGATGTACAATAATTATGGGCGCACAAACACAGAAAGAGGTACTTTTCAAAGATCTCGCAGAAGAAATATTAAGTAAAATAAAGGCTAGGATAATTGTTACCACTGAAGATGGTAGCTATGGGATAAAAGGAGTGGTAACAGATGCTTTAAAATCTATTTTAAAGAAAGAAAAATTTGATATGATCTATACTTGCGGTCCCGAACTTATGATGATGAAAATTTATAATTTATCAGTTACTCATTCCATTCCAATTCAAGCTAGCCTAGAAAGATATATGAAATGTGGAATAGGGATTTGTGCAAGTTGTTGTATAAATGACCAACTTGTTTGCAAAGATGGTACTGTGTTTGATGAGAATCAATTATCTGAAATGTCGGAATTTGGAAAAGTTTTCAGAGATAAGTCTGGCCGTCCATGGTATTATCAATAATTTAATCAATAATTAATACATTAAACAAATTTTTTTCCAAATTTATTACTAGATTAAGGAGACAGAGAAGAGGAAGGAGATGATAATGGTGATCTTCGATCTTTGTCCATATTTTCAAATCCTTTTGCTCTAAAAGATCTGATTTTTTTATTAATTTTTGATCTTCTAAGAATATATTTATCAATCTCCATGTCTTTGATATTCAAAAGTGGTTTGCCTTTTTTCCCAACTTTTCCAATAACTTCTGGTTCAAGATGTATTTTTTTCAAGTCTTGGATTATCGAATCAGTACATTCTCTTGATGCTATTATCAAGTGACAACCATTAAATGAAGAAGTAGAATGTTGTACTAAATATTCTTTAACAGCATAGGAGGACATTTCCTTATTTTTAATTGGAATTTTATCTATTATTATTTCATGATCTATATAGTCAACTAACTTTTTTATAGCGAGAATTCCTTGGGTTAAAATGGGAAATACTGCAGTTATATGTGAAGCTTTATCAAATTTTCCCTCAAAAGCAGGACAATATTTATTGATTAGCTTTCCAAGCTCGAACCTTGGATGGCTCAAATTATTAATGATGTTATCCTTTTCATTTTCAAGTTTAGTAATGACTATACCATGTTTTTCAAAAACAGAGATGTTTTCCTCATTAATTTTTGTTAACAGAAATAAACTTAAGGGAATTATCGAGCCAAATTTGTCAGTAATTATAACATTCATTTCCTCTTCTATCTCTGTGTATCTGGTAGGAATTTCTTTGTACGTTGTAGCAGTAGCACTGGCTCCAAAAAATAGGTTACCAATTTTCAGAGAACTGTAATCTTCCATATAGATATTATTGGATAGTGTAATTGAATCTAAATTCTGTCTAGTAACATCAAGCATTTCTTCTTTTGGTGCATCATAGATAGGAAAAATCTTAAATTCATCTATACATCCCAGTAAATTCAGATTTTCTATCACTCCAGCCACTGTTATTTTACAATGAATGTCAGATTCAGGAGAAGATAAAACGTCAGTTACCTGGGTAATATAATTATTAGCAATTATGTATCCGACTTTATTTCCTCTTCTTGTTTCCATAAAGTCTAACAATGCAAATTGCTTTTTTGAAGACGTATTTATTACACTAATTTTTTTGGTCATACATTTTGATTTAATACTATTAATTAAATTCGATAAAAGATCGAGACGCTTTTCTTGATTGTCTACGATTTCCTTATTCAATTGGATAATTGTTAGTGCTTTTTTGATACCTGTCTCACTTTGTTGAACGTACAAGTCGGATAGATTATAAATTCTTCTAGTAACTTCAGGATTCTTTCTTTCACTTTTGTAAAACCAATCAAACCATTCTGGTATAATTTTCCAATTCGTTCCTTTAATTTTATTTAGAGAAGATTCTAATAAGTCTGGATCAATTTCATTAGAAAAAGTAGAAAGCCAATTTAGTGGCTCAAAACCATATTCTTTGTACTTGTAAATATTGTCCCAAAAATCTGTATTCAATATAATCTATGTAATGAATTATAGTAATGATATTAAAATATAGATATTTTTTATCAATTTATTCAGTTATTGACTCTCTTTTTATCTTATAGATAGTCAATAATTTTCTAATCTAATTTATTTAATAGGTAGTCACAAGATAAGACTTATTATTCTGTTTTGCAAAAACTAGTGATACAATATCCTTATTATTCCCAAATATTAAGAATGTTATAATTTGATACCTTAACTTTAGCAACTCAAAATAAATATATACAAATTTTAAATAAATTATATTATTGTGATAGAATCTAATTGTGAAAATAGAATAGAGGATGATAATTTTACATTTTTAAGCAATGCAAATCAAAGATCTAAACCTAATTTTATTATAGATGAGTTGGGCAACAAATTTGAAAAATTATCTGCAACAGATATTCTTAAATGGTCAATTGAAAAGTTTGGAACTAAAATTGCATTAGCATCGAGTTTTGGTGCGGAAGATGTTGTAATTATTGATATGATGGTCAAAATAGATAAAAGTAAAACGAAAATCTTGACATTGGATACAGGTAGATTAAACCAAGAAACCTATGATGTTATGGATGAAATACGTAAAAAATATGGTATTTCTATAGAATCCTATTTCCCAAATTCACAACAAGTTGAAGAAATGGTACTTAAAAAAGGGTTTAACCTGATGTATGAAAGTATAGAAAATAGAAAATTATGTTGTGAAATAAGAAAGGTAAATCCACTTAATCGAGCTCTTGCGTCTCTTGATGGATGGATAACAGGTCTAAGAAGAGAACAGGCAGCTACCCGTTTAAATATTAAAAAAATTGAGATTGATCCAACTCATAATAATATTCTAAAGATTAATCCCATTGCTGATTGGAATGAAAATATGGTTTGGGAATACATAAAAGAAAATCAGGTTCCATATAATAAATTGCATGATATGGGATTCCCAAGTATTGGATGTGAACCATGTACTCGTGCCATTAGCAAAGGAGAAAATCGTAGATCTGGCAGATGGTGGTGGGAAGAGTCATCTCAAAAGGAATGTGGACTTCACATTGACCCTAGTACAAAAAAATCTGAACTTTTATAAAGATAACAATACTCTTTATAAGGGAAGAGACAAAAGGAATATCTGCAAAATCAGTTTTGATCATATAGAAATTAGTTAGTCTTAAGAGGGCCAATTGCATTTTATCTTCAATTAGAGGTTATTAGGTACAATTCTTTATTCTCATACTATATAATTGCAAAATTATAATGGGTTATTTGAAAAGAGTTAATAATTCAATTAATGGTCTAAAAGTTAAAAAATTGGAGAAGAATATTTCTATTAAAAATAATATTCTAAAAAAAATTCCGGAGCCACATGGCGGTCGACTTGTAAATAGGATTTTTGAATCAAAAAATAACGATACCAAGGATATGTTTTCCATCGAAATTGATGATAATCTAAGAAATGATATTGAAAATATCGGAGATGGTATTTTTAGTCCGTTAGAAGGTTTTATTGGAAAAGATGATTTTGAAAGTGTTTTAAAATCTGGAAGATTAAAAAATGGATTACCATGGACAATTCCTATCATCTTAGATGTGGAAGAACCCACTGCCAAAAGAATAAAAGATTATCGGGAAATATCACTAAAAAATAAAGGTGAGAATTTTGCAACTCTCTACTTTGATGAGTTTTATTCGTATAATAAATTAGATATGGTGAAGGCATTATACCAATCAGAAGACGAACAACATCCTGGAGTATACAAGACCTTTAAAATGAAAGAATATTTAGTTTCTGGAAGAATTGATGTTTATAAAAAGATAAATAACTTCAAATTACGAAATTATAGATTAGAACCAATAAAGACTAGAGAAGAGATTAAAAGAAGAAGATGGAAAACTATAGTTGGTTTTCAGACCAGAAATATTCCCCACATAGCACATGAAATGCTTCAAAAAGCAGCTTTAAATATCTATGATGGATTATTTCTCAACCCTTTGATTGGAAAAAAGAAAATAGGTGATTTTAAAGACGAATTAATACTTGAATCGTATATAAAGTTAATAGAAAATTATTATCCGTCAGAAAGAGTAATGTTTGTTACTCTTCATACAGAAATGAGATATGCAGGACCAAAAGAAGCGATTCACCATGCCATTATGAGAAAAAACTTTGGCTGTTCTCATTTTATAGTAGGAAGAGATCATGCTGGTGTAGGTGATTATTATCCTCCCTTTGCAGCTCAGGAAATCTTTAAAGAATACCCTGATATTGGAATTGAACCTATATTTTTCCCATCATTTTATTACTGTAAAAAATGTTTAGGATATGCTAATGAGAGAAATTGTCCTCATAGTTCAGAGTATAAAGAAGAATTATCCGGGACGAGAATGAGAAAGATGGTCACTTCTGGAGAAATGCCAGGAAAACATTTAATGAGGCCAGAAATTGCAGATGTAATTATAAAATTCCAAGATCCATTTGTTTCTTAATTTTTGGTAAAATACAAAAACTATATCATTTTTAATAATTCTTTTTGGTTATTTTACTTTAAATGATTTGTTGATAGGATTGATTCTATTAACTGATTTTATTGTTCTCCTATTTTTAATCAATCTTTGATTTACGTTCATATTACTCTAAATAATTTTATATAAAATGCAATCGATGCATGGAAATTCTTTATTATATTTTTTGAAATTTTCTTTCTATATTGGTACCTTTATATATCTGATATTTTTTTCAAATATTTTTATATATGCTCAAAATGAATCTGAATCTACAGAAGAAAATCTTAATGTAACAAAATCAAAAAGTCATGAAAGATTTGTTGTTCCCTTTAGCGCATCGAACACAGACCGTAAAAATCCAGTGATCCATACTTATGAAATTCCCAAAGATGTTAGTTTTATGCTCGGTATTGAAAATAATATGACCTATAACAGTTCTTCTGAAGCAAAAACAATTATTAAATTGATGGAAAATAAGCCTAGCGAAAAATTCATTGAATTAGCTATGTTTGAACAAAATGCAAAGTTCTGGGTTGCTGTTAATACAAATGAATCTGGTTACATAAGAGTCCATGAACAAGCTACCGATGGATGGTCTCGTGATGAGCCCATTATGGTAGGACATGCTAATAATCAAGGTTTAACAATTACTAATGGGAAAAGAATCGTAATTGACAGGTTATCATTAGATGGTTTTAGCTTAGGTTCTATTGCTATATATGGAAAAGATGATACCGATTCTCCTATAAATACTGTGGATGGCTATCTTTCCTTTGATCTTATATATGGTAATCCAAGAGATTCTCCATTATATTTTCTACCTATAATTATGTTAGTTTTAGTAGGAGGGATAGTATTTTACCTTCTCAAAATTAAGAAAAGAGACCATGATAATGAATAAATTTCATTCAATTTTTTTTTGATTTGTGTAAAAGTTGCATATATCTTTTAAATTACACATTTGGCACTTAGGTCTTATAGGAAGACAAATATTTTGTCCATACATTACAAAAATATTATTTAAAATTAACCAATATTCCTTGTCTACTATTTTTATTAATTCTTCCTCTGTTCTTTTTACATTTTGTGTTTTAACAATACCAATTCTGTTAGAAATTCTGTGAACATGAATATCAACTGGTATGGCTGGTTTATTAAAAGCATATACCAAAACGCAGTTTGCAGTTTTTCTTCCTACACCAGGTAACCCTAAAAGATCTTCAATTTGATTTGGGACAATTCCTTGAAATTTTTCAACAATAATTTTAGATACTTGTTGAATCCTTTCTGATTTAGTGTTGTAAAAACCTATGCTGTGTATAATTGATTTTATATCGTTCAAATCTGCATTGGCTAATTCTATAACATTCTTATATTTCTGAAAAAGTTTACGTACAATTTTTGACGTATTCTCATCTCTTGAACGAGCAGATAAAATAGTTCCAATTAATATCTTGAATGGATCATTATCTTCTTCCATTTGAAGTTCTTTTAGAGCTGTAAGCCGTGAGAGATTTTCAGAATAATTCAATGTTGTCTTCATTTTATTAAGAATATTTTCTATTTTTATCAATTCTTGAGGGTTATTATTATTCTGAAGTTCTATCCTTGATTTTTTCTTCAATGTTTATTTATTTTGTAGTAGGCTATGTATAATAAAAAAATTTAGGTAGATAGTTGATTTGTATACAATTTATGAATTAGAAATTATCTGATATTTTGACATATTATTACTGACTGGGTCTAATATTTCGGAATGTAAAATAGGTTATCTGATAAAGATGCATAATATCACCTATTTCATTTAAAGTTCTAAGGCTAATACTAGTACAGCTGTTGCACTTTGAAGCCTGTATCAAAAACAATTTTGGATCTATAATTGCTATGATTATGACATAATGACTTGGTTTCTAATTTATGATTTTGCAGCCCAACTCTAACTCTTTATCATCTTTAAATTATTTTATTAGATTAGAGGATAAGAAATTATTTCTTTTATATAGTCACTTGAATATTAAAGTTTATGATATGTTTATCCAATAATTTTAAATCCTACAAGTTTAAAAACTATAATTATTTAAAATAAGAGATTATTTGTTGAATTTTGAATAAAAAAGAATGTTGGATAAAATTATTTAGCTGATAATGATGTCAGTCAGTGAGAATGTTCTCTTACTGAACGTGATTTTCGTAAATTTACTCCTTCTTTATCTGGTACATCTGGTATATCCATGCCTGTTCTTTGCTCAGCCATAAAGCTAGCCTCATCCAAAATTCTACCAACGTCTTCTCCATAATTATTAAATTCAAACGAGGTATTTCCAATCTCACTGGCATTAGTTAAAATATCGTTAAATGTTGAGTTAATTTCATTCAGCTCTCCATCAGCTTCTGGCAAAACATCATTTATTTTTCCTTTTATGTGTGAGAGAGCGCCCATTGCTGGGCCTAAAGCTGCCATTGAATCACCTATGTCTATTGTAGATTCCAATCTCATGTGGACTTGTTCTAGAGCTAATTTTATTTGTGACATCGTTCTAGCAGTTTTTCGTACTTGAGCCAGTTCAGTAGAAATCATTTTTCCCTGTTGTGAATCATGCTTTTGTAAAGATGAAACTACCTGTTCAAAATACATTTTTTCACGTGTTTTTAGTTTTTCCAACATTGAATCAAGTTTTTTATTTTGTGTTTGTATTTTATTTTTAGCTAATTCCATTTTAGGTTTTAGAGGTTGTTGAGATCGTAAACTATCTCTCAATATATCAGTAGAATTCCGTTTTTTTTCTTTAATCCAATTATTGCTAAAATGGTTATCCATGAATACTGATA
>OBLS010000057.1_pt1 | contig 26829 bp, 27 predicted proteins | sample 1519901 | NCBI WGS metagenome assembly OBLS01 (sample SAMEA3113585, study PRJEB22503) | soil metagenome | reverse complement strand
CCGGGCCGGCCGGCGGCTGGCGGGCCGCGTCGGCCACCCTGTACCGAACGGCCAGGGCCCTGATGCGCGGCCAGGTCGCCGTCCCGGCGGTCAGCGACGGTCGCTGAGCAGGCCGGCCGCGGCGGCCTCGCCCTCGCGGCAGGCGGCCAGGACGTGGTCGCGCACGGTCCGCTCGGCGGCCTCGGGGTCGCGGGCCCTGAGGGCCTCGAACAGCGCCCGGTGGTCCTCGAGGGCGGCCCGGCGGCGGGGCTCGCGCCGGCTGGACAGGACGTGGTAGCGGCGCATGTGCCCGTGGAGCTGGCGCAGGAGCTGCTGGCAGCGCCGGTTCCCGGCGATCACGGCGATGGCGGCGTGGAACTCCCCGCCGAGCCGGGTCAGCTCGGCCGGGTGGTCGACCAGCAGGCGCATCTGCTCGACCAGGCTCCCGAGCACCTCCAGGTCGGCGTCGGTCAGCCGCTGGCAGGCCTCCCGGACGGCCAGGCCCTCCAGGGCGGCCCGGACGGCGTACAGCTCCCGCATGTCCTGGAGGTCGAGGCGCCGGACCAGCATCCCCCCGGTCGGGAGCTGCTCGACCAGGTCCTCGGCGAGCAGCATCCGCAGCGCCTCCCGCAGCGGGGTCCGGCTCACCCGCAGCTGGGCCGCCAGCTCGGCCTCGTGCAGGCGGGCCCCCGGCTCAAGGGACAGGTTCAGGATGCGCTCGCGTAGCTCGCCGTAGACGAGCTGGGCCCCCGAGGCTCGCTGCATCCCCCCGTCGACCCGCCCCACGACCCTCCCCGCCCGTCGGCACGCTTGTATGCAACTGTACGCGGGCTTGCCCCGTTTCAACCCGGCTCCAGCGAACAAACTCCCCTGGAGGACCGGGCACGGACCGGGTGGTCCGACGAGGGAAAGGACGGCACGATGCGGGTTCGCGGGTGGGTCCGTCCGCTGCTCGTCGCCTTGGCGCTGGCGTTGGCCGCGAGCGCCTGTGGCGACTCCGGCGGCGGGAGCGGCGGCGGCGGAGGCGGCGGCGGGCAGGTGACCGGGCTGGAGATCCTGGTCGGCACGGCGCCCGGCGGTGGGTTCGACCAGACGGCCCGGGTCGCGGCCAAGGCCATGGAGGACGCCAACCTGGCCCGCAACGTCCAGGTCCAGAACCTGGCCGGGGCCGGCGGCACCATCGCCCTCCAGAAGCTGGTCAACTCCAAGGGCAACGGCGACCTCATCCAGCAGATGGGGCTGGGCGTGGTCGGCAGCGTCTACACCAACAAGTCCGAGGCCACCCTGGAGCAGACCACCCCGCTGGCCCGGCTGACCGAGGAGCCGGAGATCGTCGTGGTCAACAAGGACTCCCCCTACCAGAGCTTCGACCAGCTCCTGGCGGCCTGGAAGGCCGACCCGGGCAAGGTCTCGGTCGGCGGCGGGTCGTCTCCGGGCGGCCCCGACCACCTGGCCCCGATGCTGATGGCCCAGACGGTCGGGATCGACCCCAAGCAGGTCAACTTCGTCTCCTTCGACGGCGGCGGCGAGCTGCTGGCGGCCGTGCTCGGCAACCAGGTCGGCTTCGGCGTCACCGGGGTCGGCGAGACCAAGGACCAGATCGAGTCCGGCGAGATCCGGGCCCTGGCCGTGACCAGCGCCGAGCCCGTCGAGGGCCTCGACGTCAAGACCCTCAAGGAGCAGGGCGTCGACCTCGAGTTCACCAACTGGCGTGGCTGGGTCGCCCCGCCCGACCTCCAGGGCGGCGACAAGGAGGCACTGATCGAGCTCGCCACCAAGATGCACGACTCCCAGGAGTGGAAGGACGCCCTGACCCAGAACGGCTGGACCGACGCCTTCATCACCGGCGATGAGTTCGGCACCTTCATCACGTCCGAGAACCAGCGCGTCGGCGACGTGCTGTCCGAGCTGGGGCTGGCGTGAGCAGCGTCTCGGAGCGCCTCCGGGGGCGCTCCGAGCTGGGCGTCTCGCTGCTGCTGGCCGTCCTCGGGGTGCTCGTCCTGGTCGACGCCTCCCGGATCCCGACCGACTTCACCCAGCGGGGCCCGGTGGGCCCCGCCGCGGTGCCGGTCGCCGTCGGCGTTGCCCTGCTGGTCATCGCCGTCCTGCTGGCCAGGGACGTGCTGCGGGGCGGCCACGGCGAGTCGGAGATGGGCGAGGACGTCGACCTCAGCCACCCCAGCGACTGGCGCACCGTCCTGCTGCTGATCGCGGCCTTCCTGGCCAACGTGGTGCTGATCGACCGCGTTGGCTTCCCCATCTCGGGGGCGGTGCTGTTCTGGGGCTCGGCCTACGCCCTGGGCAGCCGCCACTACCTCCGCGACCCGCTGATCGCGGTCGCCCTGTCGGTCGTCACCTACCTGATCTTCGCCCGCGGGCTCGGCATCGGCCTGCCGGCCGGGCCGCTGGAGGGGGTCCTGTAGATGGAGGCGCTGTCCGACCTGCTCAACGGGTTCGCCACCGCGCTCACGCCGACCAACCTGGCCTGGGCGGCGCTCGGGGTCATCCTCGGCACCGCCGTCGGGGTGCTGCCGGGCATCGGGCCGGCCATGACCGTGGCCCTGCTGCTGCCGGTCACCTACGGCCTGGAGCCGACCGCCGCCTTCATCATGTTCGCCGGGATCTTCTACGGGGGCATGTTCGGCGGCTCGACCACCTCGATCCTGCTCAACACCCCGGGCGAGAGCTCCTCGGTGATCACCGCCATCGAGGGCAACCTGATGGCCAGGAACGGGCGTGCCTCCCAGGCCCTGGCCACGGCGGCCATCGGCTCGTTCGTGGCCGGGCTGATCGGGACCATGCTGCTGGTCCTGCTCGCCCCGGCCATCGTCGACCTGGCCGTGGGGATCAGCGCGGCCGACTACTTCGCCATCATGATGCTGGCCTTCATCGCGGTCACGGCGGTGCTCGGCTCGTCGCGCATCCGCGGCTTCGCCTCGCTGGCCATCGGCCTCACCATCGGCCTGATCGGGATCGACCTGGCGACCGGCCAGCAGCGGCTCACCTTCGGCATCCCCCAGCTGGCCGACGGCATCGACATCGTCGTGGTGGCGGTGGGGATCTTCGCCATCGGCGAGGCCCTGTGGGTGGCGGCCCACCTGCGCCGCCGGCCGGCCGACATCATCCCGACCGGCCGGGCCTTCATGAGCCGGGAGGACTACCGGCGCTCGTGGAGGCCCTGGCTGCGCGGCACCGCCCTCGGCTTCCCGTTCGGGGCGCTGCCGGCCGGCGGGGCCGAGATCCCGACGTTCCTGTCCTATGTCACCGAGAAGCGCCTGTCCAGGCACAAGGACGAGTTCGGCCGCGGCGCCATCGAGGGCGTCGCCGGGCCCGAGGCCAGCAACAACGCCTCGGCGGCTGGGACCCTGGTGCCGATGCTCACCCTCGGGCTGCCCACCAACGCGACCGCCGCGGTGATGCTGGCCGCGTTCACGGGGTACGGCATCCAGCCCGGGCCGCTGCTGTTCGAGCGCGAGGGCGACCTCGTCTGGGCGCTGATCGCCAGCCTGTTCATCGGCAACACGCTGCTGCTGGTCCTCAACCTGCCGCTGGCCCCGCTCTGGGCCAGGCTGCTGCGCACCCCGCGGCCCTACCTGTACGCCGGGATCCTGTTCTTCGCCTCGGTCGGCGCCTACGCGGTCAACGCCAGCACCATCGACCTGGTGATCCTGCTCGTCATCGGCCTGCTCGGCTTCGCCATGCGCCGCTACGGCCTCCCGGTGGTGCCGGCGATCATCGCCGTCATCCTCGGCCCCCGGGCCGAGCAGCAGCTGCGGCGGGCCCTCCAGCTCAGCAACGGGGAGATCAGCGGGCTGTGGAGCTCGCCCCTGGCCAAGCTCATCTATCTGATCATCGCCGTCGTCCTGCTGTGGCCGCTGATCAGCCGGTTCGTGCTCCGCGGGCGCCACCCGCTGGCCGAGGCGGCCGCCGGGGCCGGTGTGCCCCTGGAGGCGCAGCCGCCACCGGCCGACGACGACCGCGTCCCGGAGGAGCGGCCATGACCGCCCCCATGGTGGTCGGCGTGGACGGGACCGGTTCGGGCCTGGACGCGGTGGCCCTGGCGACCCGCCTGGCCCAGGCCACCGGTGACCCGCTGATCGTGGCCTGCGTGTACCCCGAGGGCCGGCGCTCCGGCTTCGACGCCGCCGCCGTGCGCGGGCCCGCCGCCCAGGCGCTGGAGGCGGCCCGGGCGCTGGCCGAGGAGGCGCCCGCCGAGTACCGGACGGTGCCGTCCAGCTCGCCCGCCCGGGGCCTGGCCGAGCTGGCCGAGGAGGAGGACGCGGCCGTGGTGGTGGTCGGCTCCCACCGCGGCGGCGCCTTCGGCCGGGTCGCCTCGGGCGGCACGGCCGAGCGGCTCCTGCACGGCTCGGGCTGCCCGGTGGCGGTGGCCCCCCGCGGCTACCGCCGGCGGGTCACCGACAAGCTGCGGCGGGTCGGGGTGGCCTTCGTGGGCACGCCCGACGGCCTCGAGGCCGTCGGCCACGCCGCCGACCTGGCGGCCAGGTCGGGCCTGCCGCTCACCCTGTACTCGGTCGTCGGCGTCCACGCCGACTGGTTCGTGCCCGAGGCCGTCCGGCCCGAGGAGGAGACGGTGCCCGCCGAGGTCCGCACCGAGTACCAGGAGGCGCTGGACCGGGCCCTGGCCGGGCTCCCCGACGGGGTGCAGGCGACCGGTGAGCTGCTCTACGGCGAGGTCGTCGACGAGCTCTCGGTGGTCGGCGAGCGGGGCGCCGACCTCCTGGTCTGCGGCTCCCGGGGCTACGGCCCGGTGCGCCGGGTCCTGCTCGGGACGGTCTCGGCGGCGCTGGTCCGCCAGGCCTCGGTCCCGGTCCTGGTGGTGCCCCGCGGAGGAGCGTGACCCGGGTCCCATGCGGTCAGCCGATGACCCACCCAGCGAGGCCGGTCGCGCCCGGCCCGACCGGCTCGCCGCCTTCGCCACAGACGTGCTCGCGGCCGTCGGGGTCCCCGCCGCCGACGCCGCCCTGGTCGCCGGCTGCCTGGTCGAGGCCGAGCTGTGGGGCCACCCCTCGCACGGCCTGCTCCGCCTGAGCTGGTACGTGGCCCGCATCCGCTCCCGGGTGGTCGACCCCACGGCCACGCCCCGGACCGTGGTCGACCGCGGTGCGGTGGCGGTGGTCGACGGCCGCGAGGGGCTGGGCCACGTCCTCACCGCGGCCGCGGCCCGGGAGGCCGTCCGCCGGGCCAGGGAGCACGGTGCCGGGGTGGTCGCCGTCCGCAACTCCAACCACTTCGGGATGGCCGCCCACTACACCCGCATGATGGCCACCGACGGCTGCGTCGGGGTGCTGACCACCAACAGCAGCCCGTCGATGGCGCCCTGGGGCGGGCGGGCCAGGACCGTCGGGGCCAACCCATGGTCGGTGGCCACGCCGGCCGGCGACCACGGGGTGGCGGTCATGGACATCTCCAACGGCAACGTCGCCCGGGGCAAGATCTACGCGGCCCGGGAGCGGGGGGTGGAGATCCCCAGCGGGTGGGCGATCGACGCCAAGGGCGCCCCCACCACCGACCCGGCGGCCGCCCTGGCCGGCCTGCTGCTGCCCATGGCCGGTCACAAGGGCTACGCGATCGCGTTCATGATGGACATCCTCTCGGGCGTGCTCACCGGCAGCTCCTTCGGCACCGGGGTCAGCGGCCCCCAGCAGGCCGAGCGGCGCAGCGGCTCCGGCCACCTCGTCCTCGCCCTCGACGTCGAGGCCTTCCTGCCCCTGGCGGAGTTCAACCGGCGGGTGGAGCAGCTGATCGAGGAGGTCAAGTCGGTCCCGCTGGCCGAGGGCTTCGACGAGGTGCTCTACCCGGGCGAGCTGGAGGACCGCTCCCAGGCCCGGCTCCAGCGGGAGGGGATCGACCTGCCGGAGGGCACCCGGGCCGAGCTGGAGCGGCTCGCCGAGCAGGTCGGGGTGCCGCTGGAGCTGGCCGGTGCCTGACCCGCCGATGGTCATCAGGGCCGGTCAGGTGGAGCGCTTCGACCGCGGCGCCGGGGTGGTCACGCTGCCCTATGTGGGCCGGTGGAACGCGGAGCGCAACCGGGTGACGACCGGGATCACGGTGTTCGCGCCAGGCACGGCCATCCCCCTGCACACCCACAACGTCGAGGAGAGCGTCCTCGTCCTGGAAGGCGAGGCGGCCGCCGTGGTCGGCCAGGACAGCTTCGAGCTGGAGGCCGGGGACGCCACCTGGGTGCCGGCCGGGGTGCCGCACCGGTTCGCCAACCGCGGCCAGGGGCCCATGCGGATCTACTGGGTCTACGGGGGCCGCGAGGTCACCCGGACGATCGTCGCCACCGGCGAGACCGTCGAGCACCTGTCCGAGGCCGACCGCGGCGCCACCCGGGCCGAGTGACCGGCGCCGGCTCAGGCCCCGGGGACGGTGGCCACGACCCGCCCGATCCGCTCGAGGCCCTCGCGCAGCCGCTCGGCCGCGGTGGCGTAGGACAGGCGCAGGTAGCCCTCGCCGTGGGCGCCGAAGGCGGTGCCGGGGAGCAGGGCCACGCCGGCGTCGGCCAGGAGGCGGTCGGCCAGGCCGGCGGCGGGCAGGCCGAGGTCGGCGACCCGGGGGAAGGCGTAGAAGGCCCCGGCCGGCTCCTGGCAGACGACGCCGTCGATCGCGTTGAGGCCGGCCACGACCAGGTCGCGGCGCTCCCGGAGCTCGGCCACCATCGCCTCCACCGGCGCCCACGGGCCCTCCAGGGCGGCCAGGGCGGCGTGCTGGCTGAAGGCGGCCGTGCAGGACACGGAGTTGACCACCAGCCGGGTCACCGGCTCGACCAGGGGGGTCGGCAGGACCCCGAAGCCGAGGCGCCAGCCGGTCATGGCGAAGGTCTTGGACCAGCCGTCGAGCAGGACCGTGCGCTCGGCCATGCCGTCGACCTGGAGCACGCTCTGGTGGCCGCCGCCGTAGCGGATCGCCCAGTAGACCTCGTCGCTCAGCACGACCAGGTCGCGGGCGATGGCCACCTCCGCGATCGCCTCCACGTCGGCCCGGGTCAGGCCGCTGCCGCAGGGGTTGTGGGGCGAGTTCAGGATGACCAGCCGGGTCCGGTCGGTGACCAGGGAGGCCAGCTCGGCCGGGTCCATGCGGAACCCGTTGGCCTCGCGCAGCGGCACCGGGACCGGGCGGGCCCCGGCGAAGGCGGCGATCGAGGCGTACATCGGGAACCCGGGGTCGGGGTAGAGGACCTCGTCGCCGGGCTGGCACAGGGCCAGGATGGTGAAGAACATGATCGGCTTGGCCCCGGGGGTGACCACCACCCGGTCGGGGCTGGTGCGCAGCCGGCCGGCCCGCTCCAGGAACGCGGCCACCCCGGCGCGCAGCTCCGGGGTCCCCGGGGCCGGCACGTAGTGGGTCAGGCCGCTGGCCAGGGCCTCCTGGCCGGCGGCGACGATGTGGGACGGGGTGGCGGCGTCGGGCTCGCCGATCTCCAGGTGGACGACGTCCACCCCGGCCGCCTCCAGCGCCCTGGCCCTGGCCAGCACCTCGAAGGCGGACTCGGTCCCGAGCAGCCGCATGCGGTCGGCGAGCTTCATGACTGGGTACGGTAGTCCCATGCGCGACCACGAGGTGCGGGTCCAGCGCCCGGGCGAGCGGTTCCCGCGCGAGCGGGAGCTGGCCTGGCGGCTGGCCGAGCTGGCCGCCGACCCGGTCCCGGTCGAGCCCGAGGTGGCCGAGATGGCCACCAACCGGCTGCTGGACGACGTCGCCGTGGCCGTGGCCGCCCTTGAGCGCGACCCGCCGGCCGCGGCCCGGGCCCAGGCCCTGGCCCACCCAAGGCCAGGCGGGGCGACCGTGCTCGGCCTGGGCCCGGCGACCCGGGTGGCGGCCGAGTGGGCGGCCTGGGCCAACGGCACCGCCGTGCGCGAGCTCGACTTCCACGACACCTTCCTGGCGGCCGACTTCGCCCACCCCGGCGACAACCTCCCGCCGCTGCTGGCGGTGGCCCAGCAGTGCGGCCGCTCCGGGGCCGACCTGGTCAGGGCGATCGTCACCGCCTACGAGGTCCAGGTCGCCCTGACCAGGGCGATCGACCTGCACAGCCACAAGATCGACCACGTCGCCCACCTCGGGCCGAGCGTCGCCGCCGGCCTCGGGACCCTGCTCGGGCTGCCCGTCGAGGTCACCTACCAGGCGGTCAACCAGGCCCTGCACGTGACCACGGCCACCCGCCAGTCGCGCAAGGGGTCGATCTCGAGCTGGAAGGCGTCCGCCCCCGCCCACGCCGGCAAGCTGGCCGTTGAGGCGGCCGACCGGGCGATGCGCGGCCAGACCGCCCCGGCGCCCATCTGGGAGGGCACCGACGGCGTGATCGCCTGGCTGCTGGACGGCCCCGGGGCCGTCTACCAGGTGCCGCTGCCCGAGCCGGGCGAGCCCCGCCGGGCCATCCTGGACACCTTCACCAAGGCCCACTCGGCCGAGTACCAGGCCCAGGCCTTCATCGACCTGGCCGTCAGGCTGCGGGAGCGGGTCGGCGACACCGGCCGGGTCGAGCGGGTCGTGCTCCGCACCAGCGACCACACCCACTACGTGATCGGGACCGGGGCCGGCGACCCCGAGAAGCTCGACCCGGCGGCCACCCGCGAGACCCTGGACCACTCGGTCATGTACCTGTTCGCCGTCGCCCTCCAGGACGGCCGCCTCCACCACCACGACAGCTACACCCCGGAGCGGGCCGCCCGGCCGGGCACGGTGCGGCTCTGGCGCCGGGTCGAGACGGTCGAGGACCCGGCCTGGACGGCCGCCTACCACCATCCCGACCCGGCCCGGCGCGCCTTCGGCGGCCGGGCCGAGGTCCACCTGGCCGGCGGCGAGGTGGTCGAGGGCGAGCTGGCCGTGGCCGACGCCCACCCCAACGGGGCCGCCCCCTTCGCCCGTCCCGACTACCTGGCCAAGCTGGCCACCCTGGCCGAGGGGGTGGTCGAGCCGGCCGAGCTGGACCGGTTCGCCGCCCTGGCCGGGCGCCTGGGCGAGCTGGCCCCGGACGAGCTGGGCGGCCTCACGGTTGCCGCCGGCCGCCTGGCCGGGGCCACCCCCGACCGGCGGGGGATCTTCTGATGGGGTTCCCGGCCCTGGCCCCGGTCCCGGCCGCCGACAAGCGGGCCGCCCTGCGGGCCGGGCTGGCCTCGGGACGGCTGCTGCGCATGCCCGGGGCGTTCTCGCCGCTGGTGGCCAGGCTGGTCGAGGAGCTGGGCTTCGACGGCGCCTATGTCTCGGGGGCGGTGGTCGCGGCCGACCTCGGGCTGCCCGACGTCGGGCTCACCACCATGACCGAGGTCGGCCAGCGGGCCAGGCAGATCGCCTCGGCGACCAGCCTGCCGGTGCTGGCCGACGCCGACACCGGCTTCGGCGAGCCCCTGAACGCGGCCCGGACCGTGGCCGAGCTGGACGACCTCGGCCTGGCCGGCTGCCACCTGGAGGACCAGGTCAACCCCAAGCGCTGCGGCCACCTGGACGGCAAGGAGGTCGTGCCCACCGCCGACATGGTCCGGCGGCTCCAGGCGGCCGTGGCCGCCCGCCGCGACCCGGGCTTCCTGGTCGTCGCCCGCAGCGACGCCCGGGCGGTCGAGGGCCTTGCGGCGATGCTGGAGCGGGCCAGGGCGTACGTCGACGCCGGGGCCGAGATGCTGTTCCCGGAGGCGCTGGCCGACGAGCGCGAGTTCGAGGCCGTCCGGCGGGCCGTCGACGTGCCCCTGCTGGCCAACATGACCGAGTTCGGCAGGTCCAAGCTGCTCGACGCCCGCACCCTGGCCGACCTCGGGGTCAACCTGGTCATCTACCCGGTCACCGGGCTGCGCCTGGCCATGGGGGCGGTCGAGGACGGGCTGCGGCGGCTGCGCGACGACGGCACCCAGGCCGGGCTGGTCGACCGGATGCAGACCAGGGCCCGGCTCTACGAGCTGCTCGGGTACGGCGAGTACACCGCCTTCGACCAGGACGTCTACAACTTCGGGGAGCGCTGAATGAGGCCGCGGCTGCTGGTGCTGGACGACGAGGAGGGCAAGATCGCCGGCAGCCCGGGCATGGAACGGCTGCGCCAGCTGGCCGAGGTGACCGTGCTCGACCGGCCGCTGGGCGACGGCGACCTGGACGACCTGGCCGGGGTCCGGGTGCTGCTGGCCATCCGGGAGCGGACCCGCCTGGACGCCTCCCTGCTGGACCGGCTGCCCGGCCTGGAGTTGGTCCTCCAGACGGGCGGCCACGCCTACCACGTCGACCAGGAGGCGGCCACCGGGCGGGGGATCGTGGTCGCCCTCAGCCGCCGGGCCCGGATGGCCTCGGCCTCGGTACCCGAGCTCACCTTCGGGCTGATGCTGGCCGTGCTGCGCCGCATCCACCCGCTGGCCGCCGAGCTGGCCGCCGGGGAATGGCCCCCGGCCATGGGCCGCACCCTGGCCGGGCGGACCCTCGGCATCCTCGGGCTGGGCCGCCACGGCCGGCCGGTGGCCAGGATCGCCGCCGCCTTCGGCATGGTCGTGCTCGCCTGGGACCGCGACCCGGGCCGCGAGTACCCCGACGACGAGCCGGTGGCCGAGCGGCTGCCCCTCGACGACCTGCTGGCCCGCGCCGACGTGGTCTCGGTCCACCTCAAGCTGTCGCCTGAGTCCACCGGGCTGCTGGACGCCCAGCGCCTGGCCCGCCTGCGGCCGGGGGCGATCCTGGTCAACACCGCCCGCGGGGCCATCGTCGACGAGCCGGCCCTGGTCGAGGCCCTCCGGAGCGGGCGGCTGGCCGGGGCCGGCCTGGACGTGTTCGCCACCGAGCCCCTGCCGGCCGGCCACCCGCTGCGGACCGCCCCCAACGTGGTCCTCACCCCCCACATCGGCTGGAAGGTCGAGGAGGTCTTCGCCGAGTGGGCCGAGATCGCGGCCGAGCAGCTGGCCGCCTGGCTGGACGGCCGCCTCCCGGCCGCCGAGGTGCTCGACCCGGCCGCCGCCGAGGTCCCCCGCGACCGCCTGGGCGGGCTCGCCTGACCCTCCGGCCGACCGCGACCTACGGAGGAATCTGGTCGTTCTGCGGTATAGCCGAATCATCCGGCATTTCGGATCATCAGGGCATCGGCTCGGGGCGGCACCGCCGCCGCCCGCTTCCGGAAGGGGAGTGGCGTGCAACCAAGGACCCTGTTCCGCGTCGTGGTCGTCACGGCCATCCTCACCGTGCTGGCCGGGCTGCTGGCCGCGCCGTCGTTCGCCGCGCCTCCGGCCAGGGAGGCGTCCGGCCGCTACCTGGTGCTGGCCCGCAGCGCCGCCGACCTGGGCGCCCTGCGTGCCAAGGCGGTCGCCGACGGGGCCAAGGTCGTCCGGGCCATCCCCCAGATCAACGCCATGGTGGTCACGGCCTCGGCCGCGACCAAGGGCCGCCTGGCCGCCGACAGCCGGGCCAGAGGGGTGGCCACCGACCGCCTGACCTCGCCCGACACCATCGAGCGGGCCAAGCCCGACCTCTCGGCGCCCGGCCTCCGCGGCGCCCGGCGGGTCGCCGCCCCGGCCGCGGCCGCCGCGGCCAAGGCCGCCGGGATCAACCCCGACCCGGCCTGGGACTACAAGGGCCTGCTCTGGGACTACCGCCGCATGGGCCTGCCCGCGGGCTGGGAGAAGACCGCCGGCAGCCCGGCCGTGACCGTCGGGGTCGCCGACACCGGCCTCGACTACACCCACGCCGAGCTCGCCTCCAAGGTCGTCCAGGTGATCGACTTCACCGTCCTTGAGGGCGAGGAGCCGATCTGCAAGACCCTGTTCGGCCAGTCCGACCAGGACCTGGCGGCCGAGTTCGGCGGGCCGGCCGACGGCGACTGGAACGGCCACGGCTCCTGGATCGGCGGCAACATCGGCGCCGCCCTGAACGGCACCGGGACCAACGGCATCGCCCCCAAGGTCAAGCTGGTCGCCCTCAAGATCTCCCAGTGGTGCGGCTTCTCCTCGACCGCGGCCGAGCTGGCCGCCTTCACCACCGCCGCCGACCTGGGCATCGACGTGGTCAACATCTCCTTCGGCGGCTACCTGGACCCGGCCGACCCGGAGTCGGCGGTCGCCTTCCAGGCGTATGCCGACGCGATCGCCTACGCCCGCGGCAAGGGCACCCTGATCGTCGGCTCGGCCGGCAACGCCCACGTCCGCATCGGCGCCAACGGGCGGATCACCTCCCACGGCCAGCTGACCACCCCCGGGACCGCGCCCGAGGACTTCGTCGACCTGTTCGGCTACTACCGGGTGCCCACCGGCCCGCCGGGGGCGCTGGTCGTGTCGGCCACCGGCAACCTGGTCAACGCCACCTCGGCCAGCTGCCCGCCGGGCACCGCCGACAACGCCAACGCCACCTGCAAGCCGGCCAGCGACCTCCACCAGCCGTTCGGGGTCGGCAAGCGCGACCAGCTCGCCTACTACTCGAACTACGGGGCCAGGATCGACATCGCCGCCCCGGGCGGGGCCCGCAAGTTCAACCTGGGCGCCTACGACCGGGGCGGCACCCCCGGGTTCCCGGTGACCGCCGACGACCTGACCAACGCCTGGCAGACCTTCAGCACCACCTCCAACTGGGCGGTGGAGATCCCCTGCTTCACCTTCACCCAGGGATCGGGGTTCCCGCAGGGCCAGTGCTACTCGACCATCCAGGGCACCTCGATGGCGGCGCCGCACGCGGCCGCGGCGGTGGCGCTGATCGCCAGCGAGCACCGGTCGCTGCGCCACCGCCCGGGGGCGCTGGTGGCCCGGCTGCAGGCCAAGGCGCGCTCGGTGCGCAACAGCACCCCGCCGCTGTCGGCCACCGACACCTCACCGGGCGACCTCACCGGGGTGGCCTGCGGCACCGGCTTCTGCCACCTGGGCGGCCCGCCGATCTCCAACCGCAACGCCTACGGGGCCGGCCTGGCCTATGTGGCCAGGCCCTAGGGGTTGTGGCGGACCCGCTCGACCATGTTGAGCAGGGCCAGGGGGGAGAAGGGCTTGGTGAAGTAGTCGTCGGCCCCGGCGGCCAGGCCCTGGTCGCGGTCGCGCTCCTGGGCCTGGGCGGTCAGCATCACGACCACGATGTCGCTGGTGTCGGGGTCGGCCTTGAGCTGGCGGCAGACCTCCAGGCCGTCCAGCCTCGGCATCATGATGTCGAGCAGGACCAGCCTGGGGGCCTCGCCCCTGGCCACCTCCAGGGCCTCGACCCCGTCGGCCGCCTCCAGGATCTCGTAGTCGTCGCCCTCCAGGGTGACGTGCACCAGGGCCCGCACGGCCGGTTCGTCGTCTGCGATCAGCAGCTTCATCGGCCGCTCCCGGCAAGCTCGTCGGAGGTGGTTGGCAGGGTGAAGCGGAACACCGAGCCGACCCCCGGCCAGGACTCGGCCCAGAGCCGGCCGCCGTGCATCTCGACCAGCCGCTTGGTGATGTAGAGGCCGAGGCCGGTGCCGCCGGCGCGGCGGACCTCCTCGCGGTCCACCCGGTAGAACTTCTCGAACAACTGCCCCATGTCGCGTGGGCTCATCCCGATTCCCTGGTCCCGAACGCTCACCTGCACCGTGTCACCGTCCTGGTCGACGATGACGAGGACCTCGCCGCCCCCGGGGGAGTATTTGATCGCATTCCCGACCAGGTTGGTCAATATCTGCTCGACCTTGTCGGGGTCGCCCCAGACGACCGGCAGGCTGCCCGGGAGCTTGGTCCGCAGGGTGTGCTTGGCGGCCATGGCCCGGAACGGCGACAGGATCCGCTCCACCACCGAGGCCAGGTCGAGCGGGCGGGGGTCGAGGACCAGGCGGCCCGACTCCATCCGGGAGACGCTCAGCAGGTCGTCGATCAGCCGGGCCAGGCGGCGGGAGGCGTCGAGGATCTCGACCGCCGAGGAGCGCTGGCGCTCCACCGGCATGTCCCGCAGCACCAGCAGCTCGGCGAACCCGTGGATGAGGGTGAGCGGGGTCCGCAGCTCGTGGGAGACGGTCGAGATCAGGGCCGACTTGACCTCGTCGATCTCCCGCTCCCGGGAGACGTCGCGGATCACGTCCACCCCGCCCACGACCCGGCCCCTGGGGTCGAAGATGGGGGCCGAGGAGACCGCCACCGGCACCTTGCGGCCGTAGCGGCTGACCAGGTCGGCCGGCCCGCCGACCTGGGCGGTGGCGATCGGCAGGACCTCGGCGTAGGGGCGGCCCCTGGCCTCGGCCTCGGTCCAGCCGGTGAGCGCCTCCAGGGCCCGTTCATGGCCGTGACCCGCCCGTAGGGGTCGGACAGCAGCACCCCGTCGGCGATCGCGTAGAACACCGCCCTGGCCTCGCCGGCCGCCCGCTCCGCCTCCTCCAGCCGCAGGGCCGCCTCCAGCGCGCCCGCGATCTGGTTGCCGGCCAGCCCGAGCAGGGCCTCCTGCTCGCGGTCGAGCTGGTGGCGCTCGGTCCAGCAGAGGGCGAGCAGGCCCAGGAAGCGGCCCCGGGACAGCAGCGGGACCAGGGCCAGGGAGCGGACCCCCAGCTTGGCCACCAGCTCGTGCAGGGCGTTGGTGGTGGCCACCTCGTCCAGGTCGGCCAGGCCGACGACCTGGCCGGCGCGGAGGCTGGGCAGGGGCAGGACGTGGCGGATCTCGGCGTCGGCCTTGACGATGTCGTCGGCCACCCCGTTGTCGGGGAAGCCGGCCACGGCCCGCAGGACCAGGTCGCCGGCCGGGCGGGCCGCCCCCAGGATGGCCCGGGTCGCCCCCACCTCCGGCTGGAGGCCGGCCAGGGCCACCTCGGCCAGCCGCTGCAGGCTGGTCGCCCCGACGACCTGGGCCGACAGGTGGCGCAGGCGCTCCAGGGCCTCCATGCGGCCGGCCAGGTGCCGCCGCATCGTCTCCAGGTCGCTGGCCACCGCGCCCAGCTCGTTGTCGACGCCAAGGGTGACCGGGGTCTCCAGGTCGCCGCCGGCCAGCCGGCCCGAGGCCGAGCGCAGGGCGTCGGCCGGGGCCCCGACCGCCCGGCGCAGCCAGATGGCCAGCAGGACCAGCGCGGCCAGCATCATCAGGGCGGTCCGCACGGCCAGGGTCTGGGCGGTCTCATAGGTCCGGTCCTGGTTGCGGGCGTAGCTGTACTGGGCCCCGGCCAGCTGGTCCTCGAACCGCGCCTGGAGCTGGCAGAGCTCCCGGAAGTGGCGGTCGGCCCTGCGCTGGGCCTCGACCAGGGCGGCCGCCCCTGCCCCCTGCCTGCGCACCCGCAGCTCCGTCTGCCCGGTCCGCACCCAGGCCCGGTACTCGGCCGCCACCTGCTGGACCAGCGGCGGCAGGTTCCGCCAGCGCTCGCTCAGGGCCCTCACCCGCTTGAAGCCCTCGTCGGCCCGGACGTGGGCCCGGGTCCCGGCCTCGAACGACGCCTGGTCGCCGGTGAGCAGGTAGGCGCGCCGGCTCGTCTCCATGGCCACCAGGTCGCGGCTGAGCCCGGTGGCGGCCCGCCGCAGCTCGTCGACCCGGTCGACGGTGGACTGGATGGAGGTGCTGGACCGGGCCGCGTCCCCGGCGGCCAGGAAGATGGCCGCCCCCCAGGCCAGCACGAGCATGCCGAGCAGGGCGAGCAGGACGGTGAGCTGCACCCGCAGGCGCCGCATCCCTAGCGCCCGCGGTTCGCGGTCGCCTGGATCGCCGCCAGCCGTCCCCGGTCGACCAGGTGGATGGCGTCGACGGCGTCGGGGGCGAACTGGCTCCCGGAGGCCTCGCGCAGCCGGTGGAGGGCTTCGTCGAGGCTGGCCGCGACCCGGTAGGGGCGATCGGTGGTGATGGCGTCGAAGGCGTCGACGGCCGCGAACACCCGGGCGGCCAGGGGGATCTGCTCGCCCTTGAGGCCATCGGGATAGCCGGCCCCGTCCCAGCGCTCGTGGTGGGAGTAGATGACCGCCCTGACCACGTCCATGTGCGGCACCCCTTCGAGGATGCGCAGGCCGATGGCCGGGTGCTCGCGCATCAGGGCCCACTCCTCGTCGGTCAGGGGCCCGGCCTTGTTGAGGACGGCATCTGGTACGCCGATCTTGCCCAGGTCGTGGAGCAGGAAGGCGTACTCAAGGCCGGGGGTGGCGGCCAGGTGCCCGCCCAGGGCCCGGCAGGCCGCGGTCCCGTAGGCGGTGACCCGGGTCAGGTGGCCGCCGGTGTAGGCGTCCTTGGCCTCGACGGCGCTGGCCAGGGCCTGCACGGTCGCCGAGTAGGCGAGCTCGACCGCGTCAAGGGCCTGGCGCAGCTCCTCGGCCCGCCGGCGCTCGGCCGAGAAGGTGGTGCGCAGGTCGTCGGCGTAGCGCAGGAGCTGGGAGTGGGCGGCGTCGGCCTGCTCCAGCTTGCGCGACCACAGCCGCAGGAAGCGCAGCCGGTCGACGGCGACCGCGGCCCCGATGGCCAGCAGCTCGACCGCGGCCAGGTCCTCGCCGGCGAACGGCCCGGCGGCCCGGCGCAGGGCCAGCACCCCGACCGCCCGCCCCTCGACCACCATCGCGCACCAGGCCTTGGTGTCGCCGGGGCCGGCGACCAGCGGCCGCCCCGCGCGATCGGGGCCAGCCGGGGCCACGGCGTCGGCGGCAAGGGTGCGGTCGCCGGGCCGGGTCCCGAGGCGTCCGCCCGGGCCGGTCACCCCCCAGCAGGGTCCGGGCACGAACCCGCCCGCCTCGAGCAGGACCACGCCCTCGACCGCCCCGGTGGCCTGGCAGGCGCGCTCCAGCAGGGCGGCGCCGGCCGTGGCCAGGTCCTCGCCGCCCGCCAGGACCCGGAACGGGGCCAGCAGCTCCTCGCCGACGCGAGGTGGCTGCGCTCGGGCCACGTGCTCTCCTCGTCTTGTTCGTCAGGTTCGAGACATTGAATCGTACTCGATCAGGTCCCGAACAGCCGGTCCCCGAAATCGCCCAGTCCGGGCACGATGTACGCCTGGTCGTTGAGGCGCTCGTCGACCGCCGCGGTGACCACGTCCAGCGACGGGTGCTCCTCCTCCAGCCGGCGGATGCCCTCGGGCGCGGCCACCACCGACAGCAGCGTGACCCTGGCCGGCCCGGCCCCGTACAGGCTGGCGCAGGCCGCCGCCGCCGACCCGCCGGTGGCCAGCATCGGGTCGAGCAGGAGCACGTAGCTGCCCCCGATGTCGGGCAGCTTGCTGTAGTAGGTCGAGGGCTGGAAGGTGGCGTGGTCCCGCTCCAGCCCCAGGTAGCCCACGGCCACCTCCGGGAACAGCTCGGTCACGGCCTCCAGCATGCCCAGCCCGGCCCGGAGGATCGGCACCGCGACCAGCGGCGCCGCGAAGGCGATGCCCTGGGTCTCGGCCAGCGGGGTGGTCACCGTGCGCGTGGCCGTCGGGATCCCCCGGGTCGCCTCGACGGCCAGGACCAGCGACAGCCGCTTGGTGAGCAGCCGGAACAGCGGCGGCGGGGTCGCCTCGTCCCGCAGGGCGGTCAGCATGGTCCCGGCCAGCGGATGGTTTACAACAGTTAGCGCCAATGCGCCCTCCTTCAGGGCCCGCTCGCCGCGGTCCTCGGTCAATTCGGGGGGGAGTCCTCCCCCCCGATCCCCCCCAAGAGCCAGCCGGCGATGGCCAGGTCCTCGCGCAGGACCAGCTCGGTGAGCTTGAGTCGGCTGGCCGAGAGCGGGCTGGTCCGGGTGGGCGACGGATAGGCGTCCATGCCGAGGTCGGCGGCCTGCTTGACCGCCCGGAACATGTGGAAGGGGTCGGAGACGACCACGATCCGGGGCCGGCCGCCGCCGGGGTCGCGCCGCTCCAGGGCCCGCTTGGCCCCGGCCAGGTTCTGGTAGGTGGTGCGGCTGCGCTCCTCGGTGAGCACGGCCCCCTCCGGCACCCCGCGCTCGGTGGCCCAGCGGGCGCCCGACCCGCCCTCGGTGAAGCGGTCGCCGGGCTCCTTGCCCCCGGTGAACACCAGCACCGGGGCCACCTGGTCGCGCCACAGGTCGACGGCGTGCTCCAGGCGGGCCTCGTAGATGGCCGACGGCCGGCCGTCGTACTGGGCCGCCCCCAGGACCACGATGGCGTCGACCCGGGGCCGCTCGTCCTTGCCCATCCACCTGGCCACCAGGGTGGTGGTGACGGCGAAGTAGGCGAGCAGGAGCACGAGGAGGCCCAGCAGGACGCGGCGCATGGGCGGATTCTACGCAGCCTCCGGACGAGGCCCCGCCACCGGACCAAGGGATGGTTAAATACGGCCAGCCAGCGGCGCTGGCGGGTGGGAGCCCGGAATCCGAGAGGAGCAAGTGCATGCGTGGGGTACGGGGTGTGCGGGTGGGCGCGCTCATCTTGGCGCTCGGCCTGGTCGTGGCCGCCTGTGGTGGCGGCGACGACGAGGGCGGCGACGCCGGCACCGGCGGCGACACCGCCGAGGCCAAGAAGGTCGGCGTGGTCTACGACATCGGCGGCCGCGGTGACCAGTCGTTCAACGACTCCGCCGGGGCCGGGATCGACGCGGCCAAGAAGGAGCTGGGCGACAAGGTCGAGGTCAAGGAGATCGAGCCCAACGCCGACGGCTCCAACCGCAAGGAGCTGCTCGACAGCCTGGCCGACGAGGGCTACGGCCTGGTCTTCGGGATCGGCTTCCTGTTCTCCGAGGACATCGCCAAGTCGGCCACCGAGAGCCCCGACACCACCTTCGCGGTGATCGACGGCTTCGCCGACTCCTGCCTCGAGAAGGACCAGAACCTCCTGTGCATCGGCTTCAAGGAGGAGGAAGGCTCCTTCCTGGTCGGGGCCGCGGCCGCCCTCAAGACCGAGTCCAACACCGTCGGCTTCGTCGGCGGGCTCGAGGGCGACCTGATCAAGAAGTTCCAGGCCGGCTACGAGGCGGGCGTCGACTACATCGCCAAGCAGGAGAACAAGGACATCGAGGTCGTCGTCGACTACGCCGGCAACACCCCCGAGGCCTTCCGCAACCCGGCCAAGGGCAAGGAGCTGGCCCTGAAGCAGATCGGCCAGGGCGCCGACGTCATCTACCACGCCTCCGGGGGCACCGGGGCCGGGGTCATCTCGGCGGCCGCGTCCAAGCAGGTCTACGCCATCGGGGTCGACTCCGACCAGAGCCTGACCGCCAGCGAGGCCGAGCGGAAGTGGATCCTCACCTCCATGCTCAAGCGGGTCGACAACGCCGTCCAGCAGACCATCGGCGCCTACGTCGGCGGCACGGTGGCCGGCGGCATCCAGACCTTCGGCCTCAAGGAGGGCGGGATCGACTACGCCCAGAACGAGTACAACAAGGAGCTCCTGGGCGACATCCCGACCACCCTGGACGACCTGAAGCAGAAGATCGCCGACGGCGAGATCAAGGTCCCGGACAAGCCGGCCTAGCCGTGGCGACCGAGGCGACCGAGGTCACCGGCGACGGGCCATCCGAGGCCCGTCGCCGGTCGCCGGCCATCGAGTGCCGCGGCGTCACCCGCCGCTACGCCGGGGTGGTCGCCAACGACCAGATCGACCTGGAGGTGGCCGAGGGCGAGATCCACGCCCTGGTGGGCGAGAACGGGGCCGGCAAGTCGACCCTGATGAAGATGCTCTACGGCCTCGAGCAGCCCGACGAGGGCGAGATCCTGGTCAGGGGCGAGCCCCAGGTCATCGACTCGCCCCGCAAGGCCATCGAGCTGCGCATCGGCATGGTCCACCAGCACTTCATGCTGGTCGACGCCTTCACCGTGGCCGAGAACATCGTCCTCGGGGCCGAGCCGGACAAGGGCGGCGGCCGCCTCGACCTGGAGGAGGCCGAGCGCCGGGTGGGGGAGCTGGCCCGCGGGTTCGGCACCCCGCTCGACCCCCACGCCCGGGTCGAGGACATCGGCGTCGGCCAGCAGCAGCGGGTCGAGATCCTCAAGCTCCTCTACCGGGGCGCTGACATCCTGATCCTGGACGAGCCGACGGCGGTGCTCGTTCCCCAGGAGGTCGAGGAGCTGTTCGACAACATGCGCCAGCTCAAGGCCGACGGCAAGACGATCATCTTCATCGCCCACTCGCTGGACGAGGTGCTCCAGATCGCCGACCGGATCACCGTGCTCCGCGACGGCAAGGTGATCGACACCGTGGCCGCCGCCGACACCGACACCCACCAGGTGGCCGAGATGATGGTCGGCCGGCCGGTGCTGCTGCGCCGGGTCGAGGGCAAGGCCACCCCCGGCGGGCCGATGCTCCAGGTCAAGGACGTGCGGGTCACCGCCGGGGGCAAGGAGGTGCTGGCCGGGCTCGACCTTGACGTGCGCCGGTCGGAGATCTACGGCCTGGCCGGGGTCGAGGGCAACGGCCAGGCCGAGCTGGTCGAGGCCCTGGTCGGCCTGACCATCCCCGAGACCGGTCGGGTCTACCTGGACGACGACGAGCTGACCCGGGCCGACGTGCGCACCCGGCGCCAGGCCGGGCTGGCCTACATCCCCGAGGACCGCCACGCCCGCGGCATGGTCCTGCAGATGCTGGTCAGCGAGAACTCGGTCCTCGGCGTGCAGGAGCGGGCCCCGTTCTCCAGGCGGGGCCTGCTGGATCTCAAGGCCATCCGGCGTCGGGCGGTCGAGCTGATCCGCGGGTTCCGGGTCAAGGCGCCGAGCGTGACCGCGCCGGCCTACGCCCTGTCCGGCGGCAACCAGCAGAAGCTGGTCCTCGGCCGCGAGTTCGCCAGCAAGCCCAAGCTGCTGATCGCCGCCCACCCGACCCGCGGCCTGGACATCGGGGCCACCCAGTTCGTCTGGCAGGAGCTGGTCGAGGCCCGCGACGAGGGCGTGGCCGTGCTGCTGATCTCCTCCAACCTGGAGGAGATCCTGGCCCTGGCCGACCGGGTCGGGGTCATCTACGACGGCCGCATCACGGCCCAGTTCCCCGGCTCCGAGGCCACCATGAGCGAGCTCGGCCTCTACATGACCGGTGCCCGCGGCGGGGACGAGGAGCCGGCGGCGTGAAGGTCGAGGAGAAGCCGACGCCGCAGCCGGAGCCCGAGCCGGGGTTCGAGGAGGTCGCGGCCCGGGTCCCATGGGGCCAGCGCCTGCGCGGCTGGGGCATCCAGCTGCTCGCCCCGGCGGTCTCGCTGCTGATCGCGGCCGTCATCGGCGTCCTGGTCATCCTGATCGTGCAGCAGAGCTGGGGCGACGTGGCCGACGTGGCCGGCGCCATGTGGAGCTACGGGCTGTTCAACCGCAACTCGGTGGCCTTCATCCTCGGCCGGGCCACCCCCCTGATCTTCGCCGGCCTGGCCGTGGCCATCGCCTTCAAGGCCGGGCTGTTCAACATCGGCGTCGAGGGCCAGTACGCCATCGGCGCCCTGGCCGCCGGCTACGTCGGCTACCAGCTGTCGGCCCCGACCGCGCTCCACCTGCCCCTGACCATCCTGGCCGGCATGGCCGGCGGGGTCGTCTGGGCGGCCATCCCGGCCCTGCTCAAGGTGTACCGGGGAGCCCACGAGGTCATCTCGACCATCATGATGAACTTCGTGGCCAACGCGGTCCTGCTCTACCTGCTGTCGGATCTCATGAAGGACCCCAACCAGCAGGGCGGCATCGCCCAGCAGCAGACCCCCCCGATCGAGCCCACCGCCCAGGTCGGCTCCATGGTCCCGTTCTTCAACTCGATCGGCTTCGACTTCCGCGGGTCGGCCCCGGTGACCTGGTTCTTCGTCCTGGCCATCGTGGCCGCGATCCTGTACTCCCTGACCGTCCGGCGCACCCGCTTCGGCTTCGAGCTGCGGGTGCTGGGCACCAACCCTCGGGCGGCCGAGCCGTCCGGGATCCGCAGCAACGCCATGATCATGAAGGCGATGCTGCTGTCGGGGGCGATCGCCGGCCTGATCGCCCTCCAGGACGTGATCGGCATCGACGACCGCATGAAGCTCGACTACATCCGCGGCTACGGCTTCACCGGCATCGCCATCGCCCTGCTGGGACGCAACTCGGGCCTGGGGATCGTGGCCGCGGCCCTGCTGTTCTCCTTCATCGACCGGGCCTCCTCCGGCATCGGCCTCAACACCGAGGTCCCCAAGGAGGTCACGAGCATCATGCAGGCCGTGATCATCCTCACCATCGTGATCGCCTACGAGGTCGTGCGCCGCATGACCGCCCGCCGCCAGCTCCGGGAGCAGCACGAACGTGCCTGAGATCCTCGTCCAGCTGTTCGGGCTGGCCACCATCGCCTCGGCCATCCGGGCCTTCGTGCCCCTGTACCTGGCCACCCTGGGCGGGGTGTTCAACGAGCGCTCGGGCATCGTCAACATCGGCATCGACGGCATGATGATCTTCGGCACCTGGTTCGGGGCCTGGGGGGCGCTCCAGTGGGGGCCGGTGGCCGGCCTGCTCACGGCCGTGGCCGCCGGGGTGGCCGTCGCCGCCATCCACGGCATGGCCACCATCACCTTCCGGGTCGACCACATCGTCTCCGGCGTGGCCATCAACATCCTGGCCATCGGCATGCCCCGGTTCCTGTCGATCGTCGCCTACGGCCAGGGCACCCAGTCGCCCCAGGTCCCCTCCCTGCCCAAGATCGACCTCCCCGGCCTGGGCGAGCAGTCGATCATGGTCCCGGTGACCGTCCTGCTCGGGTTCGGCGCCTGGTTCGTGCTCACCCGGACCATCTTCGGCCTGCGCCTCCGCTCGGCCGGCGAGAACCCCCGGGCCGCCGAGAGCCTCGGCGTCCGCGTCCGGGGCCAGCGCTGGGCCGGCGTGCTCATCTCCGGCGGCTTCGCCGGCCTGGCCGGCGGCTACCTCTCCATCGAGCTGGTCGGCCTCTACCGCGAGGGCATGAACCAGGGCCGCGGCTTCATCGCCCTGGCCGCCCTCATCCTCGGCAACTGGTCCCCGCTCGGCGCCGCCTTCGCCTGCCTCCTGTTCGCCTGGACCGAGGCCCTGACCGTCTTCCTCCGGGTCGACTGGATCAACAACGCCTTCATCCAGAGCCTCCCCTACATCGTCACCCTCGTCGTCCTGGCCCTCTTCTTCCGCCGGGTCCGCCCCCCCAAGGCCGTCGGCCAGGCCTACGAGGCCGGGTCACCTGTCTGACCGCTGATCTGCGCCCACAGGTGCATGCAGAATGGGTGCAGCGCATGCGTGGTTGGTGTAGGGTGACACCATGGGACGGAACATCCAGATCCGCGACGTGCCCGACGAGGTGCACCGCGTGCTGGCCACCCGCGCGGCCTCGGCCGGGATGTCGCTGACCGCCTACCTGCGAGCCGAGCTGACCCGGGTGGCCGAGCGGCCCCCGGTGGCCGAGGTGATCGCCCGGGCCGCCGCCCGCCACGGCGGTGCCCGGATCGACGACATCGTGGCCGCGGTGCGTTCCGGCCGCGACCGCGACTAGCCGTGCTGGTCGTCGACACCTCCGCGGTCATCGGCGCCCTCACCGGCCGCCCGCCGTCCGGTGAGCTGATGGAACGGCTGGCCACCGACGGCGACCTCTCCGCCCCCCACCTGCTCGACGTCGAGTTCCTCCACGCGCTCCACCGGCTGGTTCGCGACCACGAGCTGAGCGAGGACCGGGCCGCCGATGCTCGCGCCGACTTCGCCGCCCTGACCATCACCCGCTACGAGCACACCCTGGTGGCCGACCGTGTCTGGGAGCTGCGCCACGGTCTGACCGCCTACGACGCCACCTTCGTCGCCCTCGCCGAGCTCCTGGACGCGCCGCTGGTCACCTTCGACGGCCGCCTGGCCCGCGCCCCCGGCCACCACGCGAAGGTGGAGCTGTTCCAGGGCGGCTAGACCGTGCCGCTGAAGGTGTTGCACTGGGCGGGGTCGCCGGTGCGGTAGCCGGTGGTGAACCACTTCTGGCGCTGGGCCGAGGAGCCGTGGGTCCAGGTCTCGGGGCTGACCTGGCCCTGGAAGCGTTGCTGGATGGCGTCGTCGCCGATGGCGGCGGCGGCGTCGAGGCCGTCGGCGATGTCCTGCTCGGTGATGCGCTCGACCAGCGGGTCGCCGCCGTCGGGGCCGGGCTCGGTGGTGGCGTGGTTGGCCCACAGGCCGGCGTAGCAGTCGGCCTGGAGCTCGAGGCGGACGGCGCCGCTCTGGGGGCCGGACTGGCTGTTGCCGACCCGCTCCATGGCGCCGGTGAGGTTCTGGACGTGGTGCCCGTACTCGTGGGCCAGCACGTAGGCCTGGGCGAACGGGCCGCCCTGGGCCCCGAACCGGGCCTGGAGGTCGCGGTAGAAGCTGAGGTCGATGTAGACGGTGCCGTCCCGGGGGCAGTAGAAGGGGCCGACGTCGGAGCTGGCCGTGCCGCAGCCGGTCTGGACGCCGCCCGAGAACAGCGTGGTCGGGGCCAGCTGGTACTGGGCGCCGCGGCGCTGGAACTCGGCCGTCCAGAACTCCTGGAGGCTGTTGACCACGGCCACGACCCGGCAGTCCTCCTTGGTGTTGGCGTCGGCCCCGGTCTTGCACTCCTCGTCCAGCTGGGTGCTCTCGCCCTGGATCTGGTCGATGCCGGGCAGGGCGCCGGAGGTGGTCCCGCCTCCGCCCAGCAGCTGGAGCAGGATGAACACGACCACCCCGAGGATCCCGGCCCCGCCGCCGATGGCCACCCCGCCGCGGCGGGGGTAGCCGCCGAACCCGCCGCGCCCACGGGTGTCCCGGACCTGCGACGTGTCGAGCCGGCTGCTGTTACGAAAGCGCATGCTGGCAGACCTCTCTGCATGGGCACCTGGCAGCCTGCATACCCGACCGCGTCACCGGCCAACCTTCGCAGCGGGCCGCGAGTCATGCCAAACTGCCGGCACGATGATGAAATCCGAGCGTACCAAGGTCGTCGCCACCCTGGGCCCGGCCTCCAGCAACCGCGAGGTCCTCGGTGGGATGGTCGACGCCGGCCTTGATGTGGTGCGGCTGAACTTCTCCCACGGCGAGCGGGCCGACCACGTCGCCCGGTTCGAGCTGGTCCGGGCGGTGGCCAAGGAGCTCGACCACAACCTGGCCATCCTGGTCGACCTCCAGGGGCCCAAGATCCGGGTCGGGGTGGTCGACGACAACGGGATCAAGCTCGACCGGGGCCGCGAGGTCACGCTGGTCGCCGGCACCGACCGCTGCGCCGAGCCCGACATCCCGGTCGTCTACCCGGCCCTGGCCGCCGACGTCCACCAGGGCGACCGGATCCTGCTCGACGACGGCGCCATCGGCCTGCGGGTGGAGGACGTCCAGGGCGAGCGGGTCCGCTGCCAGGTCGAGCGGGGCGGTGTGGTCAAGTCGCGCAAGGGCGTGAACCTGCCCGGGGTGGCCGTCTCGGCGGCCTCCCTGACCGCCAAGGACCGGGCCGACGTGGCCACCGCGGTCGAGTTCGGCGCCGACTACGTGGCCCTCTCGTTCGTGCGCAAGCCCGACGACGTGGCCGAGGCCAAGCAGGCGATCGCCGAGCACGGCGGCGACATCCCGGTGGTGGCCAAGCTGGAGCGGCCGGAGGCGATCGACGTCCTCGACGACATCCTGGAGGTCGCCGACGCGGTCATGGTCGCCCGGGGCGACCTCGGGGTCGAGCTGGCCGTCGAGCAGGTCCCGCCGATCCAGAAGCACATCATCGCCAGGGCCAACTCGCTCGGGGTGCCGGTGATCACCGCCACCCAGATGCTCGAGTCGATGGTGGCCAGCTCCCGCCCGACCCGGGCCGAGGCCAGCGACGTGGCCAACGCCATCTTCGACGGCACCGACGCGGTGATGCTGTCCCAGGAGACCGCCATCGGCCAGTACCCGGTCGAGGCGGTGGCCACCATGAACCGGATCGCCCGGGAGGCCGAGGCGACCCCCTACCTCTCCGCCCCGCCGCCGCCGGCCGTCGGCGGGCTGGACGTGCCCGCCACCGTCTGCCGGGCGGCCGTGCAGATGGCCACCGACCTGGGGGCGGCGGCGATCGTGGCCTTCACCGAGTCGGGGGCGAGCGCCCGCTACGTCTCCCGGTTCCGGCCCCGGACCCCGATCATCGGCCTGACCACCTCCGAGCTGGCCAGGCGGCGGATGGCCCTGTTCTGGGGGGTGGAGACGGCCAGCCCCCTGGCCATCGGCACCCAGGTCCGGAGCATGATCGACGCCGCCGACGAGCGGATCGTCAAGGAGGGCCTGCTGACCCCCGGTGACCTGGTCGTGGTCGTGGCCGGCAGCCCCGGCGGCCGGGGCGGCACCAACCGGGTGCTGGTCCACCGGGTCGGCGAGCCCGACCTGGCCGCCCGCGAAGCTTGAGGCAGTTCCATACGACTAGTACCAAAGTTCTACGGTGACAAGTGGCCAGCTATCCGCCACACTTCCGTGACCACCCGTGACCACCGTCCGGGGGACACGGGAGGAGCCGGCGTATGAAGCAACGCGAGGTCGGCGAGGCGTACGAGGCATCGACCAGCGCCCTGGAGGCGGCCAAGGGGCAGCGGCTCAGCCTCCGGCGGGCCATCGCCGGGCTGGAAGCGGCCCTGGCCGCTCCCCAGGACCCCGACGGCCTCGGCGGCCAGGACGGCCTCCCGACCCGGCTGATCCCGGCCCTGGAGCGCCTGCAAGAGGTGTTCGCGGTCCACGTCGAGGTCACCGAGGCCCCCGGCGGCCTCTACCACGAGATCATGGAGAACGCCCCCCGCCTGGCCAACCGCGTCACCCGGTTCCGCCGCGAGCACGCCGAGATCACCGACGGCATCCGCCGCGGCCTGGCCGAGTGCGCCGAGGCCCATGACCCCGACGCCCTCCAGGCCGTGCGCGACCACGCCGTGCGCCTGTTCGCCGACCTGGTCCGCCACCGCAAGCGCGGCCTCGACCTGGTCTACGAGGCCTACCACGTCGACATCGGCGGCGAGTCCTAGCCGAGCAGGTGGGCCCAGCCGGCGCCCCGGAGCAGGTCGGCGAGCTGGCCGGTCAGGGCGTCGAGGGAGAAGTGGCGCAGGGCGACGGCCTGGTTGTGGGACAGCAGCGTCGGGTCGGGGTGGTCGAGGAACGCCCGGAGGGGGG
>OBLS010000056.1_pt1 | contig 27126 bp, 30 predicted proteins | sample 1519901 | NCBI WGS metagenome assembly OBLS01 (sample SAMEA3113585, study PRJEB22503) | soil metagenome | reverse complement strand
CGCGGCGCGCACGTGATCGCGATTGCGACGGACGGGAACGAGGACATCCAGCACCACGCCGACGACGTCATCTACGTCCCGCGCACGCCGTCCTTCCTGCAGGCGGTGCTCGCCGTCGTGCCGCTGCAGCTGCTCGCCTATCGCATCGCTAGGCTCCGCGGGCTGAACGTGGACCAGCCGCGAAACCTCGCGAAGACCGTCACGGTCGAATAACCCGTTCGAGCGTCATCGCAACGGCACCACGTTTACTCATTCGCAGTCCCTCCTTCACGACTTCGATTTTGCGGGAATCTCTGTCACGCTGTGATGAGCGTGGGGCTACGCACGAGGGATCTCGAGGGCGTGCTCGCGTTCGTATCTGACGCGCATGACGCCGACGCTCCCGAGCCGCTGACGACGGAGCTGCTCGACCGGCTCACCGCGCTCGTCGGCTGCACGTTTGCGACCTACCAGGAGTTCAACTGGTCGCAGCGGACCGTGACTGCCTACGTTCGGTGCTCGAACGAGGACCCGCTGGCGGTGCCTCCACCATACGTCCCGCCGGAGTACTGGACATCAGAGGAATGGCCCTATCGGAACAAACGCTCGTTTGAGAAGCTTTCCGATCGCCTCGATCGGCGCGAGCGGGAGCGGATACGTGACGAGGAGGAGTTCAACGCGGAGTTCCGCATCGTTGACTCGATCTGGGTCCGCTTCGGCGACCGGAGGACGCGAAGCGGGATGCTCCATTTCGATAGCGATGGACGCGATTTCGACGAGCGTGACCACGAACTGGTCTTCGTGCTTTCGCCCCATGTCGAGGCGCTCTGGCGGACGGCGGCCTCCCGTCGGCAGCTCGGGGAGCTGCTCGTCGCGCTCGACCAAGACGGCGACACCGCCACCGGACAGGCCCTGGTCCTGCACGAACCGGGCGGGCGAATCGACCATGCGACCACGGAGGCCCGCCGGCTACTTGTCGAGTGGTTCGGTACACGGAACGGTCGCCTGCCGCAGCAGCTTGTCGAGTGGGCTGCCCTCGCGTGTCCTGGAGAGCGGTACACGGAGCCCAGAAACGGCTCCACGTTGACTGTGGAGGCGGTGGGCGACTTCACGCTTATCGTGCGCGAGCAGCCTTCCCAAGACACCGGGCTGACGCCACGCGAGCTGGAGGTGCTCCAGCTCGTCGCCGAGGGTCTCAGCAACGTCGAAATCGCACAAAGGCTCTGGATCACACGGTCGACCGTCGCCAAGCACCTCGAACAGGCCTATCCGAAGCTCGGAGTCCACAGCCGTACGGCGGCTGTCGCGCGGCTCGCGAAGCTGACCGACTAGTGCGCCGCGATTCGCCGCCCAGGTCGAGCTGGGCGCTACGTCCGCGGCCAGCAGCCGCAGCGCCGGCGCGCCGTGTCCTAGTCCTCAGGCTTCCGGCGTAGCTGCTTCGTCTCGCCGCGGCGGCGCTTCTGCTCGAGGCGGCGTTGCCGCGAAGCGCGCGTAGGCTTCGTCGGGCGGCGGGGGCGGGGAACTCGGAGTGCTTCGCGCAGCGACTCGACGAGCCGCTCGATCGCGAGCTCGCGGTTCCGCAGCTGGCTGCGCTCGTCCTGGGCGACCGCGCGCAGCACCGGCCCCGCCTTGCGGATCACGCGCGCCTTCTGCACCGGGCTGAGCGCCGACGAGGCCTCGACGTCGAAGATCGCCTCGACTCTCGTCTCGGACTTCTGCGCGTGCTGGCCGCCCGGCCCACTCGACCGGGAGAAGCGCAGCTCGATCTCCGACACGGGGATCGCGACCGTCCTGGTCACCTGAATAGACTCGCCGTCCATGGCCGCCATTCTCCTGGACATCGACGGCGTCCTTCACGTGTCCGGCGAGCCGATCCGCGGCGCGCCGCGGGCCGTCAGGCAGCTCCGCGAGAACGGCCATCGCCTCCGCTTCGTCACGAACAGCACCACGCAGTCGAGCCGGTCGCTCGTCGAGGGGCTGCGGTCGATGGGCTTCGACCTGGAGAACGACGAGCTGCAGACGACGGGGATCGCGGCCGGTCGCGCGCTCGCAGGCAAGCGCGTCCTGGCACTGACGATGCCTGCGGTGCTCGAGGACCTGGGAGAAGTCCAGCTCGTGGGCGAGGACGCCGACGCGGTGCTCCTGGGCGGCGCGGACGAGACCGAGGAGACGAACCGCGTCTTCTCGTACATGAACCTCGCGCGCGCCTTTGCGGAGTTGGAGCTGGGTGCCGAGCTCTACAGCCTGCACAAGAACCGCTGGTGGCAGACCTCGCGGGGGCCGCTTCTCGACTCCGGCTGCTTCGTCGCCGGCCTGGAGTACGCGGCCGAGGTGGAGGCGACGGTGGTCGGGAAGCCGAGCGCCCCATACTTCACCGCGGCGCTCGAGGCTCTCGACGCTGACGCGGAGATGACGTGGATGGTCGGCGACGACATCGAGGCCGACGTCGCCGGAGCGCAACAGCACGGCCTGAAGACGGCGCTCGTTCGCACCGGCAAGTTCCGCCCCGACGCGGTCGAGCGCGGCACGGTGCGGCCGGATGCGATCCTCTCCTCGATCGCGGAGTTTCCGGACTGGCTGGAGAGCGCTTGACCAGGGTCGGCGTCGACATGATCGAGATCGGCCGGATCCGCGAGGCTCTGGAGCGCTACAGCGGGTTCCGGGACCGGTGCTTCACGGCGGCCGAGCAGGCCTACTGCGACGCTCGAAAGAACCCGGCGCAGCACTACGCCGCCCGTTTCGCCGGCAAAGAGGCGGTCGGGAAGGCGCTCGGGCTCGGCGTCGCGCGGCTCTTCGCCTGGCGTGACATCGAGATCGCGGGCAGGCCAAAGCCGTCCGTGAAGCTCTCCGGCCGCGTCGAGCGGTGGGCCGAGCGCGTCGAGGCCGGGCCGATCGACCTCTCGATGTCGCACTCGCGAGAGCTCGCGAGCGCGGTCTGCGTGGTGGCCGACCGCAGTGTTTGAACCGCTCTACACCGCCGACGAGATGAGGGCGGCGGAGGAAGGGCACGACGTCGAGCAGCTGATGCGGGGCGCCGGTGCAGCGGTCGCCGAGGAAGTGCTGCGCCGATTCCCGGAAGCCCGGTCGTTCGCAGCGGTCTGCGGCGGCGGGGCGAACGGCGGCGACGGTCGGATCGCAGCCGAGCTCCTTCGCGCCGCAGGCTGGGAAGAGCGCGCGCTCGGCGAGGCGGACGTCGTGATCGACGCGCTGTTCGGCACGGGCTTCCGGCCGCCGCCGCGCGACGAGGCGGCCTCTCAGATCCGGGCGATGAATGCCTCTGGAAGCCCGGTCCTTGCGGTCGACATCCCCTCTGGCGTGGACGCCTCGACCGGCGAGGTGCCAGGGGAAGCCGTCGATGCCGCCGTGACCGTCACGTTCCACGGCCGCAAGGTAGGGCTCGAGGTGGCTCCGGGCAGGTTCAGGGCCGGTGAGGTCGTCGTCTCGGACATCGGGCTGGAGCACCGGACGACCGAGCTTGCGCGCGTGCTGCCGGAGATCGTCCGGCTGGTTCCGCGGCGGATTCCCGGCGACACGAAGTACACGGCCGGTTCGGTGCTCGTCGTCGGCGGGTCTCCCGGGATGACCGGTGCCGTCACGTTGACAGCGGAGGCGGCGTTCCGGGCCGACGCCGGGTACGTGGCGATCGCCGCGCCGCCCGAGTCGCTGCCGGTGATCGAGACTCGGCTGCGCGAGGCCGTCAAACGGCCGCTCGATGAGGCAATGGAGGCGGCCGAGCGGGCCGGGGCGCTGGCGATCGGGCCGGGGCTGGGGCCCGGCCGCGACGATCTGGTCCACCGGTTGCTGAAGGACACCGAATTGCCCGCCGTGATCGACGCCGACGGGCTTCGGGAGCTGACGCCCTTCGACCGAGACGCGCCCACCGTGCTCACACCTCACTCCGGCGAGCTGGGACGGCTCCTCGGGGAGGAGGCGTCCTGGGTCGACGAGCATCGCCTCGAAGCGTTGCGTCATGCAGTGGACGCGACGATCTGGTCCACCGGTTGCTGAAAGACACCGAACTGCCCGCCGTGATCGACGCCGACGGGCTTCGGGAGCTGAGGCCGTTCGACCGAGAAGCGCCCACCGTGCTCACACCACACTCAGGCGAGCTGGGACGGCTCCTCGGCGAGGGGGCCTCCTGGGTCGACGAGCACCGCCTCGAAGCGCTGCGTCGTGCAGTCGACGGCTTTCGATGTGTCGTCGTCCTCAAAGGCGAAGGCACGCTGGTGGGTGCGCAGGACGAAGGCCCGCTCGTTGCGGGCGGCGCGGCGCCACTCGCGACGGCCGGCACCGGAGACGTGCTGACCGGCGTCGTCGCCGCGTTCCTCGCCAAGGGGATGGAGGCCCGCCTCGCGGCGGCCGCGGCGGTTCGGGCCCACACGGACGCCGTCGCGGCGTCGGGCCGCCGGTCCGGCCTGATGGCCGGCGACCTGCTGGACGCCCTTCCCCGCGTGCTGGATGCATAGGTCGGAGATCACGATCGACCTCGGAGCCGTGCGGCGGAATGCCCGCCGGCTGCTCGACGTGCTCGAGGGAGCGGCGCTGTGGGCGGTCGTCAAGGCGGACGGCTACGGCCACGGGGCCGTCGACGTCGCCGGCGCGCTAATCGGCGAGGGCGCGAGTGCCCTCTGCGTCGCGACTGTGACGGAAGGGCTCGAGCTTCGCGCCGAGTTTGCAGGGGTACGCATCCTTGTCATGGGCCCGACGGCGGGCCGGGAGATCGCGTTGGCGCGCGAGGCCGACCTCGAGCTCGCGGTGTGGGAACTGCCGGTCCCGGAGGGCGTTCGGGCCCACGTCAAGCTCGACACCGGGATGGGGCGGTGGGGCCTCTCGGAACTGCCGGAACCAACGACGGAGGTAGTCGGTCTCATGACGCATCTTGCTACCGCTGACAGCGATCCGGACTTCGCGCGGGCTCAGGTCGAGCGCTTCGAAGAGGCGACGCGGGGCCATTCGCACCTGATCCGCCACGCCGCCAACAGCGCAGCGGCTCTTCGGGTTCCGGAATCGCGCCTCGATGCCGCCCGGTGCGGGATCGCGCTGTACGGACTGTCGCCGTTCGGCGGCGACCCGTCCGAGGACGGCCTCGAGCCGGCGCTCCGCTGGGAGAGCCGGCTGGCGCAGGTCAAGCGGCTTCGCGCGGGAGAGAGCGCGGGCTACGGCCGCCGGTTCGTCGCGGATGAGGACACCTGGATCGGCGTGGTGCCGGTCGGCTACGCGGATGGGTTCCGTCGCGACATGACCGGGACTGAGGTCGTCGTGGAAGGCACCCGCTGCTCCGTGGTCGGGACGGTCTCCATGGATGCGATCGCCCTCCGACTCGACCGGCAGCTTCCGGCCGACACTCCGGTCACGCTGATCGGCGACGGCGTGCTCGCCGAGGACCACGCGCGGGTCGCGGAGACGATCAACTACGAGGTCGTCTCGCGGATCGAGTCGGGCCCCAGCCGCGCGAGACGGACGGTGCTCGATGCTTGAGCCAGCCCAGGAGGTTCTGGCAGGCGAGGAAGCGTGGATCGTCGGCGGCGCCGTGCGGGACGAGCTCCTCCGCCGGCCGCTGGTCGACCTCGACATCGCCTGCCGTGAGCCCGAAGCGGCGGCCCGTCGCTATGCGCGGCGCTCTGAAGGCGCGCCGTTCCCCCTTTCGGAGCGTCACGGAGCCTGGCGGGTGGCGCTGTCCGACGAGCGAACCGTCGACTTCACGCCCCTTCCGAACGGCATCCACGAGGATCTCGCCACTCGCGACTTCACGATCAACGCGATCGCGCGGCCGCTGGAGGGTGGCGAGCCGCTGGATCCCTTTGGCGGCCTCGGCGACCTCGCCCGCAAGACGCTTCGCGCGGTCGCGCCAGGGGTCTTCCGCGACGACCCGCTCCGACTGCTGCGCGCGGTCCGCCTCGAGGACGAGCTCGGCTTCCGGCTCGACGCGGAGACTGAGCGCCTCGTCCAGGCCGGCGCGGGGCTCGTCACGAAGCCGGCCGGCGAGCGCATCCTCGCGGAGCTCGTCCGCCTCGGCCCGCCCGGCTTCGAACGGTTGGAGGAGCTCGGGCTGCTCGCGCCGCTTGGAGGCTCGCTCGAGCGGCTTCGGTCCCTCGGCGAGACGACGTCCGACATGCGGCTCGTCGCGGTCTTCGGCGATCGCCTCGGACAGCTGCCGGTCTCGAACGAGCTGCGGCGCTATGCGGGCAAGCTTCTGCGCGCCGAGCTTCCGCCTGACCTCACTCCGCGCTCGATCCACCGCTTCCGTCGCGCGACGGAGCCGTGGGCGGACGACGCGGCACGGTTCGCCGGCGGGGACGCCGAGCTGGAGCGTGCGATCGTCGAGTCGCGTGCGAGCGAGCCGGCCGAGCCCCTCCTCCGCGGGGACGAGCTCGGGCTCCCCGCCGGGCCCGAGATCGGCGAATGGCTCGAGCGAATCGCAGAGGAGCGCGCCGCCGGGGTGATCTCGACGCGAGAGGAGGCGCTGGAGCTCGTCCGCCGCGGCGAGTAGGCCCTTACTCCTTCCACTTGACCGAGCAGCCCACCGGCGGCGTCTCGCTGACCGGCGGATCCTGGTCGGCGAGAAGCGCCTCGATCGCGTCGCGCGCGTAGCGCTCGCTCACACCGTCCTCCTCGCGGCTGTCGTCGATCGCGCCGTGGTAGACGAGCCGGCGGTTCCGGTCGAAGAGAAACACCTCGGGTGTGCGCTCAGGGCCGTACTGCCGTGCGACGGACTGGTCGGCGTCGTGGAGGTAGTCGAAGTTGAACTCCTGCTCCTGCGCCCGCTCGATCATCGCCTCGAACGAGTCTGCCGGGTAGTTCTCGGCGTCGTTCGAGTTGATCGCGACCAGACGGAAGCCGCGGTCGCCGTACTCCTCCTGGAGCGCCTTCATGCGCCCTTCCCACGCGATCACGTAGGGGCAGTGGTTGCACGACCAGACGACCGCCAGGATCGGCGTGTCGGCGTAGTCGTCGAGCGAGTGGTTGCGGCCGTCGACGCCGGGAAGGTCGAACGACGGTGCCTCGGTGGCGATGGTCAGGCTCATGCGAGGGCCTCCTCGAGCTGTTCGCGGGACGGGATCGGCGAGACGCGGCCGTCGGGCAGGTGGTAGATCCGGCAACTGAGCGAGGCGGGCTCGGCGGCGCCCACCGGATCGACGTCGCGCCCATCGATCCGGATGGTTGGGGAGCCGGGAAAGCGCAGCTCAGCTGCCTCCTCACGGGTCGCGACGTGTCTCACCTCCACCTGGGCGTCGAGGCCGCGCTCGCGCAGGACCTCCTCGAGCAGCTCGCGCGCCTCCTCGTGGGACGGGCAACCCTCCCAGTAGAGGAACTCGACGGTCACGAATGCAACTTACCGGCGGCGCGCCAGCAGGCGACTGACCAGTCCGGGTGCGAGCGCCTGGGCGACGGCGGGCACCCGGTACCAGCCGGGAACGAAGATCTCGGGGCGGTTGTGCTCGACGGCCGAGACGATCCGGCGGGCGGCGTATTCCGGGCTGACGACGGTCCGCTCGAGGAGCCGGCTGCCGAGTCTCCCCCGTTGCGGAAAGCCGGGCGTCTCGACGAAGCCGGGGTTGACGGTGTGGACGTGGACTCCCTGCGCAGGCAACGACGCCGCCAGCGAGCGAGAGAAGGCCACGAGCGCGTGCTTCGACGCCGAGTAGAGCCCGGGCGGGAGTGCGACCGTCCCTGCGACCGACGCGACGTTGACGACATGCGAGGGCTTGGCCGCCTCGAGGGCCGGCAGGAACCCACGGAGGCACCACACTGCGCCGAGCAGGTTGATTCGGAGGAGCTGCTCGATCCACTCAGGGTCCGTCTCGACGAATCCTTTCCGCCGGCTGGAGATTCCCGCGTTGTTGACGAGCAGCTTGACCGCCGGATGCCGCTTGCGAACCTCCGTGGCCATCCGTTCGACGGCCTCCCGGTCGCCGACGTCGCACACCTCGTACTCGCCGCCGATCTCGTCCGCCACCGCGGCCAGCCGATCCTCGTTGCGCGCGACGAGGACGCAGTGCCAGCCCTTCTCCGCGAGCAGCCTCGCGACCGCCGCACCGATCCCCGAGCTGCCGCCGGTGACGACCGCTACCGGCAAACGCGGACGACGCGCGTCGCCTCGACGCGCTTGCCGCCGATCTGCACGACCGCGCGAAGCGTATGCAGTCCGCGCTTGGCCCTCCGGCTCTGCCACGTCGTCCCGTAGAGGCCGGCCGTGTTGCGCCGAAGCACGCGGATCTGCCGGTTCCCGTCGAAGAAGCGCGCGGTGCGGGCGGTGCCGGCCGGGCCGGCGACGACGAGCAGCGGCACCGTGCGGCCCACGCAGGTCCGCGCGAGCGGCGTGAGCCAGGTGAGCGTCGGGCCGGAGACGACCCGCATCCGTGTGGCGCGAACCCGGGTGTTCGGCATCAGATCTCGGCCGAAGACGTCCGCGTTCTTCGCCTCCTGGTAGTCGGCGGACCGGAACGTGGCGCGCAACCGGCCCGCGCGAATGCGCGGCGCCTGGGCCGGGAGCGGGAACAGGGCGATTCCGGAGAACGGGTCGTACGCCGCGGCGCCGACGAGCACGCGGCCGTAGCTCAGCACAAGCGAGAACGGATCGACGCCGGCCCCGCGGTCGAGCGTCTGGATCGCGATCGTCGGTCGGCCGGCGCTCACCCGCGTCGTCAGGAGGCGGATGAGCGGCGCATTCACGTCGTTCACCCACGACCGGAGCCGGTAGGTGCCGGCCAGGCGGGCATCCGTGAACTCGTTGCGGCCGGAGTCCACGGAGACGTAGTACGTCCCTGGCGGCGCGAACACGGCGCCCGCGGCGCCGACGGGTAGCCGGTAGCCGATCGTCAGGCCGTTGATGTTCGTCGGCGTGCCGACGTAGCCCTGAACCGCGTTCTCATCCTTTGCACCGAGGAAGAAGGGGTCGATCGCCGCGCCGGGCGAGGAGGAGATCACCGCCGCGCCGATGTTCACGACGCGGTTGCGAACGCGAATGGAGTACAGCCGCTCGCCGCCGTCCTCGCGCATGTCCGGCCCGATCCCGTAGTCGGGCGAGTGGCCGAACGGCGCCGCGGGGAAGCGGTAGAGGTCCGCGAAGGACTGGCCGGTCCTCGTGCTGCCTTCCTGGACGCGGCGGAGCTGGCGGGCAGTGACGGCGTGCAGGCCAGGGCGCGTGACGAAGAACGCGTAGGGGACGCGGCGCGTCGTCGCGCCACGGCGGAGCACCACGAAGCCGTAGTTGTCGCCCTTCGGCGCGGCGGCGTCGGCGCGCGCGGTGACCTGGACGTCGATCGAGCCGCCGGGCGCGACGGTCACGGTGGACGGAAGCTCGAGCGTGGCGCCTGCGCTTGCGGACTGCGGCTGGAGCTGCACCGTCCAGGTCCCCGCTCCGCCGCCCGCATCCCGGACGGACAGGAGCAGTTGCTTGGAGGTGACCCCGGCGAGCAGGTTCATGTCGCCGAAGGACAGCGAGCCAGGCTCGGTGAAGATCAGCGGGCTGTCGGCCGCCTGGACGTTCACGAGCCCCGCGCCCTCGAGCAGGACCGACGCCTCCTGTGTCCGCGTGCTGTTCCCCCAGGCCGCGCCGGCTGTCGACATCAGCGCGGACTTCATCTGCCGCACCGACCAGTCCGGGTGCCGCTGGGTGAGGAGGGCGACGGCGCCGGTGACGTGCGGCGCCGACATGCTCGTCCCGTCGAAGTTCGCAAAGGGCGAGCCGCCGGTGTACTGGCGAAGCGTCGCGGCGAGGATCTCGCCGCCCGGGGCTGCGACGTCGGGCTTCAGCTGGTGGCCGAAGGCGCTCGGGCCTCCGGCGGAGAAGCTCGTAATTACACCGCTGCGGCCGGTCTCGATCTCGGTCACTCCGGGGCCGATCCGGATCGGCGCGCGGCCCCCGCGGGTGCCGAGGTACGCGCGAAGGCCGGCGCCGTCAAGGTCAGAGATCATCCCGGAGCGCACAGGCAGCACCAGCGGGATCGGGTTCGCTTCGCCGAAGCGATTGTCGATGATGACGAGCCCGGCCGCGCCCGCCGCTGCCGCGCGGGCAGCCTTCGAGAGGAAGGTGCAGTGCCCGCGGGTGATCAGCGCGAAGGAGCCGGCCAGCGAGCCGCGCGGAAGGGGGTTCGTGCCGGCGTTCGGGTCGCGTCCGATTCCGCAGAGCTGGGTCGGAACCGGCTGCCCGTTCGTTCCGGTGATCGACGTGACGTCCACGAGCGAGCGGTCGGACTGGCCCCAGGCCGAAGGCGCGCCGAGCGCGTCCGGCTTGAACGGGATCCGCCGTACGGAGGCAGGCGCGGACGCGACGTTGACCGCCAGGGGCGGCGCGAAGACGTGCGTGTTCGATGTTGCCGCGACCCCGATCGCCTCGGGAGCCGTCGACGGCGATCCAGTCGAGCCGAAGCCGAAGTCGTCGCGGTCGTTCCCGGCCGAGGCCACCACGACCACGCCGGCGCGCGTGACGTTCGCGACCGTCTCGATCATCGCGTCGGTCCGCGGATCGATCGCGGGCGAGCCGCCCGAGTAGTTGATGACGTCCATCCCGTCCTTGACCGCCTGCTCGAAGGCGGCCACGGACTGACCCGTCGTCGAGATGTTCCCGGCCGGGGTCGCGACGTTGAAGACGCGGTAGTTGCCGATCCACGCGTTCGGCGCCACGCCGCTCAACCCCGTCGTCGGCGGGTGGTCGCGGCCGCCCGGAGATCCGACGCCTGCGCGGCCCGCCGCGATTCCCGCGACGTGCGTCCCGTGGAACGAGGCTCGGGGATCCACCGGGAGCCGGCTCCGAGCGGTCGCCCCGGCCGCGAGGAAGCTCCGGGCCACGATCACCTTCGGCGTTGTGAAGGCGCGCTGGCCCTTCGGGAACCCGGCCGGATAGCTGAAGCCGCTGGCGTTGAACGAGGGGTTGGTCTGGTCGATCCCGTCGTCGACGACGGCGATCTTGACTCCGGCTCCCGTCGCTCCCGTCGCCGCGGTGAAGGGAGTTGCGCCGATGACGCCGGGGCTGCGGTTCGTCTTGAGGTAGTGGCGGACGCTCGGGTACACGCGCGCGACCGATTCGAGCGCGTGGAGGCGCGGAAGGCTCCGGAGGGGCAGCTGCACGGTGAGCCCGTTGAGGACGACCTGGAAGCGGTGGCCGAATCGCGCGGCGGGGACGGCGGAGCGGATGGCGCGGGCGGCCGTCGCCTGCTCCGCCTGGATGCGTGCAAGGTACGCGCGGGACGTCGAGCTCGCGGTGTCGAGCCGGCTAGGGCCGAGCGTTGCGAAGAGCCCTGGCCCGCGCGCGGCCGCGAGCGGCGGCAGCCTCAGCGTCGCGATGACGGTGATGCGTCCGGAGCGCTGCGCCTCCGGCACCCGCAGGGTTCCCTGGGTGACCCTCGGCACCGTGACGTCGCCGAAGGTGCGGTCGACCGGCCGGAGTGCGGCTGAAGCCGATGCTGCAAAGGCAAGCGCCGCGATCGGAACGATGAGCACGAACTGGCGGCGCAAGACCAACAGGGTAGCCAGAGCTTAGGATCGTTTCGTGGCCGGGAGGTTCGAAGGCAAGCGCGGGCTCGTGACCGGCGTCGCGAACAAGCGCTCGATCGCGTGGGCGATCGGCCGGAGATTGGCCGACGAGGGCGCCCAGCTGGCCTTCACCTACCAGGGCGAGCGAATCGAGAAGAGTGTCCGAGAGCTCGCGGACTCGGTCTCCAGCCCGCTCATCACCTCCTGCGACGTGCGGGCCGACGAGGACGTCGATCGCGTAATGCGGGAGGTGGGGGAGACGTTCGACGCCGGGCTCGACCTGCTGGTGCACTCGGTCGCCTTCGCGGCCGCCGAGGATCTCGAGGGCCGTTTCACGGACACTCCCCGAGACCGCTTCTGGATGGCGCTCGACGTCAGTGCCTACTCGCTCGTCGCCCTCGCCCGGGCGGCGGAGCCGCTGATGGAGGCGGCGGGCGGCGGCTCGATCCTGACCATGACCTACCTGGGCGGGCAGCGAGCGGTGCCCCACTACAACGTCATGGGCGTCGCCAAGTCCGCGCTGGACTCGTCCGTCCAGTACCTGGCCTGGGATCTCGGCCAGAAGAACATCCGGGTGAACGCGATCTCCGCGGGGCCAGTCCGGACGCTCGCCGCCCGCTCGATCGCGGGCTTTCCGACCATGGAGTCGATCGTCGAGGAGCGCTCACCGCTCCACCGGCCAATCGACTCCGATGACGTCGGAGCCGCGGCCGGCCGCCTACCTGCTCTCCGACGAGGCCGACAACGTCACCGCCACGACGCTCTACGTGGACTCCGGGTACCACTCGATGGGCATGTAGACCGCCCGAGTGGCCCCGGCCGCGAGCCGTTTTTCAACGAGGACATTGCGGTAGCAGCCGCCGGCCTCCGTCTTCTCGCTGATGCCGATTCGCGTCTCCGATCGGTCTACGGCGACCCATCTGCCGGTTGTCTTGACATGCGCGTCGGGTGCCACGTACATCCGGAGTTCGCCCGCGGACAGGCCACCAGTGAGCTCGAGATCCGGACCAGTCATGACGCCTTGGCGCCGCTCTTGGTGCCTGAGCGCGTGGAGCCGCGTTTCGAGCCACGCTTCGTCCGGCGAGCTCTCTTCTTCGTCGAACTGCGAGTTCCGCCGCTGCTGGCTTGCCGACCACTCGCCGCAGCAGGGCTTCCTCCTGTCCCATCTCCTTGCCGGCGCCGACGCTGGCGGCGCTCGGCCCGCGCCCGACGGTCCTGTTCAATCTGATCAGCGTCGAGTGGCGGATAGATCGCTGTGGCCGCGTTGTCGGATTGCGCGACGTCATCGCCTCCGCCGGCAACCTCTTTCACGCGACCCATTAATTCAGGCACAAGCTCCGACGCTGCGTTCTTCGCGACAGCAAGGATCGTCTTCGCCGCTCCCCCGAATCCGGGCCCCGTGTTCGCTGAGTCGCCGCCGGCGGGGTTCGCTTGTCCGCCAGCCTGACCGAGCGCCTGCCCGGCGCCGGCCCCGAGGCCGCCAACGGCCTGTCCGGCCGCACCGAGATCCTTGCCCACGTCGCCGACACCGCTTCCGAGGCCTTGCCCGAGCTGGCCGGCGCCCTGCCCGAGCCCCCCGACAGCCTGACCGACCGCGCCGCCTGGGCCTACCGCTTGTCCAGCCGTGTTGCTCAATCCGCCGACCGCTTCGCTCGCCGCGCCTCCGGGTTGGACAGCTTGCTCTGCTGTCTCACCCACATCGCTCAGCGTCTGCGTAACAGCTCCACCGGGTCCAAGCGCCTTTTGCCCGAGCTCGCCGATGCTCCCGAGCGTGTCGTCAACGGTATTGACGAGGCTCTCCAGGATCTGTGGGTTCTGATCGAGGGTTGTCAGTGCGCGGTCGAGGATGTCGTAGAGGTTCTCGAGGCGCACCTTCAACCGCAGCTTTGCCTCGACGCCCCTAATGTCGACCTCCACCTTCCCGAGATGGACGTGGACGCCAGCGACCACCTGTAGGAGGTTCGCGAGCTTTGCCCGTAGCGCCAGATGCGCCTCTAGCTGCTCGACGTCGACGTAGACCTCATCAACATTGAGCTTGTTGATATCGACGAAGACGTCCGGCTCGTGGCCCGGCTCACGTCCATGCAGCTGAGGATCGGCCTTGCCCTCGCTTGGCTGCGCCCCCGAGCCGGAGCCGCCCGACCTGCTCGACCCGCGGCCCTTCGGCCTGCTCGACGCGCGGCGTGCTTTTGAGCGCTGCTGCGCCATCTCGTGCTCCTTCCCGTGTTAACCGGCCCCACGCAGGATGGAATCACTCCTGCGGCCCGGTAGGCGTGGTGCGGCTAGGCGAGGCAGGGCCGCAGAGTTTGCTCGCGGTTCGGAGCGCACAGCTCAGCTACGCGCCGCGACCTTCCGAGACGATGAGGACACGGTCTTGATTCGATCCATCAGCGTCTCGTTCATGGTCCCGAACGTCTCGGCGAGCCCGTCAGCCTGCTCGGCGATCTCATCCGCAATCTGCACCAGCCGGTCGAAATCGACTCCCGAGTTGCTGAGCTCCGACTTGAGGTTGCGGGTGAGCTCCTCGAGCGGAGCAGTCAGCTCCTGTGCGTCTTTCAGGTTCGGCATAGCCATCTCCCCTCTCGTTGGCTCCAGTGTCGGTTCAAAGCGGCCGTCACGCTAGGCGCTCGCACGACGACGCCGACGGCGCTTCGCCCGATCCTCTCTGTTGCGCTCGAGCTGGTCGGCGACGCCAGCGACCTCCTTTACACGTCCGAGGAGATCGGAGTCCGGCTGCTCCGGCGTACGCCTCGCCTCTCTGGCGAGGTCCTTCGCCCGCGCCGGGCCCCTCAAGCCTCTTTTCGCCACTGCGTATGCCATCGCGCCGGCGAGGGGCAAGACCACCCATCGCATGGCCCCGCTTCTTCTCGACCTTTGGCCGCGGGCAGCGTCCGCGACGTCGGTAAGGCGCTCGGCCACATCGGCGATCTGCTTCGAAACGTTCTGAAGATCCGCCATGGGCCCGGCAACCTCCTCCTCGCTTGCTGCTCCCCCAGGTTTCCCCAACCGTCCGATCGGCGAAACGTCGTTCCTCGGCAAGGCACGCACTTCATCGGGGCGGCGGGTTGGAAGCCGGACCGATCACTTCTCCTTATCGCCGCGAACCGGGACCCGTATCCACCTCGTAGTCCCTCTCGGAGAGAACTCGAGAGGGAGGAAACGATGAGCGCCCCGCGCCTTTCCGTCCTGTTCGCGCTGACCCTTGCCCTGGCGATCCCCGGCATCGCTGCCGGCAAGAGGAAGCCGCCGCCGCCGCCGCCGCCCCCGCCGCCCCCGGATTCCGCCGCCGACTGCACGTTCGTAGTCGAGCCCTCGATCGACGACTACATCGTGCTCGCGACTCTGCTCGTCGGCGTCCGCTGCGACACGACGAAGCAGCGGATCGACGCGAGTGCGACGCAGTTCACGAGGGACGGCGTGAGCGTCCCGATGCTGCCGGTGGGCGCCGAGCGCCGCACCTGCACCGGCGTGAACGCCTGCTTCGTCGCGATCGACCTCTTCTCGTACGACAACCATCCTGTCGCCTTCCCCGGCGACCAGCTGTACTGCGCGACCGGGTTCGGGGTTGTCGGCGGGCGGACGCTCGGGCCCGGCTCCGGGTGCGAGCACGACGCGAGGATCTGAGGTCGTGCGCTAGGCCGTGCGCTCTGCTCTTCGGAGCAGGAGCATGAAGACGAGGGCCTCGATGAAGGCCGTGACGATCGCAAGGATGATCGCGGCCCAGATCGTCGTCCACCAGAAGTCGTCGATCGTGAGCGAGTCCGAGATCGCGTCCGTGACGGTGAGCATGAGCGCGCTGAGGAACAATGCGAGCAGCCCCATGACCAGCACCGATCGCACCGCAGGGGCGAACCGGAGCAGCAGCGCCGCGGCGATTGCGTTCACGATGCCGAACAGCGCCGAGACCCAGAGGTAGGACCAGAACCCGCCTGAAACGTCCATGCCGGGCAGGATCCAGCTGGTGATCGCGAACGCGACCGCGAGGATCACCCACACGACGAGGAGGGCGAGCAGCACGACCGACGACGGTACCTCCCTGGCCGGACGGAGCTAGCCCGGGGGCGGTTCTCGAAGTCGCGCTACTTGCCGGCCGCGTCGGTCACGGCGCCGCCGGCGGTGAGAGCGGAGCCCTCGGTCGATTGTGCTTCGAGGTCGAGCAGGTCATCGATCGACTCGCGGCGGCGAATCAAGCGTGCCTCACCCTCCGAGACGAGGACGGCGGCCGGACGCGGCACCGCGTTGTAGTTCGAAGACATCGCCAGCGTGTACGCACCGGTCGCGGGCACTGCCAGGACATCCCCGCGCCGCGGAGACGCGAGCCGGACTCCGTCTATGAGGACGTCCCCGGACTCGCAGTGTTTGCCGCAGACCGAGAAGACGCCGGTCGGAGGATCGTCGACCCGCTCGGCGACAATCGCGCTGTACAGAGCGCCGTACAGCTGCGGTCGTGGGTTGTCCGACATGCCTCCGTCGATCGCAACGTACGTGACGCGTTCGCTTGCGCGCTTGACGACGCCGATTCTGTAGAGCGTCACACCCGCTCGTCCGACGAGCGAGCGACCGGGCTCGAGGACGAGATCGGCACTCGGGAGTTCGTGCCGCTTCCACTCTTCCGCGACTCGCTCGATCAGCGCGCCGACGAAGGTCTCGATCGAGGGTGCTTCCTCCTCGAGTACGTGCTGGACGCCGAGGCCGCCGCCGAGGTCGATGGTGCCCGGCACCCAGCCGAGGCGCGTCCGACACTCGCTTGCGAAGGCCGCCAGCCAGGCGATGGTCGTCCGCACAGCCGCCGTCTCGAGCAGCTGCGAGCCGATGTGCACGTGCAGGCCAGCGACCTCGAGGCCCGCTGCGCGGGCGACGTCGATCGCCTCGAGGGCGTCTTCGGGCGGGAGCCCGAACTTCGAGCCGCGATGGCCGGTCGTGATCGCAGCATGCGTTTCTGCCTCGATCCCGGGGGTCACGCGGACCAGCACGCGTTCGACTCCTGCCGCGGCAGCCCGCGCAACCTCGTCTGCGGCGTCGATCACGACGTAGCGGACGTCGGCCGCTGCAGCGGCGGCAAGCTCCTCGTCGCTCTTGTTGTTCCCGTGGAGCACGATGCGGTCTCCCGGAATGCCCGCGCGGAGCGCGAACGCCAGCTCGCCGGCCGTGGAGACGTCGGCGCCGTAGCCCGCGCCGGCGACGAGCTCGAGGATCGCGACACTCGGAAACGCCTTGACGCTATAGAGCAGGAGCGTGTGGGGGGCAGACCTGCGATACGCCTCGGCGTGCGCGAGGAGCGTCTGCTCGCAGTAGACGACGAGAGGGGTGCCGAACTCCTCGGCGAGGCGCGACGCCCGGACGCCACCGAGCGAAAGCTCTCCGTCTTCTCTGGCGACCGAGTCAGGGAAGAGCTCGAACGCCGGCAGTGAGAATCCGGTCGGTCCCCACGTCATTCACAGAAGATAAGAGACGGTAGGTGCCTCTGAGAAGGGACTAGCTGGGCAGGTCGAACGCGGCCCGAGCGAGCGCGGCGGCCTCGCGGGCGTCGCAGCCGTCGAGGTGGTCGTTCACGAGCCCCATCGCCTGCATGAACGCGTAGACCGTCGTCGGGCCGACGAAGCGCCAGCCGCGGCGCTTGAGATCCTTGGCCAGCGCCTTCGACTCCGGCGTCTGCGCCATCTCGAGGAGGACGTCCCACGTGAACCGCTTCGGGCGAGACGCAGGATCCGGCTCGAAGCGCCAGACATAGGCGGCGAGCGAGCCTTCCTCGTCGACCAGCTCGACGGCCCGCTGGGCGTTGTTGATCGCCGCTTCGATCTTGCCGCGGTGGCGGACGATGCCGGCGTCCTGCAGCAGACGCTCGACGTCCTTCTCGCCGAACCGCGCGACCCGCTCGAAGTCGAATCCGGCGAACGCCTTCCGGAAGTTGTCACGCTTCCGCAGGATCGTCAGCCAGGAGAGCCCCGACTGGAACCCCTCGAGCACGAGCTTCTCGAACAGGCGGCGGTCGTCGTCCACCGGGAAGCCCCACTCCGTGTCGTGGTAGGCCTGGTACTCGGGTGGCGAGGAGCCCCAGAAGCACCGGGCGACTCCGTCCTCGCCGCGGACGACGCGCTCGTCGCTCACCCGAGGGCCCCCTTCTGCGTCAGCCAGGTCATGGCCTCACCAGGCTACGGGTATGAAGGCCTCGTAGAGCGCGATCGGCCCGTCACGGGCAAGCAGCCGTCCGGCGACTCCGCAGCGCGCACGGCCGTAGACGGCGAGGTACCGGACGCCGAGCTCGGCCAGGTTGCGCACGTCGGCGCACGGCTGGAGCTCCCGCAGGACCCGGGCCGCCTCCTTCGGCGCGACCGTCGAGTAGCCGGCCGGCCGCTCGCGCGGGGCCTGCATCGCGTAGTAGAGGTAGACGCTCGCCTCCTGGCGGTCTGGCGCGTAGACGGGCATCTCCAGCAGGCGTCCTCCAGCCTCCCGCCCGAGTGCCGTGTACGCGCGATTCCCCTCGTCCGCGGCTGTCGGTCGGTAGGCGGTCACTCCGGCGCGGAGGTCGACCGCCACCAGGACGAGCGCCGCGCCGGCCACCGCGAGCCCGCGCCTCTGTTGCAGGACCCACTCCAGCCCGAGCGCTGCAAGCCCCGCGAGCGCGAGGCAGGTGACGACCATCAACCGACCGGGCACGCGCGTCACTCCGAGGCCCGGAACCGTCTCCCAGACCTCCTCGTAGCCGGGAAGGTTGGCGCCGAGGGCGAGGATCATCGGAAACAGCGCTCCCGCACCGAGGACGAGACCGAGGCTCGTGCGGCGATGCAGCGCAAACCCGAGGAGCGCCAGCAGCGGCACCAGCCAACCGACGAAGACGAATGCTTCCAGCCCGTGACGCGGATCCCGTGACACGAAGTCGGCCAGCTCGGCCGAGTAGCGCTCGACCTGGGCGAACGAGCGCGAGGAGCCGATCGAGCCGCGGATCGACACCGCCCAGACGAGGACGCCGGCCGCCAGGCCCGCGGCAAGCGCGCCGGCCGCCCAGCGCCGGTCGCCGCCTCGCACGAGCGCGTAGGCGAAGACGAACGGCAGCGCACCGAGTGCCAGGTGCACCTGACCCGACAGCGGAATCGACGCGAGCGCCGCGGCGGTGAGCCAGTAGAGGCGCCGCTCCCACGCCCAGAGCGAGAGCGGGAGCAGCATCCCGATCCACGCGAGCAGGTGTCCCGCGCCACCCTGGACGGCGCGATACGGCGCGAGCGCGAACACGAGGCCGCCGGCGAGCGACGCCCAGACGCCGAGCCCGACCGAGCGGAGCCAGAGAAACGTCAAGCCCCCGGCACCGAGGTAGCCCAGCAGCACGAAGAGGTTCCAGGCGGCGACCGTCCCGAACAATCCCTCCAGCGGCCCGAAGACGACGGCGAACGGCCAGCCCGCGAAGTTGACGCGAGGCTCGACCTCGGGCTGGAAGCTGTACGGATCGAGCCACGGAGACGCGCCGCGCCCGAGCTGGTGGCCGGGGAGCCAGAGCTGCCAGACGACCTGAAGATGGTCGCCGGGCGCCGCTGCGCCGGGCAGGCCCGGGAGCCCCTCCGCGAGGAAGTCCGAGCGGGCGTCCCGGAGCGCCGGCCACGTCGAGAGGAGGCCGGCGGCGAGGTAGAGGGCTAGGACGAGCCCGACAAGGCCCGCGCGGCCGCGAGCAGCTCGTCGACGTCCGGAACGTCGCCGTCCTCGTAGGCCCATGCGCCGCGGACCGTACCGTCGGTGTCGACGAGGAACGCGGCCCGCCGCGCGACGTCGCTCATCCCCCGATAGTCCCGCGCGATCCCGAAGCCGCGGACGGCGTCGCCGTTCCAGTCCGAGAGCAGTGGAAAGTTCAGGTCGAGCGCTTGGATCCAGGCGACGTGCGACCACGCCGAGTCGCGCGAGGCCGCCATGACGCGTACGCCTGCATCCTCGAACTCCTTGCTCCTGTCACGCAGGAGCTCCATCTCGTTCGTTCAGGTGCCCGACCAGTCGAAGAGGTAGAACAGGACGAGGATCGCGCCCTCCGAGACGAGGTCGTGGAGCGACACGCCCTCGCGTGGCGCGAGCCACACGTCGACGTCGGGAATCCGGTCGCCCGTCGCGAGCACGGCGGCAGCCTAACCCCCGCAACACCACCCCTCGATGCGTGGAAACGACCCGGCGCCGGTCCCACCCGGGTCGAACTGCTGGGCCAGGCTCGAAACCGCTTTCACCTTCTCCACGGCTGTCGAGCGGAGGAAGAGCCACTGGTCGGCGCTCTGCCAGCCGAGCAGCAGCCAGCGTGCGCCCGGCGACCACGCGACGTCGCTGAAGCGGCCCCGTCCACTGAACACGGGCGTCTGCCGGCGGACGCTGTCCGCGTCGACCACGAGCAGCTCGCTCGTCTCGCCGTCCTCGGCTCGCTGCCGGCGGATCAGGGCGACGCGATGGTCGTCGGGCGCGAAGGCCGCGTCCACGAAGGTGCCGGGAAGGGGGAGCGACTGAAGGCGGCGGCCGGCCTCGTCGTAGACGGTGAGGGCGAACCGGCCGTCGGAGAGCGGCACGGCTGCGACGAGTCGCCGTCCGTCCGCCGACCACTCGAGCTGCGCAGGCGTGGCCCGAACCCCGGAGGTCCAGAGCGTCTCGTCCGTGTCCGGGTCCCGAACGGTCAGGACGCCGTCGGCGCTCACGTACGCGACGAGGGGCTGCTCGCCAGGTCGCCAGGCGGGAGCGACGTCGGCTGCGCCGTCCATGCGCCGGTCCCCGGTCTTGTCCGCCGCGACCACGCGGAGGTTCGACCCGCTCAAATAGGCGATCCGTGACCCGCTGGGAGACCACCGGGCGTCATGAACTCGCGGCCGGGCGAGTGTCCACCGGATCCCGCCGGTCGGGTCGAAGGCCGCGAGCCGGCTCCGGGTCGAGGCGACCGCCAGTCCCCTGGCTGACCACGACGCCTCGTCGAAGTCGCCGAGTCGCCGCTTGGAGCCGTTCGCCTCGACGATCCAGACGCCGGTCGGGGCCGTGACGAGCACGCGTCCCTCCGCCGGCAGCGTGAAAGGCGCTGCCCTCGGCTGCGGCGCTGTCGCGACCTTCTCGGTTCCGAGCGCTTCTCGTACGTCCGCGATCACAGCGCGGCCCGGCGGGCTCAGGACGGCGGCGAGAGCTGCGATCGCCACCGCGGCTGCGATGAGCCCACGGGTGTGCCGCTTCGGCCACGGCGTCGGCTCCCGCTCGTCGAAGGCCGCGCGCGCCAGCTGCCACGACCGGCGCGCGGCGCCGAGCTCGTCGGGCGGCGGGATGGCGAGCAGCCCGCGGCGCAGCTCGAACGCATTCACAGCATGTCCTCGTCGACCTCGAGCCGGTTCGCGAGCTGATCGAGGCCTCTGCGGAGGCGGGAGTTGACGGTGCCGCGCGGCAGGTCGAGCATCCGCGCGATCTCGCGGGGCGAGTACTCCAGCAGGTGCCTGAGCACGATCACTGCGCGGTGGTCCGGCGACAGCTCGCCGAGGGCAGCGAGCACGGGCTGCGAGTAAGGCTCTCCTTCCTCGGCCCGGCCGGCCGCCGCCAGCTCCAGCGCGGGCTCGTCGGCCTCGGCGCGCAGCGCACTCGCTCGCGCCCAGTCGATCGCCCGGTTGACGACGATCCGGTGGAGCCACGGCCCGAAAGGACGGCGCCTGTCGAACCGGTCGAGCGTCCGGATCGCGGACAGCATGGCCTCCTGTGCGATGTCCTCGGCCGCGGCGCCGTCGTGGACGACCAGGTAGGCGGCCCGGTAGGCGCGGGGCCAGTGCTGACGGAAGAGCGCCTCGAGGTCGGGAAGCGAACCAGCCTGGGCACCCGCGATCCAGGCGCGCTCGTCCGCCCGAAGGCCGGCCAGCACGCGGTTCTTGCGCGAGCGCTGCTGCCACGAAGGTTCATCGTCCGGTCGACGTTCGGCGGAGGATCGGAGGTCCCGAGCCATGGTCGTACTCTGAACCTTCGACGCGCCTAGATGTCCTCCGTGGCGTCTGCGATCTCGCGGACGACCTCGACGATGTCGCGATTGGCGTTGTACACGCGGAGCTGGCGATCGGAGCCGTTGCCGCGACTCAGGATCTCGCGGATGCCTTCCAGCTCGCTGTCGGAACCGAGCTCTCTTGCGTGCGGCTCGATCTCCTCGAGGCGGCGGCGCACGAGCTGGGCGACGGCAATGCGGTTTCGTGCACCGGTGTTCAGATCCATGATCGGCGCTTCGAGCCCGTAGCGCACCGCGAGCCACTTGTTCTCGGTGGTCAGGATCCGGTGGTAGCCGGGGATCCCGCCCTCCTGCTCCGCCAGCTCGCAGTAGTGCTTCACGAGCGCCTGGCAGAATGCAGCGATCGCGACGGCGTCCTCCACGCGGGTGACGCAGTCGCAGATCCGGATCTCCACGGTGCCGAGCCGTGGATGGGGCCGGATGTCCCACCAGATGTGCGTGTAGTCGGCGATGCAGCCCGTCTTCTCCAGCTGTCCGACCACCGCGGCGTAGTCCTCGTAGTCGCGGAAGCGCGGCGGTGGCCCGGAACGCGGGAAGGCCGCGAAGATCGGCTGGCGGGTGGACGCAAGGCCGGTCGGCTCGCCACGCCAGAAGGGTGAGCTCGCCGAGAGCGCCATCAGCAACGGTAGGTCGACGAGCAAGCCGTTGACGACGTGGATCGCCTTCTCCGGGTCGTCCACGGCAACGTGGACGTGGAGCCCGAAGATCAGTTCGCGGCGGGCGACGTACTGCATCTGGTCGACGAGGGCGCGGTACCGGTCGCGCGCGGTGATCCGCTGGCGCTCGAAGAGGCTGAACGGGTGCGTCCCGGCCGAGCCCATCCGCAGGCCGTTCTCGCCCGCGATCTGCTTGACGGCCGACCTGAGCCGCCGGAGCTCCCGGTCGGCCTCCGCGGCGGTCCGGCAGACGGGCGTCGCGACCTCCAGCGTCGACTGCATGAGCTCGGGCTTCATCCGCGCCTCGTCCTCATGGCCGACGAACGCGGCCAGCACCGTGTCGATCCGTTGCACGAGGTCGAAGCTCTCGCCGTCGAGCAGCATGTACTCCTCCTCGACGCCGAGCGTGTACGGCTCGCCCTGACCGAACTTGTGCTCGAGGACGCTGCCACCGGCGGCGAACCCCTCCACACCCGTGATCGACGCGGGCCAGGCCTGCTTCATGGCGCGTCAGTCTGACAGGACTGCGATGACGTCCAGCTCGAGCAGCCAGCGCGGATCCACCAGCCCGGCGATGACGACGGTCGTGTTGACCGGGCGTATGTCCCTGAAGGCCTCGCCATGCGCCCGGGCCATTTCGTCGAAGGCCGACGCGTCGGTCAGGTAGACGCAGGTTCGAACGACATCCTCGAGCCGGGCGCCGGCCCGCTCGAGCGCGCCCTTCACGATCTCGAGGCAGAGCCGGGTCTGTTCGTATGCGCCCTCCGGCGGATCGCTGCCGTCTGCGGGGATCGGAGCCGTCCCGGCGACATAGACGTGGCCGCCGGCGACGACGGCGCGCGAGTAGCCCATGATCGACTCGTACGGCGAGTGGCCCGGGATCCGCCGGTGTGGCACGGGCCTAGTATCCGCCGCCGTGGAAGCACTGCGCCAGGTCGACGAGTGGCCCGCGGAGAACGTCGCCGCCGGCGTCGTCTCGGACGGGGAGGTGGTCGCGACGCGGGGCGAAGCCGGTCGCACGTTCCGCTGGGCGTCGGTCACGAAGCCGGCGACGGCGCTGGCCGTGCTGGTCGCCGCGGAGGAGGGCACCGTCGACCTCGACGATCCGGCAGGCCCGCCGGGCTCGACCGTCCGGCACCTGCTCGCGCACACCTCGGGGCTCCCCTTCGAGGGCACCGAGCCGCTCGCGAAGCCCGCGACGCGGCGGATCTACTCGAACGCGGGCTTCGAGGTCCTCGCGGCGGTCGTCGAGCAGCAGGCCGAGATGCCGTTCGCCGACTATCTCGGCCAGGCCGTCTTCGAGCCACTCAGGATGAGCGCCACGCTCGAGGGCTCGGCGGGGGCCGGGGTGCACGGCACACTCGACGACGTGCTCCGCCTCGGCTGTGAGCTTCTCGACCCGACGCTCGTCGCGCCGGAGACCCTCGATGAGGCGACCACCGTTCAGTTCCCTGGCCTTGGCGGTGTGATCCCGGGGATCGGGCGCTACGACCCGAACGACTGGGGCCTCGGGCTCGAGCTCCGCGATCGCAAGCCGAGCCACTGGACGGGGAACCGAGCCTCGGAGCGGACGTTCGGCCACTTCGGCGGGAGCGGCACCTTCCTCTGGGTCGATCCGGACCGCCGTCTTGCCCTGGCAGCGCTCACCGATTTCGAGTTCGGCCAGTGGGCGCTCGACGCCTGGCCGCGCCTCAGCGACGCTGTGGTCGGCGAACTCGCCTCCAATGCCAAGTAACAACTTGTTACTAACCACCCAACGCGGCCTCCCGAGGGCCTCGAGAGGCTAGTAACAACTTGTTACTAGGGCTCTAGCGCCTGACGCGAAGGGTTGCCCGCATGCCGCGCGCGCGATGATCTGACACCGCGCACCAGAGGCGATAGCGGCCCGGCAGGAGGCGGATCGACAGCGTGGCCCGCTCGCCCGGCAGGATCCTCTTCACGCGAAAGGTCCTCGTCCCGCCGATCCGGTGAACGTAGAGATCGTGCTCGTCCTCGCCGTAGTTGACGAGCTGGATCAGCGCAGGCCCCTGCCTGACGGTCAGCCGGGACAGTCGGTACTCGAACTCGAGCGCGGTCACCTGGACGCGCGCGGGCGGGCGCGCCGCGAGCACCGGGTGCGCCGCCGCGATGAGGGCGGCCACCGTCAGCCCCAGAAAGGCGAGGCGCCTCACTTGACCAGCTGGAGTCGCCGGTAGGCCCGCGCGTTCGGGATCGCGCCGGCGGCGTCGAAGTCGAACCACTGCTCGAGCAGCGAGCTGTAGACGCTCCGGAAGTCCACGGTCGCCTTCAGGTTGCCTTCCCGGTCGAGGGCCTGGCGGAGTCGCGGCAGCTCGCCGATCATCTGGCCCCGGGCTCGGGTGCCCATCACCATGCCGACCCCGGCCGCTCCGTGGTCAGTGCCGCGCGAGCCGTTCTCCTCGGCGCGCCGGCCGAACTCCGACCAGACGAGCGTGAGCACGCGGTCGGCCAGCCCGCGCGCCTCCAGGTCGCGCTGGAACGCGAGCAGGCTGTCGCCGGTCAGCTTCAGCCCCTGCGCGAGCGCTTCCGCCTGGTCGTCGTGCGTGTCGTACATCCCGTAGGCCCGCAGCGCGACGCAGCGCAGAGGAAGGCCGGCGCCGAGCATCGCCGCGAGGCCCGAAAGGCGCTTCGGGAAGCTGCTGCGGTGTTGCGGGTACGCGACCGGGCTCGTGATCCCGGCGCCGTTGAACGGCGCAAGCTGCTGGCGGAGCCGGTGCGCTTGAGCCGCGGTCCCGGCGATCGACGCGAGGGCCTTGCCGCGAGCGCCGCGGGCGCGCCCCAGCGGCGCGAGCGTCTCGAGCATCTCCCGCTCCACTTCGCCCCAGACGCCGGGCGCCCAGAAGCGGTAGCTGTCCGCGCCCCGCAGCGCCGCGACTGGCGCCTTCCGGGTGGCCAGCGGCGGCGCGAGCTCCCCGTCGAGGCTGAGCCCCTGCAGCGGGTTGTCCGACCGCCCGGCCCGGTCGAGATAGCGGCCCATCCAGCCGGTGCGGAGCCCGGGATTCGTCGCGCCGACCTCCCAGTAGTGACGTGAGGTGAAGTGGGACTGGTCGGCATCGGTGTAGCCGACGGTGGGGAGGACGGTGAGCTTGCCCTCGAGGTGCAGCGTCCGGAACGCAGCCGCCTCGGGGTGCCAGCGCAGCCCCGGATCCTCCGTGAACACGAGCCCCGAGTCCGGCAGCGCAAGCCGTGGCCGCAGCCGCCGGTAGTCGGGATCGCCGATCGGCGCGAGCAGCGAGAGGGAGTCGGCGCCGCCGTCGAGGAAGACGCTGACGAGCACCGGCTGCGCGGGCGCCGCTTCGGCCGCCTCGAGGATTCCGTCCTCGAAGCCCGGCAGTGCGAACGACCCGGCCCCGTACACGGCCAGCGCAAGCCCGGCGGAGCGGAGCATGAAGTCGCGGCGGTCGAGACCCGTGCCGGCAGGCATCGGCATCCCCGGCTCGATCGCCGGTAGCCCGGAGCCCGCCTCGGCGACCGCGCGGCGAAGGAGGGTGGAACGGGAGAACTCGTTGCAGCAGCGGCTCATGAGGTCTGCAGGTCGGGCGAGACGGCGATCAGCTGGCGGAGCGAGTTCTCCACGAGCGCCGGGTAGCTCCGCCGCTTCCAGTTCTGGTTGGCAGTCCCGAGCGCGCGCTTGGTGTAGTTCTGCAGGACGCGGCGCGTGCCGGGGGAGAGCTGCGGATTGCCCCAGAACGCGAGCGCCCTGTCCAGCAGCTTGTCTGCGTCGAACGGCGCCTGCACCTTGTTCGGGTCGAGCTGCCCGTTTCGCGCAACCCGTCCGGCGATGTCCCACCGGGCCAGGTAGGTCGCCGTGTCGAGCCAGCGGTCGTCGTTCCAGCCCGACACGTTCGGCGGATAGAAGAGCTGCTGGCCCGCGTTCGCGCAAAGCCACGTCCACGACTCCGTGTCGATTCCGCGGCCGGAGGCGCGAAGGAGCCCTGCGGTGTAGACGATCGGCGGCTTCACCATCCGTGGGCCGTCGTAGAAGCGCGGATGCTTGAGGATCGCACGCACGACGGGACGCGCCCTGTATCCGCTTCGAACATACAGCCGCTCGAGCCCGCGCCGGGTTGCGGCGGGAGGCGTGGTCGGTATGAAGTAGCCCCAGAGCTTCGAGACGAAGAACGACGGGTGCCGCGGATGTTCGACGCAGAGCTCGACGGCGTCACGCCAGTCGAAGCGTCCGCGCCGCCCGAAGATGCGCTTCGAGCCGAGGTCGTGTCGCTCTCGGTCGAAGCGGAAGCGCGTCGGGCCCACGCCCTCGCGCCAGTCGTTCCGGAACCCCGTCAGGGCACGCGCCTGTTCGCGGACATCGCGCTCGGTGTAGCCGCGTCCGGCGCCGAGCGTGAAGAGCTCCATCAACTCTCGGGCGTAGTTCTCGTTCGGCGACCACTTCGTGTTGTCCGTTCCGGAGAGCCAGAGCAGCATCGCCGGGTCACGCGTGACGGCAAGTGTCAGCTGCCGGAAGGATCCGAGCCAGTAGCGGCGGAAGAGCGCGTTCTGCCGGAGCATGAGCCCCTGCGAGCCGACGCCTTCGTTCGACGTGGCGAACCAGTCGTGCCAGACGAGCGTCATCCGCTCCATCAGAGGCCGGTTGCCGCGGACCATGCGGTCGAGCCACCAGAGATGGTCGTGGCCCCACGCATCGCGTGGCGCGAGCGGGCGGCCCTTCTCGTCCTTCGGGCGCGGCCCGACGAAACGCTGGCGTCCGGGCGCGGTGAGCGCGCGAACGGACTCGTTCAGGCCCTGCCTCGCGAGCTTCTTTGCCTGGCCCCGGCGTGGACCGAAACCGGCACGCCAGAGCAGGCGCTCGGCCTGCTCGGGGCCGAATTCGCCCCGGTAGACGGGAATCTTCGCGGCGGCTGACGGCAAAACGTTCCTGACCCCTTCGGGGTCAGATCGACCGTCCCTTGAACCCGGCGATCCCTCGAACGAGGGACTACCCGTCTCAAGCGACGGCCTCGGTTACCGATTGTGCCGCAGATGGCGATCGCCGGCCTGGGAATCGCGATGATCGCG
>OBLS010000055.1_pt1 | contig 27149 bp, 28 predicted proteins | sample 1519901 | NCBI WGS metagenome assembly OBLS01 (sample SAMEA3113585, study PRJEB22503) | soil metagenome | reverse complement strand
TATCCAATCTATACTAGCCTCATATCTATCTTTTGCTTCTTCTAGACTTACGATATCCTTGAGAGGAGAAGGAATAAAGTCTTCATTCTTCATCTTAATAAGCTCTTTTTTTATTAAATTAGCATGCTCCGGAATTATTAACGATAACCATTCTGCATTCTTGGTCGTTGATTGTGATTTAGAGAAAGAAAGATCATTTGATAAAACTAATCTTTCGGAAGCTGCAGTTATCTCCCAAGGTTCTTGAGCCCACACTCCTGCACTTGCAGCTATTTCTTTATTATCATAATGCCACTGATCCAAATAGGATTCTACAATATCATCGTTTTCAGAGATAAATCTAATTCCTTTAAAATAAGGTAACCCAAGCTCCACTCTAGAAGTATATTCTGGATCAACAGTAAGATCACTCTCTCCACTATTTGTACCCCATTCATACATAAAATATAAAGAGTATAATAAGTCAGATTTATCCATTGGGATTCCGTTATGCCAGTTGGAGTATAAAATTTTATATGTGACTTTACTGAATGATGTAGAATTCTTTTCTACAGGTACCCATTCTCCTAATGTACTATTCCATATAATGGTATCAGGGTGAATTGGTATTCTCTCATCAGGACCATTAGTTGTCGAATTTAGAATTTGATTTCTCATTGAAATAACTTCTCCTGTAAATGGATGTCTAAGAGTAGGACTATCCGCAATATTCGAGTAGATATTTATGCTATAAGCGTCACTAAATCCACCTATATTGTTCCATGCACCTTGATAAATTTGTTTAACTCCTACTTTTAGAGAATTATCTCTTTCAGATTTTGCGTTCAGTAATGAATATTTACTGGTAATACCAGCTCCATAATCATTTACTAGACCCGTTACCGAAGAAGAAACAGCGTACGGATCAATATTCTTAACTAAAAAAATGCGTACGGATTCTTCAATTCCCATTTTGGTTGCCATGTTAACTAAATTATTTCTTTCATCTTCAGAGCTAAAGTTTGAGAAGACTAATTTTTGAGTTATTTTATCCAATGTAGAATTCTGATATTGCCAAAATCCAGGATTTTGATTTCCTGGCATGTTAGCATACCAGGGGGAATACATTTGAGCAAGGACTGCATCATTATACTTAATAAAAGACGTAGAACCAGCAAATGCTTCCGTATAGACATGCCATAAAAATTTTTGTGGATCCGATCCTTGGGTAAGGGTAACCGCTTTATTTAAGTCGCTATAATCCTTTATAATTGTAAAACCCAATTGTTCTAGTTCTGAAGAAACTAATTCTCCCAGAACTTTCCTTTGAAGATCATCGCTTCTTATTAAAATTTTTAATTTAATAGGTTTGTCATTAAAATACCATTTGTCATTTTTTAATTTAGCTCCATGTGCTAGCAAAGTTTTATTAATTTGTTTGAATGCATAATCTGGATCGTAATGGAAGCCAAATGATTCAACTGTGTCCATTACAACAGGATAATCAGGTGAGAAAAGACCAAAAGGATCAGCCATTGGAATTCCATAACCATGTAATACCTCATTTGAAATAAAATTTCGGTTTATTAAGAAATTTATAGCAAATCTAATATCACGAAATTCGAAGGGATTCATGGTATCATTATTTGATGATGGAGAAGGATTTAACAAAATTCCAAATGAACCTCCAATTTTATCAAATAGTTTGATACTAATATCGTTTTTTATATCTGAAACCAAGTCAAGAGGAATACGAAAAAAATATGTATCCAAGTTTTTAGACCTTATTTCCTCAATAGCAACATTTTCATCCAAGTAATGGATAAATCTTACATTCTCAATATTAGAATAGTTTTGTTTTTTTGATTCTTCTTGAGTCGAAAATTCAAAAGATAACTGAAAAACCAGGAAGAAAAAAAGGAAGATGAGAAGGATAGAAAAAAAATAAGTAAATCTACTCATAGTTAATCTTCAGTATAAAATAGGTTTACCTACAATTCTTTACATTCTAACTAAAAAATTAGTTAAAGTTTGAGATGAGTTTTCAATCCTTTATAGCGATTCCTAATAGTTACTTCCGTAACTCCTGCTGCCTCTGCTACATCCTTTTGTGTCTTATTTTCTCCATTCATAACGCATGCAACATATAGTGCAGCTGCTGCTAGACCCATTGGATCTTTCCCTGCTGAAATTTTACCTTCCTCTGCTTTTTTAAGAATTTCTAGGGCTTTGCGTTTAGTTTTTTCAGACAATCCGGCTTTACTAGCAATTCTTGCAACACATTTTACTGGATCTACAACTGGCATTCTTAGATCAAGCTCTCTAATTAAAAGTCGATAACAACGTGCAACATCCTTTTTCTTGATATTACTTGCATTTGCTATATCTTTTAGGGTTCTTGGTGTTTCTGTATCCCTACAGGCAGCATATAATGCGGCTGCAACGAGAGCAGAAATAGATCTGCCTCTTACTAATCCTTTTTCTAACGCTTTTCTATAGATATATGCAGCCTTTTCTATTACTGCATCTCCAACTGCCAGTTTATCTTTTAGCCTATCTAATTCACTAAAAGCTTGCCTAAAATTACGATCTACTGGTTCGTGAACTTGGCTTCTGCTATCCCATGTTCTAAGCCTTTCTATAGTGCTTTTCATGGAAGAGGAAAGGGGTTTACCAGAAGCATCTTTGTCTACAGGTCCTATAATTGTTGCTAAGCCCATATCATGCATAGCTAAAGAAGTAGGAATTCCTGCACGGCTTCTATCTTCGTGTTCTTCTTTGGAGAATGCTCTCCATTCTGGTCCAGTTTCCTCTATTCTTTCATTGATTACAAAACCACAATTTCCACAAAACATTTCACCCGTAGAATTGTCAGTCACCATTGGACCTTTGCCACATCTCGGGCACTGATCGCCAAAAAGCGATATATCTTTAACCATTCATTTCACCACAAAACTTTTTAATAACTAATCCGTACTATTTATGTTTTATTCTAACATATAAATATTACCCTATCAATCCGCAGGAGAATCAATATTCTATTAAATTTATTCGAACAAAATCGTAAATGTTTTATATTAACTACAAATATATTTTTATTGTACTTCGATTGCTTCTTGGTTAAATCCTTTTTTTACTAAATAGCTTTTAACATCTTCACGATGGTCACCTTGTAACATAATAAAACCATCTTTAGCAGTGCCACCACACGCAAATTGGCTTTTAAGCTCTTTAACAATATTATGCATATTGGTTACTTTAGGATCTATTCCTTCTATCATAGTTGTAGTCTTTGAAAATCTCCTAGTTTCCAGGCGGATTATTATTCTTGTTTCTTCTTTTTCTAGTTCACCACAAGGACATAAATCATCAGGTAATCCACATTTTTTACATATAACCGCCATAATATATTTATCTATACTTTTCTGAACTTCTTATTAAGCCTTACCCAGTACCTTTACAAAGATTTTAATTTTATAAAATATTCCTGATTAGAGTAAACGATAGCTATTTAAGTAGTAATGTTTTATGTTTTATGAATTGAGCAGCAAAAAGAAAAACGCACCATTACCAGCTTCTAGTGCGGGTTTACTAAGATTCTTTGAGGATGAAACTAAAGGAGTAAAAGTGAAACCTGAAATTGTTCTTGGAGTTACAGGAGCTTTAATTGCAATTTCAATCATTATTAGAGTCATATTTCCAGTTGCAGGAGCATAACAACTCACTATCACAAGATGGAAAATGGCCATGACAGTGTATCTAATATTCACAGAAGATGGTCTCTAACTCGGATCAACTTTTCGTCTTATAAAATTTCTTTAACAATATCCATAGTTAGTTCTTTAGGAATAATCTTAGTTTTTGATCATTTTTATCTACTAGTGAATTTAATACAATTAGCTGTATTTACAATAATAGGCATATCTTTTATAATCTTCAGTTATTTCCTAGATCTTTTTTTGTTAAGAAAAACACCAGTTAATAAAATATCCAAGATTCTACATGTTTCAGCTTTTTCGAATTTACTATGGTTACTCATCTTGATCCTTGGATACATTACTTTTATTATTTTTCAGAAAGATCTTCCTCCGAAGGAATACCTGCTTGAGGGAATGATGTTAGCGATTGGGCTAAGAATAGGAATATTTACTTCAGTTTTTGGTGCTAATTTACTACAAGCAATAAAAACTGCAATAATTCAGCCTATAGTTTTTCTATTTTTAATTATTCCTTCCTCTATATTTATTGAAATCTTTTTCGATGTTGTAGCAATTTCTTTTGGTTTAATTTTAATAGGATTAGGTATAGGATGGACGATACTTGCCGATAGAGCAGGAAGACCAAATTTACAAAGTACTTTTGCCCTTCTCCAGGCTTTCCTTTCAGCATGGACAGAAAACAAGGTAGAAAATATAGAAAAAATTTTGTTATCCAAATCCAACAATGAATTGGTTGGTACAGATATTGTTAAATTTACCAACAAACATCATAACCTTTATTGGGTTTTACCCAATATTCATCCCGGTCCTTTTAAAGAAATAGGTGGAAGTAATCTTCCTTATCAAATATATAACTATTTTTCTCAAAAAGCAGTGGTATTCCACACTCCTTCTGACCACTCCTTGAACATTCCATCTAAAGGTGAGGTCCTAGAATACCTAAAGTCATTATCTAATACACAAAAGACCCTAGATCAAGGAAGTACATGTTCAATACCTATTCAAATAAAAAATAAAAAGGCTACGGTTACAGGAATAATCTTTGACAATACTCCTATTCTAATGCTATCTTTTGCTCCTTATGGCATGGAAGATATTCCAGAAGAAATTAGGAAAGAATTGGAAACATATTCAAAAAATGAAGGATTTAAGAGACTTTTTATAATAGACAGTCATAATGCCATGGGAAAAAAAATTGGAAAAAGTGAAAATGAAGAATTGTTAGTAGCAGGAAAAACATGTCTAAAAATCTTAAAAAAATCTCCACAATATAGTTTTAAAATTGGCTTATCAAATACAAACGAGATTAAAAATCATATAGTCTTTGGAGAAGACATTGGAAAAAGTGGTCTTTCTATAATCCTTATTGATGTAAACAAAAATGATGACAATAACAGTAATCACAACAATCAATATGTAATAGGTTGGGCTGATTCTAATAATATGGAAAGTGGATTAAGAGAATATATTATAAAATTTTTAGAGCAAAAAGGAATAAGAATGTTAGAAATTTGCTCATCAGATACACATGAGAACTCGGGATTTAGAACCTCCGAAGGATATTATCCGTTTGGTCACATAACGAAATTTGAAACAATAGCAGATCATTATTATAAGCTTATAGAATCAGCATATAAAAAATTAGAAGTTTATGGATACGAAGTATTTCATATTGTCTCGACGGTAAAGGTTATGGGAACGAACCAATTTCAGGACTATTCTAATGCTTTAGATAAAGCAATGAATTTAACAAAAAAATTCCTAATCATTACCTTCGGAGTAATTCTACTTATGTTGATAGTTACAAATTAAGTTGATATATTATTTGTAGTATTTTACTTTAATGTTTATAACACTGGTGTACATTAATGCTAGCAGGATATTAAAGATGGATAGATAGAATAATTATTTGTTTTAAAATTTTTATAACATATTAGTTTTTAGTTAATTATAGAAATCATCAAATAGTTATTTTATTAAAATTAAATTAGATTATAATTGAAATTGTTACCAAAGTTTGAATAATGACATAATAATTACTTCATGCTATTAGTAAAATTTATTTATTCTAGAAGGTTGTAATTTCAGAAAAATTCTAAACTTATTCCTATATTATAATACTTAAGTCTGGATATAGAAAAATTTTGATAGGAATATTAATGTATTTGAGGAATAACTAAATTTATCTACAATGCAGATATAATTTACTTCTATAAAATATTTTACTGTCTTTTTAGTTATATTTTGCCTATAATAGGGTAATATGAAATTTACTTGGCTAGAAGAGAACTAAGAATATTCAAGCACAGTTTAGGTATAATTAAATTCTATTACCCTCATCATCCAAAGTAATTTTCAGTTACTCTTAGAAGTTAAAACAACTGGTAATAGTATCAAAGTAAATTTATAGAAGAATAGTGAATATATAATTAAATAAGAAGCAGAGTGATATTTTTTGTCCAAATAAAATCATCTATGAAAATGAATTATTAAATTTAACAAGTTATGGATGGCAAATGAGGCTTTAGTTTTAATATTATTATTATCCATGTTCTTTTTTCATATGGCTATCAAGCTGTCTTTCATTTTTAGCTATATAATTGCATATCTTACATGTTTTCTTATCTTTTCGTCCTTGAAGATAGTCGACCAAATGCATTAGATAGATTGTTATACCCCACATAAATTATAAAGAGCCAAATTATATTTATGACTTTAAGTAATCCTTCTTCTTGTTTTTGTCCTCTATTTTTTCTATCATTTATTAACTGTGATAATTTTTAATTTAGATATTTAATCTAAATTAAGTTTTATTCGTCGCGATTTTCTTTTGGTTTTCAACTGTTCTTAATATTAATTTATATTTTCCATTTCTTGGTCTGATCCTTAATCTATACCCACAACAGGGACACCAGGTTCCTTGCCAATCAATATAGATCTCACATACCTGACAGCGTTTTTGCCCTATCGAATAGCGTCCCCCATTTCTAGGTTTTATTGCTTTATGACGTTGACAAATTCCCTTACATGTCATTTTCCATCAGCAGTATACTAATTGAAAACATAATAATGGATATATTGTAATTTTGAGGTATTATATATCATACATTTACACAATCAACTTGATTTTTTAAATTATATCTTATTGATAGTTTTATAATCAAATCAATTAAATTCTTTCTATTCTATATCCTTATTAAGAAAAAAAATATCAATTTTTAATGGAAAATATCTGCTATTATATTTATAATTCTCACTATATACGTATATAAAATATAAAAAAAGATATATTTTTCCTTTACTTCCTGTTTACTTCTTTTCTGTTAATGATTCAAAAAATTGAATTAGTCTCCCATTAAAGCCATAATTATATTTCATTAATTCTGTAATTTTCTCAACACAATTTAAACAAATATTGTAATATTTATCAGAAAGATCCTCGTCATTATTAGTGATAACTTCCGATTTTTTGGTTTTGTTGGTGTTGCTACTATTACTATTACTATTACTACTAACATTTAGATATATTACCGTGTTAATTTCATTATTACATATATCACAGGTTTTGATTTGCTCTTCTTTTACTATATCTTTTGTGGTTGAAATATCTTCTATCATATTTACTTTCTGTGTGTATTGTTACCAATAATGTTTTCCTTAATCTTAATAATTCATATTTTACTTGCTAGAACTAATTTCTTAAAATGGAGTAACCAAAGGAATTAATAAAATCTGCTCTTTCGACTTTGACAGAAAGAAACAATTAATTTTATCAAATCCATAGAATGTTATGAGTAAAATATTATGTTTACTAATAATTTGAATCGATTCACCTCGTCCTTTGCAGACATTTTTAAGTTTTATAAAAGGGTATCAGAACAGTATACCGACCATAACATCTTGGATTCTGTCAAGCAATCAGTACCAGACCGAATATTAAAATCATATATCGATCAACAATCGTTAATCCCTCTCTTATATTGGTTCAAAAATGATTTGATGAAATGGATGCCAAAGGAATTACAATGTTCAAGTTGTAATATGCAGATGAGAGTCAAAGTTATAGAAGGTGATTCAACGATATTACGCAAAACAGAAGTGCATTCATGTGACAAATGCGGATCCTCTGTAATATTTCCTCGATACATGAAAATACTAAAAATTGCCGAAACAAAGGTCGGTAGGTGTAGTGAATGGTCTATACTCTTTGGTGCCATTCTAAATTCATTGTCAGTTCATACTAGAATAGTATATGATTTTCTTGATCATTGTTGGAATGAATCTTTGATAAATAAAAAATGGACACACCTTGACTCAACCTTGAACTATCCTATTTCTTTTAACCACCCTTATTATTATGAGCGAAATTGGGGGAAGTACTATGAATATGTTTTAGCATTCTCTGCTAATAGTATCGACGATGTTACTACATGTTATACTGAAAACTGGCACAAAGTTAAGAAAAAGACTGAAAAAGAAGATAAAATAGATGTATTGAAGAAATTTTATTTGAGATTATAATTCACTTATTGACGAAATAGATTCTTTCTTGTTCCAGATAGATCTAAATCCAAAAAGTTGGCAGAAAATAATAAGAAAAGTAAAATAGAATTTTAGATATAGTTTTAGATTAAATAAAATTTTTTTATTGTTATAGATGTTATATAATTTTAAACTACAACGAATTTTCCTACCTCTAAAAAAGAAAATTAGGGGAATAGGAAAATTTAGATTTTGCTGCAATACTTACTGGCAGAGAGGAAGTGCCAGTGGTAGTAGATACTTTAGATACGGCTTTAGCAACCTTTCAATCAAGAAATGATAATCTTATAATTAAAAATATTTCAATATATTGAATTTACTTGGATAAATTTTCTACTCCTTCTCCAATATTTGCAATCAAGTTCTTTGCTCCTTCAGTAATGTTAGCTCCAAGATCAGTAGCATTTTTTTGTATTGGGACAACCTTCCCTGTCTCGTTAGAAGAGGGATTTATCAATGTATGGTTTGTTTCTTTTACTATATTCTTTTCGATTTGATTTGTGCCATAAGATAATGCAAATGAAAAAATAGTGAACGCTGTTAGAATAAGTATTGATATAAGAAATCCTGTTGTTGTCAATGCTACAGTTAATGATCTGTTGTATATTAATTTGTCATTCTTTAAAATTCTATCTATATAACAAATAGTTTTTTATTTATTATAAGTACTCAAACTCTTACTCTTACTCCAGAGTAGGAATATTACAAGGCCTAATAATGATAGTGTTGAGGTACACTAATAAATTTAAGACTTGGTGATGACTCTACCTTTTTTTCTAATAATAATTCTTGTTCTTTTTTGTTCTATTACTAACATTTCCCTGGATTGCCAATGATACTTTTATCAATCTCCATTAAATAACTATTGTAAGAACACCATTTGAAAGGAGTGTGTGCTAGCAATAACCCTCCTTCTGTTTTATACGAGATTTCGCTTAGCGGCCAACCTGAGCCAATGCAGGGATATGTTACTCATTTTGGCCTTGCTCCACTCAGGTCGTCAGTTTCATTCTAGGAAAGACAATCTCAGGTTATTGACCATCATAGAGTATCAATTAGTCCTCTAGATACTTTTCTGTTACGTTGCCAGCTGTCTCCAGCTAATTATCGCTAATTTGAGTGCCTGCCATGAGGGAGGAGTTTCCTCTCTTTCGAGTCACTCGTACGCTAGCTCACAATATTATAATACAATATAAACTAATATAGATTTGGAAAATAATCTTTTTCGATTTTAAGAATTTCGTTAGGGTCTTCTTGGTTTTTGTATAATTCTAATAACTCAATATTCAAGTCTAAAAAAGTATGTCCCCATTTGAATTTATTTAATAATTCTTCTGCATTTGACTGAAAACCTAGTATAAATAAAGAGCCTGCTATAGCTTCAGCAGTAGTTAATTTTCCTAACTTTGCATAATTTACAGGATTTCCTGCTAGCAGTAATGGAAGACGTCGATTAATTCTTTTTTTAAGAATTTTGAATTTTTTTATTGTTTGATCAAAATAATTCCAAGAACAATCTATAGCACAGATAGATTTAGCTATACTATTGTCCGTTTTAGATAATGCAATTTTAGATAATGGGTTTAAAACTATAGTGTCGTTTGGTATAAATCTGCTTGATTGAATTAGTTTAAATTTTACCAACTTGGCCGCAGTACATTTAGTTGGATCATCTTGTCTTAGCTCTAAAACGAAAACTTTCATTTACAGTAATTATTAAGAATCTTCAATTATTTATGTAAATTTAGAAATCTTAATACAATTATTTTTGGACTGCTTATAAACATTATAAAATCAGTAAAGTAAGTAAATTATTAATAACTTCTTAATTAATTTATTATTCTTGTCTGAAATAATGCTTCTAAAATTTCCTTTTGAATTAAAAAAAGATCAGAGAGATGCAGTTGATGAATGGATAAATAAGAAAGGCAAAGGTTCTATTATTTATAGTACGGGTACAGGAAAAACGGAAATAGCTTTTGAATGTGCACGGAAAATGGCTTCTCTAATTAGAGAACAGAATCCCCTAATGGTCTTTAAAATTCTTTTTTTGGTTCCTCGTATTGTATTGATAGAACAAAATATCAAACGACTAATAAAATACGGTATAAAAAAAGAAAAGATCGGAGTATACTATGGCGAAAAGAAAGATATTAAAGAAATTACCTTTAGCACTTATCAGAGCATTATAAAAAACTTTGATCTACTAAGAGAATCAGATATGATTATACTTGATGAAATGCACATGGTTAGTGAAACTGCCAAAAGATTAAGCAAAATTTTTGATGTGCTATATGATAATTATGATAAATTAATACTGGGTTTAACGGCAACAATTGATGAAAATGATCCAAGATATTCAAAGATAATGAAGTTAATTCCTCCAGTGAAAAAATATATGATAAAAGAAGCTGTTAATGATGGAAGATTAAGTGAACCCCAAGTTATACTGAAACCGGTGAAAATGAATTTAGAAGAGCGAAGAATATACGAGCAGACAACGAGCACAATTAAAGATATTTCATTAAAACTTAAGGCATCAAATCCTTTGATAGTTTCAAAGTTATTAAAAGCAGGTGGACAAAGAGCCCGATTAGCAAAGTTATGGTTTGCAAGTGTTCATAAAAGAAAAAAATTGCTTAATGAAACTAACTCGAAATTAATTGAGTCTGTAAATATAGTTAAAAATCATCCAAAAGAAAAAATTATGATATTTAGTGAAACAATAGAATCCATAAATAATATAAGTGACATTTTAAAGAAAAATAATATTCCCTCAGAAGTTATACATAATAAAATAAAGACAAAACAAAGACAAGACATTTTAGATTCATGGGGGAAAAATTATTTTGTATTGCTCTCAGTACATACCTTGGAGATAGGATTTGATATACCGTCTGTAAGTATAGCAATAATAGTATCAAATACGAAAAATATACATCAACTTATACAGAGAATAGGACGAGTAATAAGAAAAACAGATGAAAAAAGTCAGTCTCTAATATATGTAATATATGTTGATGATACAAAAGATAAAGATATACTTAACCTAGTTAGAACATCATTACAAAGCAATCACTTAAAAAAAAAACCAATTAACCAAGATAAAATCTCATCGTACTTTTAGTCAATTATAGAAATGCATTTTATCAAAGTATTTCTTAGTTTAACAATAATAAATGTAAAAGAAAGTGAATCCAAAATAAAGCTAAACGTTAAAATTTATTGGTATATTATTTTTAGTTTTTAGAACAAATAAGATTTACATCATAGTACTAAAAATCAATTATGAACTAAATAATATCGACTAGAATTATGATTTTAGCTCCACAGGAATTAGAAAATAGTGCAAGTAAATATGCCGCTGAAGCTATTAGGCTTGATTCACAAGGATCAAGATTAAAGGCTATTCAATTTTATCAACGAGCTATTGAGGCTTTGAATAAATTAATACAAATTTATCCGGAATACAAATTAAATAAAATATACTTAGAAAGATCTAACGCTTATTTAAACAGAATTAAATCGTTACAAATGTCAAATGTATTGGAAGACGAAGAAGGAAAGGCTGATGAAAATATAGTTGGTAATGATGCTGACAATTCTGATAGAAAAATAGGAAGTGAGATGAGAAAACCAAAGGAATCACTTGGTGAAGAGTTTGATAGTTTAATTATGAAAGAAAAACCTAATATTTCTTGGGATGATGTGATTGGTCTTGACGATGCTAAAAGAGCTATAAGAGAATCTATAGTTTATCCTACTAAGAGATCTGATTTATTCCCGTTAGGATGGCCAAGAGGACTACTACTATATGGACCTCCAGGATGTGGAAAAACATTACTTGCAGCAGCCGCAGCTGCTGAAATTGATGGTTATTTTGTAAATGTTGATGCAGCTGCAATGATGAGTAAATGGCTTGGTGAAGCTGAGAAAAATGTTTCAAAACTTTTTAAAATGGCTAATAAGTTATACGAAAGTGAAAATATTCCTATATTGCTTTTTATTGACGAAATAGATTCTTTAATAGGAAATAGGAATGGCGAAGTAGGAGGGGAAATACGTGTTAAAAACCAGTTTTTAACTGAGATGGATGGAATAAACAATAAATCAAAGAATTCAAAACTATATGTTATTGGGGCTACAAATAAACCCTGGAGCTTGGAAGCAGGTTTTCTAAGACGATTTCAGAAGAGAATTTATGTTACGTTACCGGACAACGATTCACGAAATTATTTATTTAAACAATACACTATGCCATTAAAAAAAGATAAAACATTGAAAATAGAAGAATTATCCAAGCTTGTTCAGGGGTACAGTGCTAGCGATATTAAAGACATCTGTCAAGCAGTACAATTGAGAGTTGTCAATGAATTATTTGAAAGTGGAAAGGCAATGGAAGCACAATCGAATCCGCGTTCCATATCTATGAATGATTTTAAAGAAATTATAAAAATAAGAAAACCTAGTGTAAGCATAGACATGATTAGAGCTTATATGAGATGGAGTGAACAATTCAAAGCATTATAATCAACAAAAAATCAAGTTTTCAAATATCTTTTACTAGCTTCGGTTATTTTAGTTTCTGCCATTTCTTTGTTCCCCCATCCTGTAATTCTTACATATTTTCCGCCTTCTAATTCTTTATAATGTGCAAAAAAATGTTCAATTTGTTCCTTTAAACTATTTGGTATATTATGAACATCCTTTATAGAAGAAAAAGTTGGGTCTATTTTATTAATAGGTATTGCAATAATTTTAGAATCTTGCCCTTCTTCGTCTTCAGTTAATAATACACCGATAGGAATTGCTTTGAGTATAGAAAGTGGAACTAATGCAAATTCACCAATAACCAAGACATCAACAGGATCGCCGTCGTCTTCCATAGTAGACGGTATAAAACCATAATTACATGGATAAAACATTGCAGTATACAATTTTCTATCTACAAATAATAAACCACTGTCTTTGTCAACCTCATATTTGATATTACTTCCCTTTGGTATTTCGATCACAACATTGATCTGATTTGGAATACCACTAGGAATTTTTCCTATAAAGCTAGAGTTCACATCAAGGATATTTAAAATCCCATTTATAACTCAACAGATCAATAAGAAAATCAAAATATATTATGAATAAACTTAAATGCTTGTCATATTTTTTGTAATTTCCCGTATTTACCAATATTTAGATTATTTTCTCCTCTATATGCATGTGTATACCCATTTTCAATAACTACCATATCGCCTTCCTCAATCATGTTAATTTGATCATCCCATAGAGACAACTTGATTACTCCAGTTTCATCTGAAACCTGAGCATCGGCGACCTTTGCTTGTCCTCCTGTTCTTAAGTTTACAGATCGCGGTTCAGAAATACTATCTATTCTAACTTTTACATTTACTCCTCTCATTCCAGGTCTCAATTCATTAACCTTTTTTTCACTCGTACTCATTACTAATAAATAAAATAAAGAAGAATAATAAAAATGATAATATTTTTAAATTAAAATATATATATAATTTAATTCATAATGACTGGGAATTTCTCACAATTCTAATAAATATATAACAAAAATAAATCTAAAGAATTGGCAAAGAAAAATGCAATATGAATAAGAACCATAATAACCATTTGTCAAGCATTAAAAAATATCCTATTGACAGTTTTTTTAAAATTTGAAAAACAAATTTGAATTGTTTATTTTATAAGATGATCGCTAATTTAAAATTTTTTTATTTAGCATTAATTGTATATATGTTTCACACTCATATTGAAGTATATAGTATAAAATTATATTTGAACAAAAACTCGAATGTTAAAACAAGTAAAAATTTTGATTCAAAGAAGAAAACATTCGAATGGCATCACCTATTGTTTTTATAGTCACTCAATATATCACTATATCGAGCATCTTTATATGCAATATATTTAACATATTCGCCATAGGTAAGATCCAATGAACAATAACTGCATTTTACAAATGAAAAATCATCTTCCAGATGGGCAGTTTTTTTACAATCAGGACAAATTATTTTCATACATATAATATAGTGTTTAAGCTATAAATACTTGGTTTTCTTAGCTTGACACTAAGATAACTTTAGCAAATATATTATTAAATTGCTTTAATCTGTTTTACAACAGGTTGTCTTGCTTTTCTAAAAACTCGGAATCCACAAATACATTTTATTTCAGGCAATGCAGACAATTCTTCTATTGTTACATTAGTTCCACATCTCATACACTCATAGGAGACACTACCTAGACCTCCAGATTCCATAATTCTTATTCTTTTAAAGATTAATTTAATTGTACTGGAAAATTAAAAATGTAGTTCCAAATGATTAATAAGTTTGTTAATCCCAATATCAGACAAAATGAGGAAAAAAATTGTAATTGCAAGTGTTTCGTTAATGGCGATTATGTTTGTAGGCACTATAGCTGGTTTTTTAAATTTTGCTCCCAAGAGTAATAATAATAATAATCAAGATACTCTCAATCCAGAGACATTTTTAAATAAATTATTAAGTCCCTCTACAGTTAATGCCTCTGCACTAGGAAATGAACGAGCTAACATAACAATAGTTGAGTTTGCTGATTATCAGTGTCCATTCTGTGCACAATTTAATAAGGAAACTAAAGATTCTATAGTAGAAAATTTTATAGACACTGGAAAGGCCAAGTTTCTATATAAGGATCTTATTGTAAATGATGGCAGTGATAAAGCTTCAACTCTCGCTGCAGCCGCATCTTATTGTGCAGCAGAACAAGGAATGTATTGGGAGTATCATGATGAATTATTTAAAAACTCAAACGGTGAAAATACAGGATGGGTAACAACTGACAGTTTAAAGCAATTTGCAAATAACGTTAGAGTTCCTGATCTTATGAAATTTTCCGACTGTGTAGATACTGGTAAATATAAGGAAATAGTGAGTGAAAATGATTCATTTGCTAGGAATATTGGATTGCAAAGTACACCATCCTTTATCTTTTATAACGGTACAACACCTGTAGCAATTCAAGGAGCACAACCATATGAAGCATTTGAGCAAATAATTACTGCAATAAGCTAGTTTATCATACTTTTCGCTGGTTTTATCAACTATTGTTGATAACTTCCATTTCTTCTACAATTGAAAGTTATTCATTTCTTTATTTCAAAATGGAAGTTTTTAATAGAAAGGCGAAAATAAACCCAGCTGCAGACAACAATACAATTATCCCACTGGGTGCTAGATTGTAATAATAAGAAAGCACAATTCCAGCAAATACTGATAAAGTAGATAAAGATAATGAAATTAAGAGTGTTTTTTTAAAACCTTGATTAAATAATAGAGCAGTTATATTTGGAATAACTATTAAAGATGAAATTAAGAGTATTCCAACTAATTTCATAGAAACAATTATTGTTATAGCTACCAAGATAGTAAATAAATAGTTAAGTTTCTCTACTTCAATCCCACTAATTTTTGCTTGTTCTTCATCAAAAGCAATATATAGAAATTTTTTATAATAAACTATAATTATAGACACAACTATTATTGCTACAATTATTATAGGATATATATCTTGTAAACTCACTAATAGAATACTTCCAAACAGAAAACTAAACACATCTCCAGAGAAGCCGTCAGATAAACTAACTAAGGTGACGCCTACCCCCAAACCTAAAGAAAGCATAACTGCTACCATGGAATCTGAAGGAAGTTTTGTAGATTGTCTCATTTTTGCTATAGCCAAGGCAGTGACTATTGAAAATCCCATTGCAGTCCAAATTGGATAAATATTTAAAAAAGTACCAATTGCAATTCCTCCAAATGCCATATGAGAAATAGCATCTCCAAATAATGATTGTCTTTTTAGAACAAGAAATAATCCAATAACAGAACATGTTATAGCAATAATTAAACCTGAAAATAATGCACGCTGAATGAATCCATAGGAAAAAATATCTACCTCAAACATGTACAAATCATTATAATATGGTTTTTTTACATATCGTGAGAATGCATATGAATTTGCATTGTTGACTCAGAATAATTCTTGAGATGATCTTCACTAGAGAAAAATTCTCCTTTATCCCCATGAAAGAACATCCTTTTATTGATACAGGATACTTTGTTGGCATATTTATTTACTGCATCCATATCATGTGAAGACCATATTATTGTAATCTTATTTTTTTCATTAAGTTCCTTTAGAAGGGAATAAAAATCATTCTGACTTTTGTGATCCAACTCATTAGTTGGCTCATCAAGCATTAGGATAATTGGATTATTGACTAATGCTTTTGCTATTAAAACACGTTGTTGTTGACCTCCAGAAAGCTGACCGATTGTTTTGTTTTTCAATTTATATAATCCAACTTGTTTTAAAATTTCTAAAACTATGTTCTTTGAAGTATTTCTAGGGAGAGACAAGGATACGAGTTCTTTCACTGTCAACGGAAACTTTTGATCAATAGATTTTTTTTGTGGAATATAACCTATTTTTCTGAATATTTTCTTATACTTTTTTATATCTTGATTTAGAATAGTTATTTTTCCAGAATATGAATTTAGTAATCCCAACATACAATGAAATAACGTAGTCTTACCTGCACCATTCGGTCCTATAATCCCTAGAAAATCTCCTTCTTCTACATCAAAGGAGACATTTTCTAATACTGATTCTGAATTATAGTTGTATGATACAGATTGAACAGAAACTAGTGGCATTTTATGCAATCCTCGGAATATAGAATTCTTGTATTGTTATAATAAACATTATATTTCATACGTTGTATTGCTTGCAATAGTATTTCTTATTATATAATAATTATTATTAATTATATATGCTTTATTATTAAGAAATATTGCACTTAATAGGTATATTTAATAATAAGATATATTGCGTAGTGATATAATTTTTTATGATAAAAATATAAAAAATAATCCACTAATAGATTTAATATTTATTACTATATTTTATAATAGATAAATATGCTGTCATCCACTAAATTGAAAGAATTATGATCATACAGAAAAAATCAACAACAATACCTGAGATGAATAAAAAAAGATGGATTATCAGATATTTTATGTTATCATTAATAGGTGTCATATTACTCTTCAAAATTTACTTTATGTTATTCATAGTCGACTTTATAATAGGATTTTATAGCGTTCTTACTACTTTTACTCTTTGTAGTATTTTTTTGTTTTCTTACTTAAAATTTAGAGATCCTTTATGGAATATAGAAAAGAACTCCAATGACACAGAACCTCTAATATCAATAATTATTCCAGTTAAAAATGAGGAAGAGAATATAGCAAATTGTATTAAATCTTGTATCGATTCATCTTATAAAAATAAGGAGATAATTGTTGTTAACGATGCTAGCACTGATAAAACACCAAGTATTTTAGAAAGATTAAGAAAAGAAAATCCAAATGCACTGAGAGTATTACATCTTCCAATTAATCTAGGAAAAAAACATGCTATTGAAAAAGCTATAGAAATTGCTAATGGAAAATTTTATGTTTTTATGGATAGTGATTGTAATATGTTGAATGACTCCATAGAAAATCTTGTAAAGATATTTCTTTCTGACAATGAAATTGGGGCCATTACTGGACATGGAAAAGTACGTAATGCAGACACAGGAAATTTGTTAGAGAAAATTCAAGACGTTTGGTTTGATGGACAGTATAGGATTATTAAAGGGATGGAGGGTTCATTTTCCTCATTAACCTGTTGTTCTGGATCTCTCTCTGCATTTAGAAAAGAAGCTATTATTAATCATATTCATGAATGGGCAAATGATAGATTTTTAGGTATAGAGTTTAAATTTGCAACGGATAGACGATTAACTGCATTTATTCTTGCAGAAAAAATAAAACGTAGTAGTGAGAAATTCATAAAGAAAAAACAAATAAAAGAAAATGGAAGAAAAATAAAATGTCAACAATGGAAACTACAATACAGCCCAAGTGTGAATGTAGAAATTGGAGTCCCTAAAACATTAAGAAGTTTAATTAAACAACAAATACGATGGCGTAAAAGCTTCATAAGAAGTATTTTTGCAACAGGATCGATTTATTGGCAAAGACCTTTACCTGCTGCAATTATTTATTATTTAACAATTGCTTTAAGATTATTTAGACCTTATATTATAATAAAATCTCTCATATTATTACCATTAACTGGTGATATCTTAAGTGGTATTTTTTATTTAGGAGGAGCTATGTTTTCAGGGTTGATTTATGGCATTGATGTAAGACTGAGGAGGCCGGGTTATCCTAGGTGGTTTTACAGGCCTTTGATGAATGTTATTTCAACATTTATTTTTACATGGTTAATCATATACGCCGCTATAACAATAAAAAATAAAACATGGAGATAATATCTTATAGATAATCTAAATAACTAAGTTAAATGTGGATGATCCCTTGAGAAATTCAAGGGTAGGAAATATTCATTCGATTTTTATTAAATTACAATTTCTTCAAAATAACGGAGAACAGTAATTTCAGATACTTTTGGAATTATTAAATTGTTATTATTACTTACCATTTCTAATAGCATTGCAGGAAAATTTGCACCAGCAAGTGTAGTAAAAATTGTACCTCCGCCAAATCTAGGATTTATTTCAATAATTTTTAGTTCTCCATTTTTAGACTCTTTTAATTGAATACAACATGGACCTTTAATTCCTAATGTCTCTGCAGTTTTTTTGCAAAGATTTTCTATCATGAAGTCACGTTTTATTTTTCCTTTTACTGATATCCCAGCTTTAGTATCAATTCTTATTCTTGGAATTGCCATTATTGGTTTTTCAGTAAGATCAGAAAGAACATCTACGGTATATTCTGTTCCAGGAAGATATTCTTGGAAAATCATATTTTTAAATTTGCTCAATACATATTCAAGGTCTAATTTGTCTTCTATTTTTATAATATTACTACTTCCTTTACCAAAACGTGGTTTAGCAATTAAAGGAAATGTATCTATTTTTTCATAATATTCACAGGTAAAAGCAAAAGGAAATTTATTTGATAAGAATTTATATGATAACAATTTATCTCTGCAAATTTCTAATACCTTCCTTCTGCTAACTATTGGTATTGCTCCGTATTCTACTATTAAATCATAGTTGTTACTATACCCATAAATATCAAATCCAGAGGAAGGCATCAAAACTTTGATATTTTGTTCTTTAATTATTTTTAATAATTTTTCTATAAAAAGCTTATCATCGTATGGTGGTATAAGATAATAGAAATCGCTAAGAAAAAAGCCTGCAGATAGTGAATTTGAATCAGTTGATACAATATTTCCTTTAAATAATGAAAGTCGTAAAGATTTAATAGTATTAATTCCGGCAGGCCCTCCAGCGCCAGGAATAAGTACATTGAAAGTATCCATTAAGATTAGTTATAATGTGATGATAATTAAAATCTACATATTTTTGAATTTATAGCGTTCTGATTACTATTAAAGTTTAATCATTCTATTAATTAAGAATAATTTGCGTTATCTGATAATAATTTTATAAATAAAATAGAGAATATATATTGTTAGACATTTTGTAATAGAAATTATGAATTTAAAAGAAGACTATCATATTCATACAAACTATAACGATCATTCTGACTCAAACCTTACAGTGAAAAATGTAGTAAAAGAAGCAGAACGAAAGGGATTAGAGATAATTGCTTTAACAGAACATGTAAGAGAATCTTCAAAATGGATCCCTAATTATTTAAATGAGATAACAAACTACAAAGAAAAAACAAAGGTTAAAGTAATTTCAGGATTTGAAGCAAAGATTTTGCCTGATGGTAATATTGATTGTAGAGATGAAATTGCTAGAGATTACTTTATTATTGCAAGTTTTCATACGAAATATTATGATAAAGCTATTTGGATAAATGCATTAAAAAAAGTAATTGAAAATAAGTACGTAAATGTGATAGGCCATTTAGCTCCTGAGAGTTCATTTCATATAAATACAGAAGAGATAGAAGAATTTGCAAAACTTCTTAGTAAACACGACAAAATAGTAGAAGTCAATGCAAAATATAAGAGGCCACCTGAAAATTGGGTTAAAATATTTATTAAAAGAGGGGTTAAGTTTCATCTTGGTAGTGATGCACATTCCCTTAGTGAAATTGGTAATTATGCATCTATAATAAAGTTAATTAAATTATTTGCGTAATGGGAATCAATTTTTATTTTATAATACAATTAGAATATTTAAATTTTTTATAAATTAGTATATTTTAACCATAAAATTTTATATCACGTATATGATTAATTCGATATTGCCTATAATAAGTATTTCACTAAATGATGATATTATTAATGATATTGATAAATTGCAGAAAAATCTTGGATTTACTGGAAGATCGGAAATAGTGAGAGCAGGGTTAAGAAATATCATAGCAGAACAAAAAGAAAGAGATATCTTACAGGGAAAATTGGCTGCTTTATTATTAATCATTCATCAAGAAAGAGATGATGATCAAGTTACTAATATGAGACACGATTTTGAAGAAATTGTGACTACACATATACACAGCAAAATTGACCAAGACAGATGCGTCGAATTATTTTTACTAAAAGGAGAGGCAGAATTAATAAGGAATATGACTAAAAAGTTTCAAACTAATAAAAAATTAGAACATGTAAAGCTTATTGCTATGTAAAATATTACTCAATATTGTATTATTATATCTAAAACTATTTTATTTTTAATTCCAAGGAATATTCAATTAGATCTGTATTTACTGTTGCCGGTCCCATATAAGTGCTGGTGAACTGAGCCGATTGTAGTGAATCCTGAATTATAGAGCTACAAGAATAAGAATCGAGTCCAGATTCAAGACAAAATTTGAGCAATTCGTTATTAAATTCTGTTAATGAATTACTAGAGATAATATCTTCATTATTACTTTTTTTATCTACTATCTTTGCAAAATATTTCATATTTTGATTTTTTACTTGATTAACAGTAACAGAAGATTGACTCGAATCTTGATTCTTAAAAATTGACATTATTTCACTATTAACAACATTTGAAGTATTAGGCATTGATGATGATGTATCGGCAGGAGAAGAGCTGGATGAAGAGGAACTGGGTGGAAGTAAGGAATTTAGAGCAGAAGAGCTGGATGAAGAGGAACTGGGTGGAAGTAAGGAATTAAGAGATGAGCTTGATACAGAAGAATTTGGTCCTGAAGAGTCTGTTGTAGGTCGAGAAGTTGGTGGAGAAGAGCTGGATGAAGAGGAGCCAGGTGGAAGTAAGGAATTTAGAAGAGAAGAGCTGGATGAAGAGGAATTGGAGGAAGAAGAGTTTGATGAAGGAGAGGAACCCATTCCTTGCATTAATGAATCAATAGTACTATCGATTATATTTCCCCTTCCTACTTTATTTAAAAGATTATTTATTTCTGTATCAATGTTTGTAGGATTAGAAACGTTATCTGATTGTGAATAAACTAAGTTTAATAAATGCTCACTACTACTGATAGAGACCAATAAGATTAAACCATACAATACCAAAAAATTAAATTTCATTTAAATATTTTACCTCGACCGATCTTATATCTTTTAGTATTAATATGAATTGTAGAAAAGTTATAATTAATTCTCCTATAATATTATAGGATCTTCTTCTATGGAATTTAAAAATTGGTAAACGTTCGATAGAAAATAAAACAATTATAATAGTTTTAGGAACATAGAAAAAATTTATAAAATTTAAAATATTAAAAAATCTTGTCAATATATTAGTCGGATTGTTGTGTTATATTTTCTGAGGTTTGATTTAGTGCAGGAATTTCTAAAAGTTTTGGAGTATCAATTAATTCTATTATACATGTTTTGTCTGTTCTTTCTACTACTCCTGTACATCCGGAAATCCTATTTATTTCATATCCAAATGTATTAGGTATCTTAACATCATAATTTCCCGGCTTTATAGATACTTTTTGAAAGTTGTTGCTACCTGCAAAGGAATTTGGTTCAACATTTTCTCCTTTGACTGTTATAATAAAATCTAATGGTTTTTTGCTTCCACCATGGACATTTATTACTTCTAATAGAACATTCAAGTGAAGGTCACGTAAAAGTAAGTTTACATTTGCATTGTTATTATTGTTACTGTCGTTAATGTTCTTATTTGTTGTAGCCATTGTACTTGTCAAATTGTTACTTGTCAAATTGTTACTTGTCAAATTGTTACTTGTCAAATTGTTACTTGTCTGATTATCAATAGTGTTTAGTAATTCATTGGAGGGAGTTGCAGGATTTATATCATCAAATGTTATTACACATTCTAAGTTGTCACCTGAATCTATAACCCCTTTACATCCAGCTGATAAAGTAGTTTTATATCCAGAAAAGTTATTTAATTTGACTTCATAGGTTCCTGGTTGTAGAGATACAGATTGTCCATCTGGATTCCCGGAGAATGAATTTGGAATTGCCTGGTTACCATTAACTGATATAAGAAAATCTTTTGTTTCTTTAGTTCCTCCATTATCATTGATGACCTGAGTCACTATATTTATAAGTGATGCAGATGTCAGTGATTCTTTTTGAATTGAATTGGCAAATACATCAACTTCATTGATACTCGCCCAATCATTTACACTATTTCCAGTAACAGTAATTCTAAGGTACTTACCAACAGTGTCTGGGATATCATAAACTTCCATATCGTCAGTAGTATAACTATTAGTGCTCGAAAAAACTTGTCTAAAATCATAACCATCTGAAGACACAGAGACTAAGAAATCAATGTAACGGAGATTTCCTTTATACCAAGAAATTCCAATATCACATATTTGTTTTTCTTGTCCAAGATCAAATTGTAACCATGAACCTAATCCTAGATTGGACCATTTTGTGGAAAGATCATTGTCAACTAAATTGCCCTCAGTATGATTAGGGGAATTACTTATTGATGAAATATGATCGACAGGGATATTTAAGGGTAGACATGGAGAAGGAGAGCCAGGAACTATGGGATTGTTAATATCAATCTCAGATATACTTGACCAATCATTTATTGAATTGTCATTAACGGTTATTTTAAGAAAGCGGGCTTTAACATCTGGAATATCAAATTTTTCAGGTCCTGTGGAAAGTCCACTACTAGTTTCAGAAAATAAATTGCTAAAAATTTCTCCATCGACAGACGTGGATACCGTGAATTTAATCTTCCTCTGATCACCTTTATACCAAGATATATCAATATCACATATCTCCTTTTCTTTACCTAAATCAACTTGAACCCACGAATCTAGTCCATATTTAGACCATCGCGTCGATTGATTACCATCAATTGCATTGAGTTCTGTATTATTGGCAGCATGCCCTATGGAGGTAACATTAACAGCTTTTTCAGGTTTACAAGACGTATTATCGCCAAATGACACAAATACTAATTGATTATCTAAATTGAATTTGTTTTGTGTGTATGCATCATATACCTCTGCTGTGGTAAGAGATCTATCCCAAATGCGAACTTCATCTACATCACCCACATATAACTTATCTTTGAAGAGAGAGTTTGCAGCAATTGCAATTCTATTTTTTCCTGTAATATCAGGTTTTGCATTCTTTGTAGTTATGCTATGGTCAAGCACACCATCGATAAATAACTTGAGTAATGATCCGTCGTAAGTCACTGTGGCGTAATGCCATTTATTGTCATTGACGGGTTTTTTCGAAGTAACAAAATAGTTTGAAGAGTCTTTTGCTTCAAATCCTGCTTGAAGATGCCCTAGATAGGTTATCCAAAATCCATAGTTCATATTTTCCCCGGAAGCTTCGGATCCAAACCCACCTTTATTAACTAAAAATGAAACATGAGGATCAGTATTATTTGTTTTGAACCAAACCGCAATTGAAAATTGGTTTAATTGAAATAATTCTGAATCTTTTACATATTTAAAATTATTACCCGTAAAGGTTCCAAATTTTCCAATTTGTCCTTCAACACTATTAATTTGAAAAAGATTTGAATAAATAATGGTAAATGAAATTATAAATGAAATCAAAATTAACCTAATCATCTTATTTTTATAAATTTTATAATTTGTTGTCATTATCTCTCACCAAGAATTAGTCAAATAAATTTCTTTTATCACTTTCAGAAATTTACCAAGATGTCCTATAATCTATTTTACCAAAAATAGTTGATAAAAAAATAAAATAAATTTACTAATTATGAAAAAATGATAATATATAACAATCTCGACCAACAATTATACATATTATTCTCTTCTTTTTCCTAATGATAATAATGCTTCTTTACCAAAATCAAAAGCCAATTTTTTTTCTTCCATCATTCCACACTCAATGCACTTAACAGTATTATTAAATTTGACTGTATCACCTCCACAGATATAACATATACAATACACTACCCCGAAATCTTTATCGTTTATAGTAGCATGAGCAGAAGAGTTCATCAAGCTAAAGATCCTTCCTCTTACTATATCTCCAACTCTATAAACTAATTTTGGTCTTCTTTCACCTCTGTCTCTTCTGGAATTCCATCCTCCTGATTCTGAAGTTATCCTTGTTGAGGCAATTGCAGATAGACCTGAAGAAAATTTTTTATTATTGAGATATAAGATTCGTATAGAAATCATACTTCCAAATAACATTTCTATATATCCTACTATAACATCTCCTATTTTTGGAAAATGTGCTTGTTTTATTCTTTCTATAACAACTTGTCTCTTTTTAAAATCATATTCTTTTTTCCCGAAACCCAAAGATCTTATAGAACCATCTACAACAAAAGTATTTTTTCCACTTTCAAATTCTTCAATAAATGCAACATGTTCACCAGGAAATATAACATCATAATTCGCTTTTTTCTTAATCATTTAAGAATTGTAAACACCTTAAAGTTATAATTGTTATTTTTTAGCTAATCTACTTAGATATCGTATCGATAACCTTCTAGTAGCCTTAATTTAATAGTAATTGATATATTAATACCATAAAAAAAATTCCAACCAAAATTAAACTGATTCCAGAAGCAAAAATTAATTTGAAATTACCTTTTCTTAATTCCCTTTTTAAATTATCAAATTTTAAAAACTTTAGCAATTCCCTAAATATTTAGTGATAGTAAGTCTAACTACAAATAGTATTTTCTATTACTGCTCTCTTATACTTTCTAACTTGGAAACTACTTGCCAAAGAGTTGTTCTGATATGTGATTCCATATGTCTATTTTGCGTTAAGCTATCCAGCATACTAACTGCATTAGCTGCTCTAACAGATATACTGCCATTTTTTTCTTCTTTTAAAATATCATAAATATCTTTTATTTGGTTGCGTATTACCCTTGGAAGGTCTTTATTCTCCTTAAATGATTCTAAAGTTGAAATTGTACTCTCAAGCCTTTCTGTATTTTCTTTATCACGCATTTCCTTTTTTGATTTCATAATAGCAAACTAAACCTCGATTTTGTAAAGAATAAAAAATAGTTGATTATTACTTATTTATATGTTTTTAATTCTCATAAATTTAAAGTTAACAGAATAATGATTTTAAAAACTCCAGTATAGAATAAATATTCCTAAATAATTATTTATCATATGGAATGTGCAGTTTATGATACATATGTAACAAAAAAAGATGGAAAAATCATGCATTTCGATGTGATTGTAGAAGCTAGTACTCCTCAAGAAAAAGCAATTGAATATGGAAAGGAATTCCTTGAACAAGTAGGTCAGGGAAATCAAAAAATGACGCAAGAAGAGTGTCAATTCTGTCATGTTCAGGAAGCTCCACCTGTAGTTGCAAAGGATATTGAAAATAGAGGATACTTTATTCAGAAAATGGAAGGTTGTCCATAATTTTTTATTTATTTAATCTTTTTCAATTTATTATATTTTAATGAGCTATTATAGTCAAAAGTTTAGCTATACATTAATAAACTTATAATGGATTATAATTTCAGAAATTTAATAAATGCATTTAATCAACTTGAAAAATTTAGATCTCACTCATTATCAAGACATCATGAGCGATTTCTTTTTCCTTATCTATGTGGAACATATTTTTCTTATCGCAAAGTAGATGTCTTGAGAATAAAAGCAATAGCAGATGCAGTTAGTAATAACGTAACTGACTCTATAAAATATTTAGAAGTAGGTTGTGGGAATGGAGATTTTCTCGAAAAGGTGAGAGAGTATATTCCAAATGCAAAAGGTATAGAAAATAATATAGATATATTTTATTCAATTGGTAGAACAAAACCAGAATATATAGAGATAACTGATGTGAAATACGGTATAGATGAGTTTCATGATATCATATTTGTAGGTTGGATGGACCCTGGTCAGGATTTCAGAAATAATATAGCTGACAAAACAGATATAATAATAACTACCCTGGATTCTGGTTTAAGTTTAGCTGCAGAATATGAAGGACATGGTTTCAAAAAAATAGTCAAGTGGACTACACCATCTTGGGAAGACGTAAATATTGAAATTAATAACCACTTCTATTCAAATCTTGATTCTAAAAATTTAGAATTCCTTTCTAATTTAAGAGGAGCACATAATTTTTGGTATGTCTATTCTAAAGATAATAGAAAAAGTCATTTATTAGTAGATACTCTAAAAAAACAAATATTACACGAAGAAAATAAAGAAGGCAAGATAGTACCATATGATTTTGAAAAGATTCTTGATGAATGCGGATTTTCTTTTCATCAGTGTTTATATAATAATTATATAAATTCTAAAACCAAACTATGGGAAATAGATTTTCTCTAAACAACATAGAATATAACAAGACTTAAAGTAACCATACTTATTAGTATCATAGAATAATAATGGAAATTAAAATTTTAGGAGCTGCTAAGGAGGTCGGTCGTTCTGCATT
>OBLS010000053.1_pt1 | contig 27258 bp, 23 predicted proteins | sample 1519901 | NCBI WGS metagenome assembly OBLS01 (sample SAMEA3113585, study PRJEB22503) | soil metagenome | reverse complement strand
CGCGTCGAGCGCCGAGTCGAGCGCATCCAGGAGCTCCTCGTTCAGCGCGTTCAGCGATCGGGGACGGTTCAGGGTGAACCGGCGGACCGGACCGATGTCCTCGGAGAGTAGGACGGAGTCGGCGGCCTTGGTCACGGCGCCCGCATGATAGTGCGGTTGAACGGTGCTTCAGCCGGGCGCGCGGCGACGGGTTGAGTTGCGATGAACGGCGGCATTATGCTACGCAGACACTTTGTACGGCCGTACAAAACGGCCTCGAGGAGGCGTGCGGATGCCACATCCGCGTGAACGTCGCATAGGTATGAGCCGGCGCGAGTTCCTTCGGCGCTCGGCCGGGTCTGCCGTCGCGCTCCCGAGCCTGGCTGCCGTCCTTGCAGCGTGCGACCGACCGGGAGAGACCGCGAGCCGCGAGGAGATCAACCTCCTCGTCCCTCGTCCGGACAGCCCGGTCACGCTCCCCATGAACGGCGAACCCATCGCGACCGACACGCCTATCGAGACCGGTGCGGACCTCCAGATCTTCAACTGGGTCGACTACGTTTGGAAGGCGATCGTGCGCCGTTTCGTCGAGGAGAACGGCGAGCACGACATCTCCTTCAGCTCCGTCACGACCTTCAACAACATGGAGGAGGCCGTGGCCAAGCTCCAGGCGGGAGAGATCGAGGCGGACGTCTTCTTCCCCACGATCGACGCCGTGCCCAAGCTCGCGGTAGCAGGGCTCCTGCAGCCCCTCAACCACGAGCTGATCCCCAACCTCGAGCAGAACGTGTGGCCCGTGTACCAGAACCCCTACTACGACCAGGAGTGGCGATACAGCGTTCCGTACACCGTCTACACGACGGGGATCTCGTACCGTCGAGACGTCATCTCGGATGACGAGATCAATGGGATGGCGAACCCGTGGGAGATCCTGTGGGACCCAGCGCACCGCGACCGCGTTGGCGTCTACGACAGCTACCGGGACACGATCCAGACCGCGCTGCTCAAGGCCGGCATCACCGACATCAGCACCGGCGATCCCGGCGATCTCGAGGTCGCGAGGGACGAGCTCCTGTCGATGCTTGACCTCGTCAACCCGCGCGCCACGATCAACGGCTCCTACAAGCGCCTGCCGCAGGGCGAGTTCGACCTCCACTTGTCCTGGTCGGGCGACATCGCCGCCGGCTGGGGATATGTCCCGACGTACACCCGGGACTACTACGAGAACCTCGGCTACTGGTTCCCCGAGGATCGGAAAGGTCCGGTCGACAACGACTGCATCGCGATCCCCGCCAACGCGCCGCACCCCCGCCTGGCCCACGAGTTCATCAACTTCCTCCTCGACTTCGAGAACGCGATGGACAACTTCTCGTGGGTCGGGTACCAGCCACCGCAGAACGACGCCGAACCCGCCGCTCTCACGGGGACAGAGGGTCTGTACTCGCGGGAATCCGGCTGGGCCGAGCCGGCCGAGTACGTCCTTCCGTGGATGGAGGCGGCAGTGGTTCGTCAGTCGGACTTCGACGTTGGATACCGGCAGGCCCCGCTATCCCCCGAGGCCGACGAACGCTGGAACGACGTCTGGCAGCAGTTCAAGGCCGGTGTCACGACCGGCGGGTAGCGCGGCGCCGGCCCAAGTCCCGAAGCTCCGGCGGGGGCGCGCCGCCCGGACGAGCGGCGTCCACTATCCGCGCTGGTACTGGCAGTCATTCGCCGCTCCGGCCATCGTGTGGCTGCTCGTGTTCTTTCTCCTGCCGCTGTACACGGTGCTGTCGATCGCCTTCGGCACGGTGGACCCGATCCTCCGAACCCCGGTGCCCGTCTGGCAGCCGTGGTGGTGGACGACGGCGCACGTGGCCGAGGGCCTGGACAAGACGTTCGGGCTGTTCCAGACCGTGTACCTGCGGACGTTCGGATACGTGCTGGTGGCGAGCGCGATCTGCCTGGTCCTCGGCTACGCCGTCGCGTACTACGTCGCCCGGTACGCCGGCCGACGCAAGACCCTCCTGCTCGTCCTGCTGATCTCGCCGCTTTGGATCAGCTACCTGATGCGGATGCTGGCCTGGATCAATCTGCTTCAGCCGGACGGGTACGTGAACCGCGTCCTCACGTTCCTCCAGATCGTGCCCGAGCCAGTGGGCTGGCTCGAGGGACGGGGAATCACGGTGATCCTGGGCCTCGTGTACGGATACATCCCGTACATGATCCTGCCGCTTTACGCGTTCCTCGACCGGATCGACGTCGACCTGCTGGAGTCCGGTCGCGACCTGGGAGCCAACCCATTGTCGACGTTCCTGCGGGTTACCCTTCCGCTGTCGCGTCCCGCCATTCTGGCCGGCCTCGTCATCGTCTCGCTGCCGATGTTCGGCGACTACTTCACGAACACCTTGCTCTCGGGTTCGCCGAGCACCACGATGATCGGCAACCTCATCGACGACTCGATCTACACGGCGGGTCAGCAACCCGAGGCCGCCGTGCTGATCGTGATCCTGATGCTGCTGCTTTTGATCCCGATCGGGTACTACCTGCGCAGCACCGCCAGGACGGCGGCGGCCCGATGACCGGGACCACGGTTGCCGAACAGAGACGGGTCGAGGCCGCCGTCCCGGCGCCGCGTGCCGGACGGCTCCGCCGTTGGTGGAGCAACCCTTGGCGCAAGCCGCGCTTCCTGAAGGCCGTGACCTGGGGGTACCTTGCCTGGTCGATCCTCCCGCTGTTCGTGGCGATCCTCATTTCCTTCAACCAGGGACGATCCAACTCGTCGATCCAGGGCCTCGGGCTGAACTGGTGGTGGGGCGATCCGAGCGGCTCGCTCTTCCGAGACCCCGAGCTCCACGTCGCCATCTTCCAGAGCTTGCGCCTGTCGATCGCCACGATGCTGATCACGGTGCCGCTCGGCGTGGCGTTCGCCATCGGGCTGGACCGGTGGCGCGGTCGCGGTTCGGGAACGGCGAACTTCGTGATGCTCCTGTCGTTCGTGCTCCCGGAGATCGTCCTCGGCGTCGCGATGTTCCTGGTCGTCGTGAACGTCCTGGAGTTCCTGAGCCTCGGGACCGTCGCCCAGGTCGTGGGGCTGGTGACGTACCAGCTCTCGTACCCCGTGATTATCGTGCGAGCCCGGCTGCTCTCGATCGGCAAGGAGTACGAGGAGGCGGCGATGGACCTCGGCGCGCCGCCGCGACAGGCCGTCCGGCGCGTGCTCCTCCCGATGCTGTATCCGGCGATCCTGGCGAGCTTCACGGTCGTGTTCGCCGACGCCCTCGACGACTTCGTGACCGTTCGCTACTTGTCGGGGCCGGCCTCCAGCGAGCCGCTCTCGGTGAAGATCTACAACTTCTCCCGAGGCTCGCCGACGCCGGCCATCAACGCCGCGGCGACGTTCCTGCTATTCGCGACGACGCTCGTCGTCGTCATCGGGTATCTCGCGTACCGCTACTCCACGCGCGGCCAGCGCCGCGACGAGCTGACGGCCCTCGGCCAGGTCTGAGCAGGGACGGGAGCGTCAGGCGTCGACGGGTTCAGCGTCCGGCGCCGACGCCTCTGCCAACACGCGGAGGGCAACGGACGGCAGGTGCACCGCGACCGGGTGGCCCTGGGCGTACGGGAGACCGTCGCCCTCGTTCTGCACCCACGCCTGGAGCGTCGGCCCCGACGCGAGATGCACGATGACCTGCATCGTCGAGCCGACGTAGACGACGCGTTCGACCATGCCGGGGATGCGGTTCTCGCCGGTGGTGCCGCTGTCCTCCAAACGGATGCGCTCGGGCCGAATCACGACCTTCACGTCGCCCCTCGCGTCCGTGTCGCCACGGGCGGCGACGAGCTCGAAGTCCCCGAGCTGGATCTTGCAGCGGCCGTCGCCGTCGGGCCCCTCGGCGTGGGCGTCCATCAGGTTCGACACGCCGAGGAAGTCCGCGACGTACGCGGTCGACGGCTCCTCGTACACCTCCGATGGCGTTCCGATCTGCTCCACGCGCCCGTTGCTCATCACGGCGAGCCGGTCCGACATCGTGAGCGCCTCCTCCTGGTCGTGCGTCACGTAGATGAACGTGATGCCGACCTCTTCCTGGAGCGCCTTGAGCTCGATCTGGAGCGCCTTGCGGAGCTTGGCGTCGAGCGCGCCCAGCGGCTCGTCGAGCAGCAGCACCGACGGGTTCAGCACCAGAGCGCGAGCGAGCGCGACGCGCTGCTGCTGACCGCCAGACAGTTGCGACGGTCGCCGGCGCTCGAGGCCCTGAAGCCGAACGAGCTCGAGCGCATCGGAGACGCGCTTCTTCGCCTCCTGCTTGGAGACCTCCTTGTACCGGAGCCCGAACCCGACGTTGTCGGCCACCGACAGGTGCGGGAACAGCGCGTAGTTCTGGAACACCGTGTTGACGTTCCGCTTGTGAGGCGGAGTCTGCACCATGTCGACGCCGTCGAGCAGGATCTGCCCCTCGTCGGGCCGCTCGAACCCCGCGATCAGCCGGAGCGTCGTCGTCTTGCCGCAACCGGACGGGCCGAGCAGCGAGAAGAACTCGCCGGGCGGCATGTCCAGGTTGATGCCCGCGACCGCCGTGACGTCGGCGAACCGCTTCACGAGATCGACGAGGACGACCTCACCACCCCCGGCCATGCCGGGACGATACACGACGCTCGCCGCGCCTTGCCGCGAGGATCAGGCGAGGTTCACGTAGACGGACTTCCTCTCGAGGAAGTCCTCGAGACCCTCCTTGCCGAGCTCGCGGCCGATGCCCGACTGCTTGTAGCCGCCCCACGGCATCTCGGTCGGCGCCGGCTGCGAGTCGTTGATCCACACGATGCCGGCGCGAAGGGCCTGCGCGGTCCGCAACGCCTTCTTGATGTCGGTCGTCCACACGGCGGCGGCGAGCCCGTACTCGGTGTCGTTCGCCAGCCGCACGACGTCGTCGACGTCCTGGAACGGGATCACCGACATCACCGGACCGAAGATCTCCTCGCGAGCGATCGTTGCGGAGTTGTCGACGTCGGCGAAGACCGTCGGAGCCACGAAGTAGCCGTTGGCGAGCCGCCGGTCATCCGGCAGTGAGCCCTGACCCGCGAGCTTGGCCTCCGAGGTCCCGATCTCGATGTACCGCGAGACGCGGTCCTTCTGTTCCAGCGAGATCAGCGGCCCCATCGTCGTCTCCTCGTCGAGGCCGTCACCGAGGCGGATCGTCTTCGCTCGGTCGACGAACGCGTTCACCGCGTCGTCGTAAACGGAACGATCCACGAACACCCTCGTGCCCGCCGAGCAGATCTCGCCCTGGTTCCAGAACACCCCGTTGCCGGTTCCCTCGAACGCCGACGGCAGATCCGAATCGGCGAACACGATGTTCGGCGACTTGCCGCCGAGCTCGAGTGTCACGCGCTTCAGCGTTTCGGCGCCCGAGCGCATGATGATCTTGCCCACTTCCTTCGACCCGGTGAAACAGATCTTGTCCACGCCGGGATGTTCGACGAGCGGGGCGCCGGCCGTCTCGCCGAACCCGGTGAGGACGTGGAACACGCCGGTCGGAAGCCCCGCCTCCTCGAGGATCTTCGGGAGCTCGAGGCACGTGAGCGGCGTCTGCTCCGGGGGCTTGAGGACGAACGTGCATCCGGCAGCCAATCCCGCCGCGAGCTTCTGCGTCGCCATCATCATCGGGTAGTTCCACGGCGTGATGCCGGCGGCAACGCCGACGGGTTCCTTCCACACCATGAACATGCGGTCGGCGTCGAGGTGCTGAGCGTCCCCGTCGATCTTCGTTGCCCAGCCGCCGTAGTACTCGAACATGAAGGCGACCTCGCCGACGTCCTCGCGGCCGTCCTCGATCGGCTTGCCGGTGTCCAGCGATTCCATCCGCGCGAGCCGCTCGAGCTCGCGACGGACGATCTCGCCGGCGCGCAGGAGGATCCGGCCGCGTTCCCGGCTCGGTGTCCCGGGCCACCACTCGCCGTCGTCGAACACCCGGCGCGCGGCCGCGACGGCCGCATCGACGTCCTCGCGTTTGGAGTGGGGTGCGGTCGCGATCACCTCGCCCGTCGCCGGGTTGAACACGTCGAACCGCTCGCCGTCGACCGCGTCCACCCATTTGCCGTCGACGTAGTTCTGCAGCGCCTCCGCCACGTCTCGCCTCCCGCGTCGCGTTCCTGAATTGCCGTTCAAAGGGTACTCCCCGGCGTTCGGCGGTGAAGGTCGACGGATCGGGGCGCCCATCCCGCAGCTAGTCTGCGCGCCGTGCCGATCGAGGCGTGGGTGGAGAGCGACGGAGTTCGCCTCCACGTTCGCGATTGGCCGGCGACGGGCCGGCCGACAACGGGACGCCGAGCCGATCGCGTGGCGCTCCTCGTCCACGGCCTCGCGTCGTCCTCGCACATCTGGGATCTCGTTGCGCCGAAGCTCGCGCACGCGGGCGTTCGCGCCGTCGCGTACGACCAACGCGGGCACGGCGAGTCGGCGAAACCGCCGTCCGGTTACGGGTTCGACGAGACGGCCGCGGACGCGGCGGCGGTGATTCGCGCCCTGCGCCTCCGGCGCCCGGTCGTCGTGGGCCACTCGTGGGGCGCGAACGTGGCGCTCGAGCTCGCTGTTCGCCGGCCGCGCCTCGTGGGGACCGCCGTGCTGCTCGACGGCGGGTTCACGCGGATGCGCGATCAGTTCGACTGGCCGACGGCGCGGAGGGAGCTCGAGCCGCCGAACATCGACGGCATGACCGTCGAAGATTTCCTTGCGTGGCCGCGGATCCATCTTGCCGAGGTTCTGACCATCACGCCTGAGATCGAGCAAGTGTTCCTGTCACTCGTTCGCGTCGACGCGAGCGGTCGGATCCACCGGCGGCTCCCCGTCCGGAAGCACATGCGCATCGTCCGAGCGATCTGGGAACAGGACGCGCCGGGACTCCTTCGCCGGGTGAGCGTTCCGACGTTGGTACTCGCGGTTCGGTCCGTTTCGGGCGCGCCAGATCCCGCGGGGCTCGTCGATGAACGGCGGCGCGCGGCTCGCGGCGTCCGGGAGATCGGCCCACCCGTCCGGTTCGAATGGATCGAGGGCATCCACGACGTCCCGCTCCAACGACCGGCGGCCGTCGCGCGCCGGATCATCGATAGTGCGCGACGGTCGTAGGATGGAGTTGTGCTCCTGTTCGTTCTCCTGCTCCTGCTGCTCGCCGCTGCGACCGGGGTCCTTGGCGCCGTCCTGAAGGCGACGCTCATCGTCGTGCTGTCGCTCGTGCTTTCCGTCGTCGCCCTCGGCTGGGTGGCAACGTGGTACGCGAGGCGCCGCATGCGCGAGTTCCACCGGGAGTTCGACCGCCGAATCGATCACGATCGCCGCCGACAGCACGCCTACGACATCGGCGAGGACCCGACGGGTCGGCCGAGGATCGGCGACGGCGCGTAGCTAGAGCTCGAGCAACGCGGGCGCGAGCTCGCGCAGCGCGTCGACCGCCACGTCGTTCTCGTCCTCCGTGACCGGCTGGACGCACACATGGTCGGCGCCGGCGTCGAGGTGCTGGCGCACCCGCAGCGCGATCTTGTCGACGTCACCCCACGCGATCACGGCGTCGATCAGCGCGTCGCTCCCGTCCCTCGACAGCTCGGCATCGGTCCACCCCATGCGCTTCAGGTTGGTCGCGTAGTTCGCGGTCCGCAGGTAATCCGACGCGAACGCGCGGGCGATCTTGCGGGCCTTCGCCGGATCCGTTTCGAGCACCACCGTCTGTTCCACGGCCAGGACCGGACCGGGACCGAGCCGTTGTCGCGCGAACGCTGTGTGCTCGACGGGAACGAAGTACGGATGGGCGCCGAGCGTCCGCTCGGCGGCCAGGCTCAACATGCGGGGACCGAGCGCCGCGAGCACCATCCGCGGGAACGCCTCGGGCTCCGGCGCCGAGGAGGGCGCGCGCATCATCGCATCGAGGTAGTCCCGCATCGCCGAGACCGGCCGCGCGTACGCGCTGCCGCGCCGACCGACCGAGGGCGCATGGCTCACGCCGACCCCGAGGAGGAACCGGCCGGGATAGGCGTCGGTGAGCATCCACCAGCCGTTCGCCATGGCGATCGGATCGCGTGCCCACAGGTTGGCGATGCCCGTCGCGACGACCGCCCGTTCCGTCGATGCGAGGAGCCAACCGGCGTGACTGAACGCCTCGCGGGACTCCACGCCCTCGCCAAACCAGATGGCGCCGTAACCGAACGATTCGATCTCCGCCGCGGCGTCCCGCTCCTCCGCCGCCGTTTGCGTCTCGAGCGCGAAGCTCCACACGCCGACCCTGCCGAGCGCAGTGCGGAGCGCGTCGCGCTCCCGCCGAAGCTCGAGGTCGGCGGGTTCCTCCATGGCGGTCGGACCCTATCAGGGCGTTTCGCGCAGCCAGATCAAAACGCGAACGGCCCTGCCGTTGGGGACGGCAGGGCCGTTCGGTTGAACGCTCTTAGCGGGCCTCGCCCGCCGTCACCGGCTCGCGTTCGGGCTCGGCGGGCTCGGCGGGCTCCGCGACCTGCTCGGCCTCGTGTCCCTCCACGCGCAGCTGCGGCAGCCACTCGAGCCACTTCGGCAGGTACCAGTTGAGGTTGCCGAGCAGCTTCATCGACGACGGCACCAGGATCGACCGGACGATCGTCGCGTCCAGGAAGACCGCGACAGCCAGGCCGAATCCCAGCTGCTGCATGGGCGCGAGCCGTCCCGCCGCGAACCCGGCGAACACCGCAACCATGATCAGCGCGCATCCGGTGATCAGCCCTCCGGTGCTTCGCAGGCCGTAGGCAACGGACCCAGCGTTGTCCCTCGTGAAGTCGAACCGCTCCCGGATCCGCGTCAGCAGGAACACGTGATAGTCCATCGACAGCCCGAACAGGATCGCGAACAGGAACAGCGGGATCCACGCCTCGATCGACTCGACCTGCTGGAAGTTCAGCGCGTCCGCGATGTCCTTCACGAAGCCCGGTCCGACGCCCTGCTGGAAGAACGCCACTACCAGCCCGTACGCGGCGCCGACCGAGAGCAGGTTCAGGATGATCGCCTTCACCGGAAGGACGATCGAGCGGAACACCACCGTCAGCAGCAGGAACGACAGACCGAGGACGAAGGCGAACACGATCGGCGTGTACGTGTCGGCGAGGTCGAAGAAATCGACGTTGAACGCGGTCTCGCCGCCGACCAGCACCTCCGCGTCGACACCAGTGAACGCATCGGGAACATACTCATCGCGCAGGTCGCGAAGACCCGCGATCGACGCGTCCTCGTAGATGTCGCCGCTGAACGGGATCGGGAGCAGGGCAAGGTCGCGGGCCTCGTTCGGCAGCAGCTCACCGGGCGGGCCGAAACGGTCGTCGGCTCCGACGGTGCTCTCGAGCTCTGCGATCGCCGCCTGAACTTCCGGCGAGGCGATGTCCCCGTCGATGACGACCTGCGCCGGATCGGTGAGGCCGCCCGCGAAGTTGTCCTCGAGCAGGACGAACGCCTGCTTGGCCTCGATGTCGTCCGGCAACGTGCTCACGCCCGAGGTGCCGGTGTGGATGCTGAAGTACGGAAGCGCGAGCACGACCATCAGGCCGCCCGCCGCGAGCAGGCTGACGACCGGACGGCGCATGACCAGCCGAGACGCCCAGTCCCAGAACCCGGTGCCTGCCTCGACTCGACCCGCGTTCCTCCGCACGCGCAGGGCGTTGACCTTGTCGCCGAGAACGGCGAGCAGCGCAGGCAGCAACGTCATCGCGGCCGCAACCGCGCCGATCACGACGAAGATCGCCCCCGCTGCCAGCGCGCCGAAGATGGTCGTCGGAACGATCAGCAGGCCGAGGAGCGCGATCACGACGGTCATGCCGCTGAAGAACACGGCCCGGCTCGCGGTCCCACCGGCGTGCGCGATGGCCTCGAGCTTGTCGCGACCGTGGAGCCGCTCCTCGCGGTACCTCGCGATGATGAACAGCGAGTAGTCGATGCCGACCGCGAGGCCGACCATCGTGATCATGTTCTGGACGAAGAAGGAGAATTCGAAGACGAGTCCGGCGAGCGCCGTGAGGCCCATCGCCGTCCCGATCGCGAACGCCGCGAGGAGGATGGGCACGATGCCGGCGACGACCGCACCGAGCACGACGAGCAGAACGACAAGCGCCACGACCACACCGATCGTCTCGCCCTTGGCGATGTCCTCCTCGATGACCTCCTGGAACTCGTTGAACACGGTGGCCGGACCGACGAGGTACGTCTCGAAGCCCTCGGGAGCCTCGACGGATCGCACCGCCTCCTCCAGATCAACGGCGTCGTCGCTCAGCACGTCCTCGTCTGTGTGCGTCATGAGGACCGGGAGCAACGCGGAGTCGCCGTCTTCCGACACCTGTCCGTCCTCGGTCAGGTAGCTGCCAACGTGCGTGACGACCGAGTCGTCGAGCGCGTCGACCTCCGCCTGGATCGCCCCGACGTACTCCGCGAATGCTGGGTCATCCACGGTCGCGGTCTCGGAGGTGACGAGGACGAGCTCCGTGTCCGGTTCGGGACCGCCGCGCAGTCGGTCCTCGACGAGCTGCGCCGCCTCCTTCGACTCCGGGTTGTTCGTGAAGTCGATGCCGTTCGTCAGCGCGTCGTTGAACAGCCCTGCCGATACGAGCGTGAACGACCCCACCAGGATCACGAGCCAGGCGCCGAACGTCCGCCACGGATGACGGCTGCTCGCGCGGGCGATCGATTCCGGGTTCAGCCTCATAGGCCCTCTCCTCTCTCCTCTCCGGGGCTCATTGCGCGAGCGCCGGTCCACCGCTATACTTACGGCATATGCTTACAGCGTACGGAGTATAGGCGTACGATGTAAGGTGTCAACCCCCGAGCCACCGAAGTATTCCGGGCGCGGGTGAACGGAGACGAACGTGAAGACGGCCGGACGACGATCGAGAGCCGAACGAGCAGGACGGCCCGTCGGCCGTGCTCCCCTCACGCGTGAGCGCGTCCTCGAGACCGCGCTGCGGGTGATGGATCAGGAGGGGCTCGAGGCCGTGACGATGCGGCGGATCGGTCGCGAGCTCGGCGTCGAGGCCATGTCGCTCTACAACCACGTCGAGGACAAGGACGACATCCTTGCCGGCGTGGTCGAGATGGCCATGGGCGAGTTCCGCTTCCCCGAACCGAGCGGTCACTGGGAGACGGACGCTCGGGCGATGGCCTACGAGTGGCGACGGCTCATGACGCTGCACCCGCCGCTCTGCGAGCTCCTCGCGGAGCGGCACAAGCCGCTCGAAGGGCTCGCGGCGTTCCGGGCCATGGACGCGGCGCTGGGCGTCCTCCGTGCTGCCGGCCTGTCGGATCGCGACGCCGCGCAGGCGTTCAACGCGATGGGCAGCTACATCCTCGGGTTCGTCGTGATGGAGCAGGGACTCATGCTCGGCCAGGACGAGGAACACGCCCGCCAGCACGAGCACGCGATGCAAGGGATTCGCCAGGCAGGGCTCGAGAACGTGGCGGCCGTCCTTCCGTACTTCGTGGAGTGCGCGCCGGATCAGCAGTTCGAGTTCGGGCTCGACTTGATCTTCCGTGGCGTCGAGGCGGCCGCTAGAAAGAACGCCGCGACCGCGAACTAACGCAGATCGAGCTCGCGCCCCACGCGGCGGAAGATCTCGAGCGCCTCGTCGAGGTCCTCGTCCGTGTGCTCGGCGGTAACGATCGTGCGCACCCGTGCGAGACCCTTCGCGACCGTCGGGTACACGATCGCCGGCGTGAACACGCCCTCCTCGAACAAGCGTCGCGCGAAGGTCTGCGTCGCTTCTTCGTCTTCGGTGACGACCGGCGTGATCGGCGTCTCACTGACGCCCGTGTCGAAGCCGAGCTCGCGAAGTCCGTCCTTGAAGGCGCGCGTGTTGTCCCACAGGCGCTCGAGCCGATCGGGCTCGTCCGCGATGATGTCGAGCGCTTCGATGCACGCGGCGACGACGGCGGGGGGCGCGCTCGTCGAGAACAGGAACGGACGCCCCCGGTTCACGAGCCACTCGATCAGCGCTCGGGGGCCCGCGATGAACCCCCCGAGCACACCGATCGCCTTCGACAGCGTCCCGACCTGGATGTCGACGCGCCCGTGCAAACCGAAGTGATCGACCGTTCCGGCGCCGCCCTTGCCGAGGACGCCGGATGCGTGCGCGTCGTCGATCATCATGATTGCGCCCCGGCGTTCGGCGACCTCGACGAGGTCCGGCAGCGGCGCGATGTCGCCGTCCATCGAGAACACGCCGTCGGTGATCAGCAGCTGACGTCGTCCCGGCCGGGCGGTCTCCGCGAGCAGCTCATCCGCGTGCTGCGCGTCCTTGTGATCGAACACCTTGATCTCCGCGCGCGACAGCCGCCCGCCGTCGATGATCGACGCGTGGTTCAGGCGGTCGCTGACGATCACGTCTTCCTTGTCCAGGACCGCGGCGACCGTTCCGGCGTTCGCCGTGAACCCCGACTGGAACATCAGGGCGTCCTCGGCGTGCTTGAAGTCGGCGAACCGGCGCTCGAGCTCCTCGTGCATCGTCATGGTGCCGGCGATCGTGCGGACCGCGCCGGTTCCGGCACCGAGCTCCGCTGCGGCGCTCGAGGCGGCGGCGTTCATACGCGGATGGTTCGCCAGGCCGAGGTAGTTGTTCGACGCGAGATTGATCACGTCGCGGCCGTCGAACCGCGCACGCGCGCCCGTAGGGCCTTCCAGCGTACGCGGACGGATCGCCAGTCCCTGCGACTCGAGCTCGGCGAGACGTTCCTTCAGAAAGTCGAGCGAACCCGCCATCGCGCCCACGCTAACGCATGCGATAGCGTCGGACGATGGCGATGGAGGTCGACGCGTTCCTGGCCGACTCCGTCGTCGCCGTTCAGGGCAAGCTGTACGCGCTCGGCGTGGGCTGGAACCGGATCGTCGTTCCGACGTTTCCGGCTCGCCACGATCGCATCGGCATCGGATTGCTGTTCCGACTGCCCGCCGGCACGCGGAACGAGCGTCGTCGGTTCGACCTTCGCGTCGAGGGTCCCGACGGACGGGAGATCCAGCTGGGCACGGCACCCGGCGGCACCGGCGGCCGGCTCGGCGGCGAGTTCACCGCCGGCGCGGCTGACGAGCAGATCGTCCCGATCGCGTTGAACCTGAACGGCATGCCGCTCACGGCGGCCGGTGACTATCGCTTCGTCGTGTCCCTCGGCGGGGACGACGTCAAGGTCCTGCCGTTCAGTGTGGCGCAGATCTCGAGCGCGCCATCGACCGAACCGCCGGCCACCGGAACGGCCGGCTACCTCTGACGCAACAGAACGAACGCATCACGCCCCCGGGAACATGATCACCTTGGCCGCCCGTCCCGACGCGGCCGTCTCGAACGCCTCCTCGTACCGCTCGAGCCCGAAACGATGCGTGATCACCGGAGAGATGTCGACGCGGCCCGTCGAGAGCAGCGTCGTCGTCTGCTGCCAGGTTCGGAACATCTCACGGCCGGTGATCCCGAGGATCTTCGCCTCCTTGAAGATCACCTGATCGTTGAGGTCGAGCGTGACCGGCGCGTCCGGAAGTCCGAGCAGCGACATCCGCCCTCCGCGCGCGAGCATCTTCGTTCCCTGATCGATCGCGCGCGCGTTCCCCGACATCTCGAGCACGACCTCGGCGCCGTTGCCGTCGGTCTCACGGAGGACGACCTCCACCGGATCCTCGACGGTCGGATCGACCAACAGGTCGGCCCCCATACCCCCGGCGAGGGCGCGACGCTCGTCGTTCGGCTCGATCGCGAACACCTTCCACGCGCCGAGCGCCCTCGCGATGGCGACGGAGAACAGACCGATGGGACCGCAGCCGATCACGGCTACCGGGTTCGTGAGCAGGTCCTCGCCGCCCTCGGTCCCGAACGCCGCATGCACCGCGTTCCCGAAAGGCTCCATCACCGACGCGTGATCGGGATCGATCCCCTCGCCAACGATCCACACGTTCGCGGCCGGCACGACCACGTATTCGGCGAAGGCTCCTTCGGTGTCGACACCGAGGATGCGAAGGTTCCTGCAGATGTGGGCGCGGCCGGTACGGCAGGTGGAGCAGATCCCGCACGCGATGTGGGTCTCGGCCGCGACGAAGGCGCCGGGCGCGACGTGATGGACCTCCGGTCCCACCGTCTCGACCCACCCCGCCACCTCGTGGCCGAACGTCATCGGCAGGCCGGGGATCCGGCCCTGCGCCCACTCGTTCCAGTCGTAGATGTGGAGATCGGTGCCGCAGATCGAGGCCGCGTGGACGCGGACGAGGACCTCGCCCTCGCCGGGCTCTGGTACCGGGATGTCCTCCAGGTCGGCGCCGCGACGCGCCGATGTCTTCCGCAGGGCGCGCATCGTGCCCATCGGTGGGAGCGTACCCGCTCGCGTGCGGTACGCGCGGTCGAGGAACCCGCCGACGGCCGTAGGTCGTCAAAGCGCGAACAGCCGAGTTCGAGGCGCCGCCGAGTGGGGCCTCGACGAGAGGGAGGACCAGTCATGAAGACGCGCATCATCGCGATCGCCCTCGCCGCCGTCGCGCTCCTCGCGGCCTGCGGCCGACTGAGCGACGACGGCGCGGGTGACGGCGACGGTGACGGCAACGGATCGATCGTGCACCCGACCGGAGCGAACGACCTCGTGCTCCGTATCGCCACCGGCGGGGGCTTCGTCCCGGTGGAGTTCAACCTCCGCTCGTTGCCCGGCATCTCCATCTACGGCGACGGCAGGATGATCGTCGAGGGCCCGGTGATCGAGATCTATCCAGGCCCCGCGATGCCGAACCTTCAGGTACGCCAGCTCACCGAGGAAGCGGTGCAGGCACTCCTGCGCCAGGCCCGCGTGGCAGGACTCCTCGGCGCCGACGCGACGTTCGACTACCCCTGCGTAACGGACCTGCCGACCACGACGTTCACGGTGGTTGCGGAAGGCCGGACCCACACCGTCTCCGCCTACGCGCTCGGGTTCACCGAGGCCGCGGAGGAGCCGGCCCAGTGCCCGGGCGTCGACGCCGAGGCGCGCCAGGCCCTCTACGACTTCCAGGTCAAGATCGGCGACCTTGTGAGCTGGCTGCCCGAGGGTTCGTTCGGCCCGGAGGAGCCGTTCGAGCCGAGCGAGATGCGGGTGTATGTCCTTCCGTACCGCGGCGACCCCGAGCTCGAGCAGCCCCCGGTGGACTGGCCGATCCTTCCGGAGCTCGATCGGTTCGGAGAGCCCGACGCGAACATGACCGACGTCCGCTGCGGCGTCGTCGCCGGCGACGACCTCTCGACGCTCCTGCCGGAGGCGCAGTCGGCCAACCAGCTCACGCCATGGGTGAGCGATTCCGGCGAGTTCGCGCTGGTGTTCCGTCCGCTCCTGCCGGACGAGCACACCTGCTGAAGACCTCACGTGGGACCGGACGCCCGTCGTCCGGTCCCACGGCTACTCAACGCTCGTTTCTGGCGTGACGTGTCCGGGCCTCGTCCCCGAACGGGCCTACTGAGACCCTCGGTCTGTAAACGGTCAACTCCCCCCTTCGACGAGCCGATATCTACGGCACGGAGAGAAAGGGAGTACGTGGACCCGACGTCCCACCAGGGACGCGTGCCTGCGTTGGCCGCCCTGCGGGAGCTCCTCGATCATCTCGGGGAGTTGCCCGAGCGTGCGCGTGAGCTCCTAGACGTCATCGGGGACGACCTCCACCGGGTCGACGCCGAGCTTCGGGAGCTCGACGCCAGGTACCGCGCCCTCGTCGAGCAGATCCCGGCGATCGTCTACGTCGACCTGGCCGACGAGTCCATGGCCACCACGTACGTGAGCCCCCAGATCGAGGCCCTCCTCGGTTTCACGCAGCAGGAGTACATCGACGACCCGGAGCTGTGGACGAGACAGCTCCACCCCGACGACCGGAAGCAAGCGCTCGACACGTACATCCGAGGACGGAAGGGGGGTGAACCGTTCACGTTCGAGTACCGGCTCATGTCCACCGACGGGCGACAGGTGTGGTTCCGCGACAGCGCCGTCGTCATCCACGACGAGAACGGCGATCCCGCCTTCATCGAGGGCGTCATGCTCGACATCACCGACCGTAAGAACGCGGAGGAGCAGGCCGCGTTCCTCGCCTATCACGACAAGCTGACCGGCCTTCCGAACAAGGCGATGTTCGAGGAGCTCCTCAGCCTCGCGATCGCGCGAGCGCGCCGCCACGACATGGCCGTCGCGGTGATCTGCACGGATCTCGACGACTTCAAGCTCGTGAACGACAGCCTCGGTCACGAGAAGGGAGACGAGCTCATCCGTCAGCTCGCCGACCGCCTCCGCGAGGCGACGCGAGAGACCGACCTCGTGGCCAGGCAGAGCGGCGACGAGTTCCTACTGCTCCTCGCCGACATCGACCGTTCAGGCCCGCCGGGCTCACCCGACGCCGCTGTGCTCGTGGCCGAGGGTGTGGCCGCGCGCGTTCGCGAGGCCCTCATCGCGCCGTTCGATCTCGGCGACACCGAGGTGTATCTCAGCGCCAGCATGGGCATCGCGCTCTACCCGAACCACGCCGACGAGCCAGCCGAGCTGCTGAGGAACGCGGGCGCTGCGATGTTCCGGAGCAAACGAAACTCGTCGGGCGGCTACTCCACCTACGCCCACGAGAACGTCGACGCGCTCGGACGGCTGTCGCTCTCGACGCTGCTCCGCAAGGCCGTCGAGCAACAACACTGGGAGCTCCACTACCAACCGATCGTCGACCTCGCCGACGGAAAGACCATCGGCGTCGAGGCGCTGATCCGATTGAACGACCCGAACGGCGGTCTCGTGCCGCCCGGCGAGTTCATCCCGCTGGCGGAGGAGATGGGCCTGATCGAGATGATCGGTGACTGGGTCATCGAGGAGGTCGCGCGACAGGACGCCGCCTGGCGTGAGGAGGGACTCGAGCTCGAGCTGTCCTTCAACCTGTCGCCGCGTCAGCTGTGGCAGCCCGACGTCGCCACGCGGATCCTGACCAGGCTGGCCACGCGGGACGTCGCGGCGCCCCGAACGATCGTCGAGGTGACCGAGTCCACGGCGATGACGGATCCCGATCGCACCCTGCGGACCCTGTGGGACCTCCACGCGAAGGGCCTGCGCCTGGCGATCGACGATTTCGGCACGGGGTACTCGTCGCTGTCGCGCCTGGCGCACATGCCCGTCGACGTCTTGAAGATCGACCGTTCCTTCATCCACGAGGTTCACGCCGACGAGCAGGCGGGCAACATGGTGAAGGCGATCATCCAGCTCGCCGAGGGTCTGGGCATGACGCCGCTCGCCGAGGGCATCGAAACGGCGCAGGAATGGCAGTTCCTCGTCGAGAACGGCTGCCGGCTCGGGCAGGGCTACTACTTCTGCAAGCCCGTTCCCGCGGCGGACGTCCTGGCGCGTCACCGTCGGGCCGGGCTACAGGTCGTCGGCGACTAGCGGCCTCGCGACGGAACGGCGGCCGGCAGAGCCGCGACCTAGACGAGCCGCCGGCGCCTGGAGCGAAGACCCGATCGTCGCCCCGACGCGGACGCGGAGTACACCACGCGTGGCGGGGCGACCTTCATGCCATCGAGCTCGAACGCCTCGTGCAGTGCGAGACGCGCGGCCATCCGGCCGACGTCGCCCTGCTGCTCGGCGGTGACGAGCGTGATCCCGGTACCGGTCCTGCCCGCGCGCGCCGTTCGACCGATCCGGTGGACGTACGACTTTTCGTCCTGCGGCGGGTCGTAGTTCACGACGTGAGTGATGCCGTCGAGGTCCAGGCCGCGGGCGGCTACGTCCGTCGCAACGAGAACGTCGACCCGTGCCGCCTCGAAGCGCTCGAGCGCGCGTTGACGAGCAACTTGCGTCATGTCGCCGTGGAGCGGGGCGACTTTGATGCCCTTCTCGGCGAGTTTTCGGACCAAGCGGTCGGCGCCGCGCTTGGTGCGGACGAACACCAGCGTGAGCCCGTCGTCGTGCCGGAGGAGCTCGGCGAGCGCGTCCGCCTTCGAATGTGCCGAGACGGAGACGAATCTGTGGTCGACACCCTCTGCCGTCTCGATGCTCGCTTCCACCTCGTGCAGGACGGCCTGACGCGTGTACAAGCGGGCCATCGCGCCGACGGCTCCGTCGAGCGTCGCCGAGAAGAACATCGTCTGGCGATCCGTGGTGATGCGGCCGACGATTTGGTCGACCTGGGGCTGGAACCCCATGTCGAGCATTCGGTCCGCCTCGTCCAAGACGAGGATCCGAACGCGGCCGAGATCGACGAGCCGACGTTCCGCGAGGTCCCGTAGCCGGCCGGGCGTCGCGACGAGCACGTGTGCTCGCCTGATATCGCGTGCTTGCTCGCGCACCCTGGTACCGCCGTACGCGACGCCCACGCGAAGGCCCTTCGCCTTCGCGACGGCGTCGAAGTCGTCGGCGACCTGCTGCGCGAGCTCACGTGTCGGGACCAGGACGAGGGCGACCGGCGCGGCTTCTTCGGCACGCACTCGCTCCACGATCGGCAGCGCGAACGCGAGCGTCTTGCCCGAGCCCGTTCGCGAACGGGCGAGGATGTCGCGACCGGAGATCGCGTCGGCGATCACAAGAGACTGGACGGGGAACGGTGTATCGATGCCGAGCGCGCGCAGCGCCTCGACGACTGGTTCGGACACGCCGAGCTCGGCGAAGGTAGCAATGGGCACGTTCTCTCCTTACTTGCACCGGCGGATCACGCCGCGGGCGATCGTGGGGAGGTTTCGATCTTGGCCCCGAGACCGCCTGAAGGAGGAACGAGGGGGAGGAGCGGAACCTCACAGGACGGCGACGCCGTCCTTGGCATTCACACTACCAGGAGCGCTTCACCGGACGACGAGCGCGACCATCGCGAAGTGGCAGGCGGCGGCCGCGACCTGGAAGACGTGCCACACCTCGTGGTAGCCGAACGTCGCCGGACGAGGGTCCGGGTGACGCCTCGCGAGCACGATCGCGCCCCCCGTGTAGAGGAGCCCGCCGACAACCATCAGAACCGCACCGGCCAGCCACATCGCGTCCACGAGTTGCGGGAGCGCGACGACGGCCAACCAACCAAGCGCCATGTACAGCACCGCGCTCGCGACGCCGAGCCCGTCCGGACGCGCAAGCTTCAGCGCGACACCGACCGCGGCGCCGGACCACGCGATGGACAGCAGGACCGCCTCCCATGGCCCGCGCAGCGCGAGGACCGTTACCGGTGTGTAGGTTCCGGCGATCAACACGTAGATCATCGAGTGGTCGAGGCTCTTCATGCGCACCCGCGCCCGCGGCGACCATCGACCGACGTGGTACGCGGCGCTGGCGCCGAACAGCGCAACCAGGCTCGTCGCATAGATCGATGCCACGGCCGTCGCCACGGCGCCGCGCGCGATCAGCACGAGCGCGATCGCAGCCGGCAGGGAGACGAAGAAAGCGGCTTGATGAATCTTGCCTCGGAGGCGAGGCACCGGCGCTTCCACGGCGGGCGATCCTACCGGCAAAACGTTCCGGTACCCTCCGGGCATGGCGCGCGACCTCGCCCGCAGACTGGCAGTCGCGAGGGGCGACGAGCCCGCCGATGTCGTACTTCGGGGCGGCACGGTGCTCTCGGTGTTCACAGGGGAGCTCGTCCCCGCGGACGTCGCCATCTCGGGCGAGTACGTCGCGGGCGTCGGCGAGGGCTACGAAGGGTCTGAGATCGCCGACGTCTCGGGCCTGATCCTTCTTCCCGGTCTCGTCGACGGCCACATGCACATCGAGTCGACCAAGCTGATGGTCGACGAGTTCGCTCGCGCCGCCCTCCCGTGGGGAACGACGACGGTCGTGCTCGATCCGCACGAGATCGCGAACGTCTTCGGCCTCGACGGCGTTCGGTCGATCCTCCGGAGCGCGGACCAGGTGCCCCTCGACTACTTCGTCATGGCATCGTCGTGCGTTCCCGCCTCGCCGTTCGAGTCCAGCGCCGCGACCGTCACCGCCGACGACATCGCGCGATTTCTCGCCGAGGAACCGAACGCGATCGGGCTCGCGGAGATGATGGACTTCCCCGGTGTCGTCGGCGGAGCGGACGACGCCATCGCCAAGATCGAAGCCGCGACCGGCCGGCAGATCGACGGGCACGCTCCGGGTCTTTCGGGACGCGCGCTGAACGCCTACCTCGCGGCCGGCGTCAGGAGCGACCACGAATGCACGACGTTCGATGAGGCGCTCGAGAAGCGACGCCTCGGCATGTGGATCATGATCCGCGAGGGATCGGCGGCGAGGAACCTCGAGGCCCTTGTTCCGCTGGTGCGGCGCTTCGGCCCAACCAACTGCCTGCTCTGCACGGACGACCTCGAGCCGGATCATCTGCTCGAACAGGGTCACGTCAACGACCTCGTCCGCAAGGCCGTCGCCTTTGGGGTCGCACCCGCCGACGCGGTCGTCATGGCGACGCTGAACGCCGCGCGGTATCACCGCCTGTACGAGCACGGCGCCGTTGCCCCGGGTTACCTCGCAGACGTCGTCGCGGTTCCGGACCTCGCGTCGTTCCGACCCGCGCGCGTTTGGAAGCGAGGACGCCTGGTCGCCGAGGACGGGCGAGCCTTCGACGTTCCGAAGGTCAAAGCGCCGGACTGGATGCGGAGCAGCGTCCGCGTGCGCCAGCTCTCGGGTGGTGACTTCGCGATCGTCGCCAACGGGCGCGTCCGAGTGATCGGTGTCGAGGCCGGACAGATCGTGACGAAGGCGCTCCAGGACGAGCCCGGCCGCCGCGACGGAGTCGCGGCCGCCGATCCGGGACGCGACCTGGCGAAGATGGCCGTCGTCGAGCGTCACAAGGAAACGGGTCGTATCGGGCTCGGGTTCGTCCGCGGCTTCGGTCTCCGGCGCGGCGCGCTCGCGTCGACGCACGCGCACGACGCCCACAACGTCGTCGTCGTTGGAGTCGACGACGACGATATGGCCGCCGCGGCGAACAGACTCCGCGAGATCGGCGGCGGTCAGGTCGCCGTGGCGGACGGCCGCGTCGTCGGCGAGGTCGCTTGCCCGATCGGCGGACTGATCTCTGACCGCCCGGTCGAGGAGGTCGCGTCGTCCGTGCACGCGATCGGCGTCGCCGCGCGCGAACAGCTCGGGGCGACGCTCCCGTCGCCGTTCATGGCGATGTCGTTCATGGCGCTGTCGGTCGTTCCCGAGCTGAAGTTGACCGATCGCGGCCTGATCGACGTCGATCGGTTCGAGATCGTCCCGCTCGAGGTCGGTTAACCCAAGAGCGAGCGAACGGTCTCGGCGATCTTCGACGCCGAGATGCCCGCCCACTCGCGCATCTCTTCGGGCTTGCCGGATCCCGGCATGTCACGAACCGCGATGACGTGCACTCGGCCGGCGATCTCACCTTCACTCGCGAGGGCGCCCAGCACCGCCTCTCCCAGACCGCCCTCCGGCCAGTGGTCCTCGACGGTCACCACGAGTCCCGTCTCGGCAAGCGCCGTCTGGAGCGTGCCGGCGTCGATCGGCTTGATCGAGTACGCGTCGATCACACGCGCCCAAATGCCGTCATTGACGAGCGCGTCGGCCGCCTTCATCGATTCGAACACCGTGACGCCGGCGCCGACGAGCGTGACGCGGTCGTCTGCCGATGAGCGGATCACGACGCTCCCGCCCACCTGGAACTCGACGTCCGCGTCGTAGAGCTTCGGGGTCTTCTCACGCGTCGTCCGCAGATACGAGATGCCCGGAAGGTCGGCCATCGCGACGACGAGCTTGGCCGTCGAGTTGCCGTCCGCGGGGTAGAGGACGGTCGATCCGTGGACCGCGCGCATCATCGCCAGGTCCTCGAGCGCCATCTGCGACGGTCCGTCCTCGCCGATCGAGACGCCCGCGTGCGAGCCGGACAACCGAAGGTCCGCCCGGCTGATCGCCGCCATCCGGACGAAGTCGTACGCACGCGTGAAGAACGCGCCAAAGGTCGCGGCGAACGCCGTCTTGCCGAGCGACTGCAGGCCGACGGCCATGCCGACCATGGCCTGCTCGGCGATGTAGCTCTCGACGAAGCGCTCGGGAGCGACCTTCTGGAAGTCCTCGGTGTGCGTCGAGTTCGACACCTCTCCGTCCAGGACGACGACCTCCGGCCGCGCGGCCAGCGCGGCGAGCGTCTCGCCGAACGCCTTCCGCGTGGCGATGTCGCCGTCGTACGTCGGCACCGTCACGGCGCCGCCGCGTTCGACCGGCCGGGCCCCAGCCTCCGGTTTCGGTGGAGTCACGTGGAGGTCGCGTACGCCGCCGAGCTCCCCGATCGCGCGCTCGGCCTCCTCGGACGACAACGCCTTGCCGTGCCACCCCTCCTTGTTCTCCAGGAACGAGACGCCGTGACCCTTCTGCGTCTTGGCCACGACGAGCGCCGGGCGCCCGGCGGACTCGGCGTCGCGGTACGCGGCATCGATCGCCTCGACGTCGTGACCGTCGACCGTGACCGCGTACCAGCCGAACGCCCTGACGCGCTCGGCATAGACGTCGCCCTGCCACTCGAGCATCGTCGGACCGCGCTGCCCCAGCCGGTTCATGTCGAGGATCGCGATCAGGTTGTCGACGCCGTGGAACGACGCGTTCTCGAACGCCTCCCACACGGATCCCTCCGCCGATTCCGAGTCCCCGAGCATGACCCACACGCGCGCGGGGATCCGGTCCAGCTTCATCGCCAGCGCCATTCCGAGGCCGATCGGCAGCCCCTGCCCGAGCGATCCCGTGGCCACGTCGATCCACGGCATGTCGGGGAGCGGCACCGGATGGCCTTGGACCGGCGAGCCGAACGTCCGGAACGTCATCAGCTGCTCGTCGTCGATCGCCCCGATCGCCTTCAACGTCGCGTATATGAGCGGCGACGCGTGACCCTTCGACAGGACGAACCGGTCGTTCGCGAGGTTCTTGGGATCGGACACATGGGTGCGCAGATGCGCCGTGTACAGGACGGCGACCAGATGAGCAGCCGAGAGGGAGGACGTGGGGTGTCCCGATCCCGCCGCCGTCGACGAGCGGATCGAGTCGACGCCGAGCTGGGCTGCGAGCTCCCTCCACTCGTCCCGCGAAGTGGCCGGCTCGGATGCGCGAACATCGTTCTGCATGGCGGACCTCCGGAGCTCGCGATCGGACCATCCAGCTTACGAGCGGCTACGGCCCAACGAGCCCCTGCTACCCTGAGCGACGAATGGCCGACTACAAGGACGTTCGCGTCGAGCGCCTGTACCTCAAGGTGCCGAACACCGACAAGCTTCGGAAGAACGCCGCCGGACGACACCGCCATCTTCTCGCGGCGGGGTGGCGGGAGGTCGAGCGGAAGCCGCAGGTCGATCATGTATGGGTGCGCTTCGAGCGCTCCGGTCCGCCGCCGCTCAGGCTGCGACTGCCCCGTCCCGACAAGGACGCAGGGCGGTTCGAACGCCGCCCACGGGGCGGGCGAGACTTCGGGCGGGGCGGCCCGCGCGGACGTCGCTAACGCCGGGCGGTAACGCCGGATCCACAACGTGACGAGGGACCCGCGATCGCGGGTCCCTCGTTCTCGCTCTTGCGTTCGTTGAACGGTTCAGCCGACGAGGCGGACGTTCGTGGCCTGCGGACCCTTGTCCCCCTGCGTCACCTCGAACTCGACCTGCTGGCCCTCCTCGAGGTTGCGGTAGCCGGCGCCCTCGATCGCGCTGAAGTGCACGAAGACGTCCGGTCCACCTTCCTGGGAGATGAAGCCGTACCCCTTCTCCGGGCTGAACCACTTCACCGTACCGGTTGCCACTGAGCGATCCCTCCTTCCTCGGCCGTCCGGGCCTGTGGTGCCCGCCCGTCGGACCTCCGGCGCCCCGACGCCGGGAGGGAACTGCTCGCGTTGCCGAACAACCGTGCGGTGCCCTCGACAGCCGACGATATCACCATGCCCAGGCGCGCCGCCTCGCGAGTCGGGCACGCACTTGCCGCCCACTCCCGAATGATGTTCGGAAATCCGGCTGTTCGACTGAACGAACCGCGGGTACGATGTCCCCGTACCCTGATCCTTCCGGCGCCCCGGCGACCCCGAATCGCGCCGATGAGGGAACGAGCGATGGAGACAACCCAGCACAGGACCCGTCCGCATCACGAAGCCGGGCACGCCCACGCGGCGGAGCAGCCGTTCACCTATCCCCTCACGCGCGAGTACGTCGAGCCTGACTGGACCAGGATCCCCGGCTACCGCGACGTCACGAAACAGGAGTGGGAGTCCGCGCAGTGGCAGCGCGCCCACACCGTGAAGAACCTGAACGAGCTCAAGCGGGCGCTCGGCGAGCTCCTCGACGACGAGCTCTATGCCGACATCGAGCGCGACCAGCGTGAGCGCGCCACGATGTCGATGCTCCTCCCGCCGCAGATGCTGAACACGATGGACTTCGCCGATCTCCGCGCCGATCCGGTCCGCCGGTACATGGCACCCGCGTTCAGCGATCGCGCGACCGAGTTTCCCTCACACCCGATGGCCTCACGCGACTCCTTGCACGAGGCCGACATGTGGGCCGTCGAGGGACTCACCCATCGCTACCCGACCAAGGTCCTCGCGGAGCTGATCCCGACCTGTCCGCAGTATTGCGGTCACTGCACGCGGATGGACCTCGTGGGCAACGACACCGAGCAATTCCTGAAGTACAAGTTCGAGGCGAAGCAGAACGAGCGCTGGGACGCGATGCTCGACTACCTGCGGCGCACGCCGAGCGTTCGCGACGTCGTCGTCTCCGGCGGCGACATGGCGAACGTCCCCATCAAGCGGTTGCAGGATTGGCTCTTCCAGCTGCTCGACATCGAGAACGTTCGAGACGTCCGCATCGCCACGAAGGGCTTGATGGGCATCCCGCAGCACTTCCTCCAGGACGACGTGCTCGCCGGCTACGAAGCGATCGCCGAACGAGCGCACCAGCGTGGCGTCGAGGTGGCGATCCACACGCACGTGAACGCGGCGCAGCAGGTGACGCCGCTCGTCGGCAATGCCGTTCGGAAGCTGCTCGACATGGGCTACCGCGACGTCCGCAACCAGGGAGTGCTGCTCCGCGGCGTGAACACGACCCCGAACCAGGTCCTCGAGCTCTGTTTCATGCTGCTCGATCACGCCAAGGTCATGCCCTACTACTTCTACATGTGCGACATGATCCCGAACAGCGAGCACTGGCGGCTTTCGGTATGGGAGGCGCAGGAGCTCCAGTTCGCGATCATGGGATACCTGCCGGGGTTCGCTACTCCTCGCTTCGTGTGCGACGTCCCGTTCGTCGGTAAGCGCTGGGTTCACATGGTGAGCGGATACGACCGCACGAAGGGGATCTCTCACTGGCGCAAGAACTACCGGACGGGAATCGAGCACGACGACCCGGAGGCGCTCCAGCGCGAGTACCCCTATTACGACCCGATCTACACGCTCCCCGAGGAGGGTCAGGCTTACTGGCGCGAGTTCCTCTCGCGAGAACCAGACCTCGAGCTCACCCCCGTCTGACCGCGGCGCGGTGGTCGCGTCTCGCGCCCGGCGCGCAATCCTGCCACACCGCAGGCGTGCGGTAGGGTTCCGCGACCGTGCACCCGAGGTCGTTCCCGCTCGTACTCGCGATGGTGTTCGCGATGATTGCCGCAGCATGCTCCTCAGACGACGAGCCGTTCGTGTGGGATCCGCTTCCACCAGCCGACTACGGCACGGCGCCGGATCGCGTCGACGCCGGCGAGTTCGAGACGCTCACGCCGATCAAGCACGTCGTGTACGTGATCAAGGAGAACCGGACGTTCGACAACATGTTCGGGTTGTTCCCCGGCGCGAACGGCGTCAGCGTCGGCGTCGACCGCGGCGAGCAGCGGCCGCTCACGCGCGCTGCCGACCAACTGCCCACCGACATCAAGCACTGCTACCGGTGCGCGCTGGATGCATGGAACGAGGGCGCGATGGACGGGTTCGCCACGATCAGCGAGGCCGCGGACCAGTATGCGTACACGCAGTACCTGCCCGAGGATCTCCCCAACTACTGGCATTGGGCGACCGAATACGTCCTCAGCGACAACTTCTTCGCCAGCGCCCACGGCCCTTCGTTCCCGAACCACCTGTACACGATCGCCGCCCAGTCCGGGGGCGCGCACGAGAACCCCGGGCAGAACCAGGCGCTGCTCCGCGAGCGACACCGCAAGACCGGGCTGTTCAAGTCGTGGGGATGCGACGCGCTCGACACGGCCTACGTGAACATCGTCGACAGCGAGGGCGTCGAGAAACGGGTGCCGCCGTGCTTCGACTTCCTGACGGAGGGGGACCTGCTGTCCGACGCCGGGATCCCGTGGGCCTACTACGCGGCGACGCAGTACCAGAACGGCTACGTCTGGTCGGCGTACGACGCCGTTCGCCACATCCGGGAAGACGAGAAGTACTGGGCCGAACACATCTTCCCCGTCGACCGGTTCGTCCGGCACGCGCGGCAGGGACTGCTCCCGCCGGTGACGTGGGTGACGCCGCGGTTCGAGGTGTCCGAGCACCCCGAGTACAGCATGTGCCACGGCGAGAACTGGACGACGAGGATCGTGAACGCCGTCATGGAGGGCCCACACTGGGAGGACACGGCCGTCTTCATCACCTGGGACGACTACGGCGGGTTCTACGACCACGTCCCGCCACCGCAGGTCGACGAATTCGGGTTTGGGATCCGCGTGCCGCTGCTCGTGATCTCGCCGTACGCGAAACGCGGATACGTGTCCCACGAGCTCGGCGAGTTCTCGAGCGTTCTCCGGTTCATGGAGGACAACTGGGCATTGACGCAGCTCACGCACCGAGACCGCGAGGCGACGCCGCTCCTGTCGGCGTTCGACTTCGAGCAGGAGCCCCGGCCGCCCGATCCGCTCCCACTCCGCGCCGATTGTGAGGGTCTGAAGTTCCCGGATCCCCGCCGCTACGAGGGACCGGGGTGAGCTCAGTCGAACGGTGAGCCAATCGTCCGCCGGAACGGATATGACAGCGTGAACTCCGCCTCGGTTGCCGGATACGCGCAATCGTCGCGGAGCGGCAGGACCAACTTTTTGAACCTCGGGTTCTGGAAGTCGAACGCCCCGAGCAGCGGGTTGGCATGGCGATCGCGCGCGGTCATCGGCTGGAGACCGAACAGCTGCTCGATGAACGCGAGCACCGAGCTGAACTCATAGGTCGTCTTGTCGACGTGCCCGCCGTCGCGGTTGTCTCCGGACCGCGTGTACGGGCTGATGATGAGCGCGGGCGTGCGCGGGCCGAGACCCATGATGTCCGTCTGCGGGGGAGGCACGGGGTCGTAGAACCCGCCGAAGTCGTCCCACACCACGACGATCGCCGTCGATTCCCAGTACTCACTGTTCATGATCGTGTTGACCTGGTGCACGGTCCAGTT
>OBLS010000052.1_pt1 | contig 27308 bp, 31 predicted proteins | sample 1519901 | NCBI WGS metagenome assembly OBLS01 (sample SAMEA3113585, study PRJEB22503) | soil metagenome | reverse complement strand
GACGTCGGGGACGCTCGAGCGGCTGATGTCGATGCCGCTCGCCAAGCTCGACATCCTCCTGGGCTACGGGCTCGCGTTCACCCTCGTCGCCCTCGTCCAGGCGACCGTGACTTCAATCGTCGCGTTCGGCTTCCTCGACCTCGACACCAGCGGCCCAGCGTGGCTGATCGTGGTGCTCGCGGCCGGGAACGCATTGCTCGGCATGTCGCTCGGCCTCTTCCTCAGCGCCTTCGCGCAGACCGAGTTTCAGGCAGTGCAGTTCATGCCGGCGTTCGTCCTCCCGCAGATCCTGCTTGCCGGGCTGCTCGTTCCGCGCGAGAAGATGGCCGACCTGCTGGAGTGGATCTCGAACGCGCTGCCGCTCACGTATGCGTACGAGGCGATCGAGCTGGCGGCGGCCGACGATCTCGGAAGAGACCTCGCGGTCGACGCCCTGGTGGTTGCAGGCTGCATCGTGGTCGCTTTGGTCCTCGGGGCGACGACGCTGCGTCGACGGACGGCCTGAACGCGACGGCCTAAACGCGGCCGCGGCCGCCCACTGAGCGAGCAGGGCGACGGCACGGATTGTCAGCGGGATAACGTCGCCGCATGGAGGCTGAGCCTGTCGCCGAGGAGCGCACCGTTCGCGTCTCCTCGCTCGAGCTCTTCTTCGACCTCGTCTTCGTCTTCACCCTCACGCAGCTCACTGGGCTGCTCGCCGACGACCCGACCTGGCCTGGGCTCGCGAAGGTCGTCCTGCTGCTGTCGCTGATCTGGTGGATCTACGACGGCTACGTCTGGCTGACGAACACCGTCGCGCTCGACGTCCTCGGCCACCGGCTCCTGCTCCTCGGGGGCATGGGTGGGTTCCTGCTCATGGCGCTCGCCATCCCGACGACGTTCGACGACGGCGGGCTCGCGTTCGGCCTGGGCTACCTCGCCGTCGTCTCGCTCCACGGCTGGCTCTACATCCGCGCGACGTCGCAGTCGGAGTCCGAGGCGATTCGCGGCATCGTCCCGTACAACCTCGCCGCCGCGCTGATGCTCGTCGTCGCCGGGCTCGTGGACGACGAGCTCAAGTGGGCTCTCATCGTGGCTCCGGCCGTTCTGCTCTGGCTCGTGCCGTACGTCGCGCGCATGGAGGGGTTCCAGGTTGCGGCGTCGCACTTCGTCGAACGTCACGGCCTCGTGGTGATCGTCGTCCTCGGCGAGTCCATCGTCGTCCTTGGCGTGGGGGCGGGGGGTGCGGAGGTCGGCCTCGAGCTGGGCCTGATCGCAATCCTGGGCCTCGCGCTCAGCGCGGCGCTCTGGTGGACCTACTTCTCGCACGAGGAGGAGGTCGAGCACGCGATGTTGGCGACGCCGCCGGCCGAACGGCCGCGGCAGGCCATCCTGATCGGCTATGCGCACTTCTTCCTGCTCCTCGGCGTCGTCCTGGTCGCGGCCGGTCTGAAGAAGGCGATTCCGGATCCGGTCGACGACCTCGGCTGGGAGACGGCGCTCTCGCTCGCGGCCGGCACGGCGCTGTTCGTCGCCGCCGACACGGCAATGCTGCGCATGCTGGGCGTCCGCTACGGACGCGGCCGAGTCGTAGCCGTCGTCGCGTCTCTCGCGACGCTTCCGATCGGCCTGGTCTCGGCGGCCGCGCAGGTCGCGGCTCTTGCCGCGGTGGTCGCGCTCGCTACCGGCCGACTGCGCGGCGGTAGCGCCACACCGACAGCACGCTGAAGACGGCGATGATCACGAACGACCAGACCACCGCGCCCCAGATGTCGTTTCCTGCCGGCGTGCCCACGAACAGCGCGCGGGCCGCGTCGACCATCGTCGTGAACGGGTTGTTCTCGGCGATCGGCTCCAGCCAGCTCGGCATCGTTTCGACCGGCACGAACGCCGACGAGATGAACGTGACGGGGAAGAGGATCGTAAAGCCGTACGCGTTCGACGCCTCCGGCGAGGACGACGAGAGCCCGATGAACGCAAAGACCCAGGAGAACGCGTAGCCGATCAGCAAGAGGAGCGCCAGGCCGGCGACGATCTCCGGGAAGCTGGTGGCGAAGCGGAAGCCGACCAGGATTCCGACCGCGAACATGATCACGAGCTGGATCACGTTCGTCCCGACGTCCGCCATGATCCGGCCCGAGATCACGGCCGGCCCCCACATCGGGAGCGACCGGAACCTGTCGATCAGGCCCTTCTTGAGGTCCTCGGCGAGCCCGAGCGCGGTCACGAAGCCGCCGAAGACCATCGATTGGACGATGATCCCGGGTATCAGGAAGTCCACGTAGTCGAGATCCCCGGTGTCGATCGCGCCGCCGAAGACGTACACGAACAGCAGCACGAACATGATCGGCTGGACCGTGAAGCCGACCAGGAGGTCGGGCTGGCGTGGGATCCGCTTCAGGCTCCGCTTCGCCAGGACGAGCGTGTCGGCGACCGTGTACTGGACGGGCGTCATCGCCGTTCGACCTCCTCGGCTTCGGCTTCCTCCTCCTGCTCCGCGGCGTGCCCGGTCAGCCGGAGGAACACGTCGTCCAGGGTCGGGCGGCGGACGGCGATGTCGTCGATCGTCAGCCCGGCCTCGTCCAGCCGCCGGACCGCCTCCGCGATCGCGCCGCTCCGCTCGCGGAGGGGGACGCTGATCACGCCGTTCTCGGTGGACGGCCGTTCGCTCGCGATCGTCGCGAGCACGGGGATCGCCTCCTCGCCCCGGTGGCCGTCGCAGAGGTGGATCTCGAGCCGGTCGCCTCCGACCTGCGCCTTCAGCTGATCCGGCGTCCCCTCGGCGATGACGAGCCCCCGGTCGATCACGGCGATCCGGTCGGCCAGGCGATCCGCCTCGTCCAGGTACTGCGTGGTCAGGAGCACGGTCGTCCCACCGGCGACGAGCGCCTCCATGGCGTCCCAGAGGCCGATCCGGCTGCGGATGTCGAGCCCGGTCGTCGGCTCGTCGAGGAAGAGCACCGGTGGGCGGGCGACCAGGGCGGCAGCCAGGTCGAGGCGGCGGCGCATCCCTCCCGAGTAGGTGCGGACGAGCCTGCCTCCGGCCTCGGCAAGGTCGAAGTCGGCCAAAAGCTCGTTCGCCCGGCCGCGGGCGGCGCGGCGTCCGAGGTGGTAGAGGCGCCCGACCATCTCGAGGTTTTCGAAGCCGGTCAGGTTCTCGTCGACGGCGGCGTACTGACCGGCGAGCCCGATGCGCTCGCGCACCTTCGGCGCCTCGCGGGCGACGTCGAAGCCCGCGACACGCGCGGTTCCGTCGTCCGCGTCCAGCAGCGTGGTGAGGATGCGCACCGCCGTCGTCTTGCCGGCGCCGTTCGGTCCCAGGAGCCCGAAGACGCTTCCCGCCTCGACAGCGAGGTCGATTCCGCGGAGCGCCTCCACCTTCCCGTAGCTCTTCCTAAGCCCGTGCGTCTCGACTGCGACGGCGGCGGCAGCCACGGCTTCAAGCTACCTGCTCCGGGGCGGGCCGACGACGTTCCGCCGGACTACGCTCGCTGCGTGCGGATCTTTCTGGCGGGCGCGACCGGTGTGATCGGAGTGCGGCTCGTCCGGCTGCTCGTCGCCGCTGGTCATGAGGTGGCGGGGATGACGCGCTCACCGGACAAAGCGAGCCTGCTCGAGGAGCTCGGAGCCGAGCCGGTGGTATGCGACGTCTTCGAGGCAGAGGCCCTCTTGGAAGTGGTGACGGCGTCTCGGCCGGGCATGGTCATGCACCAGCTGACCGATCTGCCCGACGATCCGGCGCGGATCGGCGAGACGACCGTCCTCAACGCGCGCATTCGGCGAGAGGGGACGAGCAACCTCCTTGCGGCGGCGCGCGCGGCCGGTGCTCCGCGGTTCATCGCGCAGAGCGTCGCCTGGCAGCTGTCGGGGGATGGCGGGGCTTCGATCGCCCATCATGAAGGCCAAGTGCTCGCAAGCCGCGGCGTAGTCCTCCGCTACGGGCGGTTCTACGGCCCCGGAACGTACTTCGAGCGGAAGCTGCCCGAGCATCCGCGGGTGCACGTCGACGAGGCGGCCCGCCGCACTGTTGCGGCGCTCGGCTCCGAATCGGGAATCCTCACCATCGCGGACAGCGAGCGCTAGGCGCACTCGACGATCACGAGATGCTCTTCCTGAACGCCGGACCAGGTGCCAGCGTCGGCTGGTAGCCGAGCACGCTGCCGAGCGGTGCCGCGAGCGCGAGAGCCGCGCGCTGCATCGCAGCGGGCGGGAACGGCAGGCGGACGGTGTCGAAGTGAGCCTTCGCGATCACCGCGAGCCGCAGTGGGTTCGGCAGTCCCTTTCGGTTCGTCTTGCCCTGCACAGCCAGCGTGAACATCGTCTCGATCAGCGATTCGAACCCGAGCGCGGGGGTGACCTCGCAGAGGAAGCGGGCCTCGTGCTCCCCCGCGTTCCAGAAGCGATGCCGCGTGCGCGGCGGCACCACGGCGACGTCGCGCGGGCCGGCCAGCAGCTCTTCCCCGTCGATCTCCAGACCCAGCAGGCCCTCGAGGACCTCGAAGCGCTCGGTCTGATGCGGATGCACGTGGGGCGCGGCGACGAAGCCATGCGGGCGGACGATCGTCTCGACGAGCACCGAGTCGCCCTTCGTCTGCGCAGACGTGCGGTGGAAGATCAGTACTTCGCCCGTCACCGGGTTCTCGAGTGTGTCGCCTGGGCGGATCATCGTTTCTCCTCTCGTCGGTTTGGTTCGAGAGGACAGGCTGCGCGTCGGGACATGGCGTCGTCGTCGCCCGCAGGGTTGATCCTTCGCGTCCCTCCGGCGGAGGATTTCGCGTCCTCCCGCGCGTCGATTCAGGTCGCGCCGCTCTTGGGACCGGGCCGGATGAGACCGGTCTCATACGCGAGGATCACCGCCTGCACGCGGTCGCGCAGCCCGAGCTTCATGAGGATCCGCTTCACGTGCGTCTTGACCGTCGACTCCTCGATCACGAACGACTCGGCGATCTCGCGGTTGGAAAGCCCGCGCCCGATGAGCTCCAGGACCTCGCGCTCACGCGGAGTGAGGTCCTCGAGCCTCGCGCCGGAGAGGCCCCCGACCGGCTGCGTTGTCGCCATACGGTCGATCACGCGTCTTGTCACGGACGGCGAGAGCAGCGAGTCGCCGTCGGCGACCGCATGGATGGCGGAGATCAACTCTTCCGGCTTCGTCCGCTTCAGAAGGAAACCGGATGCCCCGGCGCTGAGCGCGTCGAAGATGTAGTCGTCGTCCTCGAAGGTCGTGAGCACGACCACCTTGACGTCGGGCGAGCCCGCCAGCACCTCTCGCGTCGCGGAGATGCCGTCCACGCCGGGCATGCGGATATCCATCAGCACGATGTCGGGCTGCGTCTCGCGGACGCGGCCCAGCGCCTCGCCGCCGTCACCGGCTTCCCCGGCGACCTCGATGGTGTCGTCGCTCGAGAGAACCGAGCGCAGGCCCGCCCGCATCAGGTCGTCGTCGTCGACGAGCAGGACGCGCACGCGGTCGTCGTTCACCGCTGCTCTCCGGCGCCGTACGGCAGGCGCGCACGTACCCGGAAGACCCCGTTCGTCGACTCGTGCTCGACGCTTCCGCCCAGGAGCGACGCGCGCTCGCGCATCCCCACGATTCCGTGCCCGGCTGCCGCGGGCCCGTCGCGACGTGCGGGATTGTCCACCTGGATCTGGAGCTCGTCGTCGTCGTACGCCAGCGCGACGTCGGCGCGTCCGGCGCCGTGCCGAAGGGCGTTTGTGAGGGACTCCTGGAGGATGCGGTAGGCGGCCTGGTCGGTGGCCGGTGGCAGGGGCCGGCGGTCCCCTCTCACGTCGAGGTCCACTTCGAGCCCTGCGTCGCGGTGTCGGCGGATCAGCGAGTCCAGCGCCGCGAGTCCGATCGGCGCCTGGACCTGCTCTTCGTCTTCGCGGAGGGCGCGGACGAGCCCGTCGATCTCGGTCAGCGTCTCACGGGCAAGGCTCTCGATCGTCGCGAGCGCTGCGCGCGAACGAGCAGGATCCTTTTCGGCGAGGAGCCTTGCGGCGCCGGCGTGCACGAGGATGACGTTGATGGCGTGACCCGCTGAGTCATGGAGGTCCCGCGCGATCCGCGTTCGTTCCTCGGCGGCCGCGAGGCGTCGCTCGCGCAAGGTCTCGCGTTCCGCCTGACGAGCGCGCTCCTCGAGGTTCGCAACGCGTTCGCGTCGCAACCGGACACGGTCCCCGAGCACCCAGGCTCCACCCCAGACCAGTGCCCCGAAGAGAGCCGGGACGACGGGGAACTGGTCTCGGCCGTAGCCGGCTGCGGCGACATGCACGAAGAAGAAGAACGCGATGACGACCGCCGTCAGCCGGCCGCTGTCCCTGGACCGATCGCCGTACAGGCCCACGAAGAAGAGCGCGACCGTCGCACCGATGGGCGGCCCGGCCGGGTATTCGAGGACGTTGATCGCAGCGCTCGCCGTCGCCGCCGCCGCGAATGCGGCGAGCGGCGCGGTGCGGCGCGCGAGGAGGGGCAGCGAGGCAAGCGCTGCGAAAAAGACACCGATCGCATCGAGGCTCCGTGCGTCCTCATCGCTGGAGACGCCGCCGCCGGCGAGCGTCGCAACCGTCAGCGCGAAGACGCCGAGCGCGATCCCGACATCGATCGCGCGTTCCCTGCGCATATGTCGAGCGTAGCGAGGGTTTCGTACCACCTGCGGGTGGTCTCAGTCCTCCCCCAGGGGGATGCCGAATGTCCTCCTGCCGAGCGTTGTGGCGGCGCCGTCGGCGCTTCTAGCGTCGGCGCCATGACTCCATCACAGCCCACATCACGTCTCGCACGTCTCGCAGATCTCACGTATCGGCGCCGCTGGCGCGTGGTGTTCGCCTGGGTGGCGATCCTCGTCGCGACGGTGGTGGTCGTCCCGCAGTTCGCCGGCGACTACGGCGTCGAGTTCGGCACGCCCGGCAGCGAAAGCAAGGCGGCGGCCGACCTGCTCGAGAGGCACTTCCAAGGCAGTACCGGGGAGACCGTCAACGTCGTCTGGGAGGCGCCGGCCGGCGCTCGGGAGGCTCAGCCGCGCATCGACAGGCTGCTCGCCGCGGCGCAGCGTGTGGACGGCATCGGAGACGCCACCGCGCCGCGTTACTCCCGGGACGGCACGATCGGGCTCGCCCAGCTCCGGCTCGACCGCCCGACCATGGACATCGAGACCTCGTCCGGTGAGCGCCTGCTCGAGCTGGCCGACGACGCGTCGAGCGACGGCCTTCGCGTCGAGCTCGGTGGTTTCTTGATCCAGAACGCGCAGGAGGGGCAGCCGCCCGAGCTGATGGGCCTGCTCGCCGCCGCGGTCGTCCTGTTGATCGCGTTCGGCTCGGTCGTTGCGGCCGGACTGCCGCTGCTCGTTGCGATCTTCGGGCTCGGGATCTCGGCGACGCTGATCGGCCTCGTGGCCTTGCTCGTCGACACGCCGGACTTCGCGCCGGCCGTCGCCGGTCTGATCGGCATCGGTGTGGGGATCGACTACGCGCTGCTGATCCTCACGCGGTTCCGAACGGCCATGCTCCACGGAGCCGACGAGCGCAACGCGCTCGGGGAGGCTCTCTCGACAGCTGGACGGAGCGTGATCGTCGCGGGCGGCACCGTCGTAATCTCGATGCTCGGGCTGATGTTCATGGGGGTGTCGTTCCTGTACGGCGTCGCCATCTCCGCGAGCCTCGCCGTCCTGGTTGTCGTCCTCGCCTCGATCACCCTGCTGCCGGCGCTGCTCGCCATCGCCGGACGACGGGTCGACCGGTTTCGCATCCCGGGGCTCGGCCGGTCGCTGAAATCGGACAGCGGAACGCTCGCGACCCGGTGGAGCAGGCTGGTGCAGCGGCGCGCGGGCACGGCCGCCCTCGCCGGCGCCGCCGTGCTGATCCTCCTGACGCTGCCGGTGCTCGGGCTGCGCTACGGCTTTCCCGACGAGGGCAACGATCCGGACGGATCCTCGACCCGCGGGGCCTACGAGCTCGTGAGCCGAGGCTTCGGCCCGGGCTCCACCGGGCCGCTGCTCGTCGTTGCGGAAGAGCCGTCGGGGCTGGAGCGCGTCGCCGAGCGAATGCGCGGCGAGGACGGGGTGTCCTTCGTCAGCCCGATCCGGAGGAGCCCTGACGGGCGGGCCGCCTTCTTCTCGGTCATGCCGATCCGCTCGCCACAGGACGCCGAGACGGCGGACCTCGTCGAGCGCCTGCGTGATCTCGCAGGCCCGGGCGTCCACGTCGGCGGCCTGACAGCCGCCTTCGTCGATCAGAGCCATTACGTCGCCGGCCGGATCCCCATTTTCATCGCGGGCGTCGTCTTGCTCTCCTTCCTGCTCCTGCTGCTCGCTTTCCGGGCCCCGTTGATCGCGCTCAAGGCGGGAGTGATGAACCTGCTCTCGGTCGGTGCCGCCTACGGGGTCGTGGCCCTGGCAGCTGAGGGAGGCCGGTTCGGCAGCCTGCTCGGAGTCGACACGGACACGCCCGTGCCGCCCTTCATCCCGGTGATGATGTTCGCGGTCCTCTTCGGGCTCTCCATGGACTACGAGGTGTTCCTCCTCTCACGGATCCGCGAGGAGTACCACCGCACCGGCGAAACGCACAGCGCGGTCTCGGAAGGCCTGGCGAAGACTGCCCGCGTGATCACGGCGGCCGCGGCGATCATGGTCGTCGTCTTCCTCGCCTTCGTCTTCAGCACGGAGGTCTTCCTGAAGCTGATGGGCGTCGGGATGGCGACCGCGATCCTGGTCGACGCCACGATCGTGCGGATGGTGCTCGTGCCGGCCGTCATGCAGTTGCTGGGCCCCGCCAATTGGTGGACGCCCCGCTGGCTGGACCGGCTCCTGCCGCGATTCGACGGCGAGCCGGTGCGGGTTCCCGCGACTGCGGGTGAAAGGGGGTGATGCTGATGGTGCTTGCAGAGCACGCCTGGTGGCCGATCTGGCCGATCCTCTGGCTCGCGGTTGTGGTCGCGATCGTCTGGTTCCTGAGCCGCCGCTGGCGCCGGCGGGACGACGGCGGTCTCCACTCCGCGCGGAAGATCCTCGCCGAGCGCTTCGCCCGCGGGGAGCTCACGCACGACGAGTACCGCGAGCGCCTCGCCCAGCTCGGCTGAGCAGGCGATGAGAGACGACCGCGTCTCAGCGCTTCCTGAGCCGCAGGATCGCTCGAACGTAAGGGCCGGCTTCCCGGATTCCCAGCTCGCCGGGCGGGAGCTCGACGACGAAGGATCGGGAGGCCGGCATTGCGCCGGCCTGCCACGCGGTCGCCGCGCCGGGAGGCCGCCGCAGCCGACCGAAGCGCATCCCGGCGAGCCGCGCGAACCGCCTGGCAATCGGCACGCTCGGCCCCCAGGCGCGGACGAGCGCCTGCGGCTGGTGGAACCAGATCGTCACGTCGGGCCGGAGCCGGAGGATCAGCCGCATCGCGAGTCTCGTCTCGACCTCCGAGGCGGGCGCCGGGCCCGCGGTGGCGATGCCCTTCCACGTGCCGGGGAAGTTGCGGTTCAGGTCGACGCCGCGGGCGTTTCCGCGCCGCCTCGCCGCGTGTCCGTCCGGGTTCAGATCCTGGACGACGATGATCGACCCGCGCCTCGAGAGCCGAGCGTGCAGAAGGCGCGTGGCAACGACGCTGCCCGCGCACTCGTCTCCGTGGATGCAGCCGACGACGAGGATCCGCGGCCGGCCCGAGCCGAGCGTGAAGGCGCGGATCGGCTGCCCGCGAGTGCTGGTGCCGACAGGCGCCGACGAGACGCCGTCACCGGGAAGTCGCACGTGGAGGTGGTTGTCGTGGTGAGCCGGGAGCACCTCGACGATCGCCGGCGGCCCACGCAGGCCGGTCTTCGGCCCGACGAAAATCTTCGCCGCGCCGGCCGCGACGAAACGGTCCACCAGGTCCTGCGCAAGGGCCCGGTCGATCTGGCTCGGAGTCCGCGGGGGGCGCTCGAGCCGGTCGCGCCGTGGGTAGTAGACGTCGACGTCGAGCCCATTCTGGTGTGACGCGTGGCCGATCCCGCCGTATCGTGCGCTGAAGTCGCCCCCGTGCGGCCGAGAGAGATCGCCGACGCCGACGCGGGGCGCTCCAGGATGGGCCGCCGCGTAGTCGGCGAAGACGCCGAGCGTCGTCCTCACGAGCCGCGCGTTCCCGTACCGCCTCCACTCGCGGCTGGGAGACCGCTTCCGGACGGAGTCCCACGTGAAGTGGTGCTCGCCCTGGGCCTCGAGCCGGACGCCGCCCGAGAGCGATCCCGCCCAGGGGAGCCCGAGCGAGCGCGACGGCCGAACTGCCGACGCGGCGCCGGCGGCGAGTGCGAAGGCGAGTACGAGGCAGCCGGCGATCCGGCCGAAAGGCATGCACGTGGACTATCAAACCCGCGTAGGATCCGCCCGTGAGCTTCGACGACTGGATGCTCGCGCTCCACGTGCTCAGCGCGTTCTCGTACGTCGCCGGCCTCGTCCTCTTCTGGGTGCTGATCGTCGCCGCCCGCCGGACGGACACACCCGAGCGGACGCTCAGCTTCGCCCCATTCACCAAGGTGGGCAACGCCGCGGTTGGTATCGGAGCGGGCGGCACGATCGTGCTCGGGATCTTCCTCGCGTTCTCGGTCGGGGACTACGACATCTGGGATCCCTGGATCGTCGCGGCGATCGTCCTCTGGTTCGTCGCCGCCGGGCTTGGCATACGCACGGGCAAGGCCTACCTCGTCCCCGTGCAGAAGGCCCAGGAGCTGAACGCAGCAGGCCAAACGGGGCCGAACCGTGAGCTGCTTGCCCTCAACCGGACCTCTCAGGGCCTCATGCTGCAGTTCCTCGCGAGCCTCGTCCTGGTACTGCTCCTCGTGGACATGATCTGGAAGCCGGGCGCATGAGCGCGCTCTTCGCGGCCGTCCGCGCGGACGAGCAGAACTTCCCGCTCTTCGTCCACGTGCTCGGTGCGACGATCCTCGTGGGCGGGCTCCTCACCGCCGCGACGATTCTCGCGCTGGCGCGCGGCGATGCCCGCTCGCTCCGGCTCGGCTACTGGACACTGCTGGCGGTGTCGTTTCCCGGCTGGATCATCATGCGGGTGGGAGCCCAGTGGATCTACTCGGAGCAGGGCTGGGACGATCTCCCCGAGGAGGCCGAGGAGCCGGCCTGGCTCGGGATCGGCTACTTCGCCGCGGACCTCGGGGGGCTGATCCTGCTCGTCTCCCTGATCCTCGGCGGCATCGGCGTGTACCGGCTGCGCGCGGACAAGGGCTCGGGCCTGCTGCGGGCGACGATGATCCTCTCCGTGATTCTCCTCGCTGCCTACGTCGTCGCCGCCTGGGCGATGTCCGGCAAGCCGAACTAGCTAGTCGGCCTCCAACGCCGGCGAGGCCTCGATCGGCTCCTCGCCCTCCGCCCCCGGGACGCCGGCGCGGAGCAGCGCTCCTCCGATGACGGCCGCCGCGAGCGCGAAGACCGCCCCGACGAGGAATGCTGCGTGGTATCCGCCCGTGAGCGCCTCGAGCGGGCCCTCGCCGGACGCGGCGAGCGTCTCGGTCCGGGACGCGGCCAGGCTGGCGAGAACGGCGAGGCCGAGCGCGCCGCCCATCATGAAAGCGGTGTTGACGACCCCCGACGCGAGCCCTGCATCGCTCGGCTCGACGTCGCTCATGGCGGCGAGGAGCACCGGGTTGAACGCCATTCCGGCGCCGAGCCCGAGCAGGATCATGGGCGGGAGCACATCCACGACGAAGCTCCCGTCCACCGGCGCCCGAGCGAAGAGCAGGAGACCGAATGAGGCGAGCCCGAGCCCGACCGCCAGTGGCGTCCTGATGCCGAAGCGCATGACGAGTTTCGCGGAGAGCCCCAGCGACATGAAGCCCATGATCAGGTTCCCGGGCAGGAACGCGAGCCCGACCTCGAGTGGGCTGTAGCCGAGCACGAGCTGGAGGTAGAGAGCCGAGAGGAAGAACCACGCGAACATCGCGGCGGCCCAGAGCACCCCGACCACGTTCGAGGTCGCCAGGTTGCGCAGCCGGAAGAGGCCGAGCGGCACGAGCGGCGCGGCCACGCGGGCCTCGATCGCAAGGAAGGCGGCAAGAAGCACGCCCGCTGCGCCCAGCACGCCGAGCGTTCGGGCCGACGTCCAGCCCTGCTCGTTGCCGTTCACGATCGCGTACACGGCGAGCATCAGTGACGCAGTGATCGTCACTGCCCCGGCGACGTCCAGCCGTCCGCCGGGGGCCTCGCCGCGCACCGCCGGGATGAGCACGAGCGTGAGCGCGAAGACCGCGATCCCGATGGGGAGGTTGACGAGGAAGATCCAATGCCAGTCCAGGACGTCGGTGAGGATCCCGCCGAGGAGCACGCCGATGCTGCCGCCGCCCGAGGCGACGAAGCCGAAGACTCCCATCGCCTTGGCGCGTTCCCTCGGCTCCGTGAAGAGCATCACGATCAGCGACAGGGCGACGGCCGAGACCACCGCGCCGCCGAGGCCCTGCACGGCCCGAGCGACGACGAGGGCCTCCTGCGAGGTCGCGATGCCGCAGCCCAGCGAGGCGAACGTGAAGAGCGCGATCCCGATCAGGAACAGGCGCTGGTGGCCAAAGAGGTCGCCGAGCCGGCCGCCGAGCAGGAGGAAGCCCCCGAAGGTCAGCAGGTAGGCGTTCACGACCCAGGCGAGCGAGGTCTCGGAGAAGCCGAGGTCCTCGCGAATCGACGGCAGCGCCACGCCGACGATCGTCACGTCGAGGACGATCATCAGGTCGCCAAGGCACAGCACGACGAGTGCCAGCCAGCGGTTGCGTCCTTCGATGCTCAACGGTCGTTCATCTCCTGTCTGTTGAGACCGGAGGGGCGTGGGAAATTCATCGCTCGAGCTCCTTGCCCAGCGCGTCGAGGAGGGCTCCGGTGCCGTTCTCGCGCTGCGACGGGTCGTCGAGGCCGTCCAGGAACGCTCCCTGCTCGGTGAAGACGAGCTTCGTGCCCTCGCCGTCCGGCGTGAGCTCGACAGTCGCCAGCGAGACCGAGATCCGGGCCTCGCCCATGTGCATGTCGTACGCGTAGACGATCCGCTCGTCCGGAACGATGTCCTGGTAGCGGCCTTCGAACGTGAAGACGGTGCCGTCCACGGTCCCGGTGCTGACCTCGCGGCCGCCGACCCGGAAGTCCAGCTCGTGCTGCCAGTCGTCGCCGCCGAACCAGCGGGACTTGGCAACCGGGTCGGCCCAGGCCTCGAAGACGCGCGCCGGCGGCACGGCGTAGCTCCGCTCGACGGCGAAGGTCGCGTGTGTGACGTTTCGTTCGCTCATGTCGTCCTCTCTTGTTGAACGGCTTGCTGGTCGAGGTAATCCCCGAGCCGGTCCAGTCGTTGCTCCCAGTCAATCCGTCGGGCGGCGATCCACTGCTCCGCCGTGCTCAGCGCCGCCGGCTCGATGTGGCAGGTGCGCACTCGGCCGACCTTCTCCGTCCGGACGAGGCCGCTCCTCTCCAGCACGCCGAGATGCTGGAGCACGGCCGGCAGCGAGATCGTCAGCGGTTTGGCGAGCTCGCTCACAGTTGCGGCTCCGCGGCTCAGGCGTTCGACGATCGAGCGCCTGGTCGGGTCGGCGAGCGCATGGAAGACGGGGTCGGCGGCCGTAATCGAATGGTTTAGCATTCACTTAAGTATTAGCAGATCGCGAAATGGCCACGAGCTGGGCTGTCTCCGCGCCGTCGTTGTGGATCCGGCGTAGGGGGAGCCCGGCGAGCCAGAAAACGTCGCCACTCTCGAGGCGGTGGCGGCTCCCATCCCGGCACTCCAGCTCAATCTCGCCCTGCGCAACCAGGACGAGAGCGTCCTGCCACTCGGCTTCGTGGTAGATGCGGTCGCCGCCCGGCTCGACCAAGACCGCCCGGCACTCGAAACCGGGCGGGACGTCCATCAGAGCCTCGGCGGAAGCGCGAGCGCCTCGAGGAGCTTCTCGTCGAGGGTGAACGCTGTGATCTCCGCGACCGCACCGTCCTCGATGCGGAGGACGTCGACGGCGAGCGGCCTGTACACCATGTCGCCGGCGCGCTTGAAGTAACAGGCGACGGCCGGCTGCTGGTTGGCGCTCGTTGCGACGCAGCGCAGCGTGCCCCAGTCGTCGTCGCCGAAGCCTCCCTGTACCCAGGCGTCCACGATGTCCCAGTTGCCGACCCACCACTGCGGATCCGGAGGCATCGCACAGAACGCGTCCGCCCGGAGCAGGCGGACCATCGCGTTCGCGTCGCCGCGTTCAGTCGCCTCCATGTAGCGCTCGAGCAGCCGTCGTTCCTGCTCGCTTGGCTCCGAACCGGCGGTCCATTCGAGCCGCCGGCGTGGGAGGTGTCTCTTCAGCGTCGCACGGGCCCGCTGGAGCGCGCTGTTCACGGCGGCGACGCTCGTGTCGAGCAGTGCCGCGCACTCCGCCGCCGACCAGCCGAGCACGTCTCTCGAGATCAGCACGGCCCGCTGTTTCGGAGGGAGCAGCTGGATCGTCGCGATGAAGGCGAGCTCGATCGTCTCCTTGGCGACGACCTCGGTATCAGGCTCATCGTCGTTCGAGGCGACACCTTCGAGCAGCCGGTCGGGATAGGGCTGGAGCCACGGAACCTCCGCGAGCGGCCGCCCGTCCTGCGGGGGCGCAACCCGCGGCCGGCGCGCGAGCGCGTCCAGGCAGGCGTTCGTCGCGATGCCGTAGAGCCAGGCGCGGAACGAGGAGTCGCCCCGGAAGGTCTCCCGCTTCCGCCAGGCGCGGAGAAAGGTCTCCTGGACGGCGTCCTCCGCATCTTCCAGCGAGCCGAGCATCCGGTAGCAGTGCACCTGCAGCTCGCGGCGGTAGCGGTCGACGAGCTTCGAGAACGCTGCCTCATCGCCGGCCCGCGCAGCCGTGAGGACGCCTGCTTCAGCCACTTGGCTCATCTTCGAATATGACGGCAGCTCGGCGGAAAACTCATCGGCCCACGTGATGCATTCCGGATCACGGTGCGGTCAACCCGTCCTGACGCTCCTCCCGCTAGCACCCCTAACAGACGCCGGTCGCCGCCATTGTTCGGCACCCCTCGCGGCAAGCACCCTCGACTCATGGTGCAAAGCAAGCAGAAGGAGCATGCCATGAGGCTCAATCCCGCAGCCCGCGCGGGCCGTTGGAGCGCCGCGCACTGGAAGACCGCCACCTTCGGGTGGCTCGCGTTCGTGATCGCCGCAGTCGTGATCGGCGGTGCCGTCGGCACCAAGACGCTCGGCGACACGGACGGCCTGCCCGGCGAGTCCGGGCGAATGGCGAAGATCCTCGACGAGGACTTCAAGACGCCTGCCGGCGAGACGGTGCTCGTCCAGAGCGACTCGCTCGACGCGACGAGCCCACAGTTCCGCTCGACGGTCGAAGACGTGGTCGATGCGGTCTCGGCCGTCCCGGTCGTCACGAACGTCGAGAGCCCGCTCGAACCGGCGAACGGCGATCAGGTTTCGCCTGACGGCAACTCGGCGATCGTCACGTTCGACATTCGCGGCGATCCTGCGACCGCCGCGGACCGGGTCGATCCCGTCGTTGCGGCCGTCGACCAGGTGAAGGCCGCGCATCCCGAGCTCTCCGTCGGGAACTTCGGAGCGGGAACCGCCGAGCGGGAGATCGACGGAGCGGTCGGCGACGATCTCGAGCGGGCAGGGCTCTTGTCCCTTCCCGTCACGATCGTGATCCTGATCGTCGCCTTCGGGGCGCTCGTCGCGGCGGGCATCCCGCTGCTGCTCGCCCTCACCGCCGTGATCGCAACGACGGGCCTGCTCGCAATCCCGAGCCAAATCTGGCCCGTGGACGGCGAGAACACGAGCGCGGTCGTGCTCCTGATCGGCCTCGCCGTGGGCGTCGACTACGCGCTCTTCTATCTCAAGCGAGAGCGTGAGGAGCGGGCGGCCGGGCGCAGCGAAACGGCCGCGCTGGAGGCTGCGGCAGCCACATCCGGACGGGCGGTGCTCGTCTCGGGTCTGACCGTGATGGCCGCCATGGCCGGCATGTTCTTCACCGGCGACGAGATCTTCAGCTCGTTCGCGATGGCGACGATCATGGTCGTGGCGATCGCAGTGCTCGGATCGCTGACGGTGCTGCCTGCGCTCCTGTCCAGGCTCGGCGACAAGGTGAACAAGGCGCGCGTCCCGCTCCTCTACCGGCTGCAGCGGCCGGGTGGCGGCCGCGCGTGGGGCTGGATGCTCGACCGCGTGCTGAGGCGGCCACTCCTCTCGGCGGTCGTGTCGGCCGGGATCCTGGTCGCACTCGCCCTGCCCGCGCTCGGGATGAAGACTGTCGTGCCGGGAGCGGAAGCCTTCCCGCAGGACCTGCAGGTCGTCCAGACCTACAACCGGCTCCAGGACTCGTTCCCCGGAGAGCAGCAACCCGCGTCCGTCGTCGTCAAGGCGTCGTCGGTCGACGATCCGCGCGTGAGCGACGGGATCGACGAGCTCCGCGAGCAGGCTGTCGCGAGCGGCGCGGCCCACGAGCCGGTGACAGTCGCCGTCAATCCGGAGCGGACGGTCGCACGCATCGACCTGCCCCTGGGAGGGACCGGAAGCGATCAGACCTCGTACGACGCGATCTCGACCCTCCGCCGGATCGTCCCCCGGACGGTCGGCTCGGTCGAAGGCGTCGAGGCAGGTGTCACGGGCGACACCGCGATCTCGAAGGACTTCGCGAGCTCGATGAAGGCCTCGGCCCCGATCGTCTTCGCCTTCGTCCTCATCCTCGCCTTCGCCCTGATACTGATCTCGTTCAGGTCGATCGTGATCGCGTTGAAGGCGATCATCCTGAACCTGCTTTCGGTCGCAGCGGCGTTCGGAGTGCTCGTGCTGGTGTTCCAGCACGGAATCGGGAAGGGCCTGCTCGGCTTCGAGTACACGGGCGGCGTGATGGCCTGGCTCCCCGTGTTCCTGTTCGTGATCCTCTTCGGGCTCTCGATGGACTATCACGTGTTCATCCTGAGCCGGATCCGTGAGGCGTACGACGGAGGGATGAAGACGGAGGATGCGATCGCCTACGGCATCAAGTCCACGGCAGGCGTGGTCACCAGCGCCGCGGTCGTCATGGTCTTCGTCTTCAGCATCTTCGGGACCATGTCGCTGATCATGATGAAGCAGTTCGGCGTCGGCCTCGCCACGGCAGTCCTGATCGACGCAACCATCGTCCGGGCCGTGTTGCTGCCTGCGACTATGAAGCTCCTGGGCGAATGGAACTGGTACCTGCCGCGGTGGCTCGGGTGGCTTCCGAAGATCAAGCTGGAGGGCCCGGCTCGAACGCCGGCAGCCGAGGCGGGACGATGAACCGCCTCCTCCGTCCTGTCGCCCAGCCGGACACCTATCGCCGGGCGCTGTTCGCGCTCGTGCAGCTAGGACTGGGAGTGGCCGGCTTCATCCTGCTGATCGCTGGGTGGACGGTCACGTGCTGCCTGGCGATCACCCCGCTCGTCGTGCCACTGCTGATCGGGCTGCGGATCGGCGTCGGGCTGCTCGCGGCGGCCGAGGCCAGCGTGGCCCGCAACTTGCTCGGCGTCGACGTCCGTCCGCGGATCTCGACGCCGGGCGTCGGCTTCTGGAACCGCGGCTTCAACGTCCTCAGGGACGGAACGTTCTGGAGGCAGCAGGGGCATCTGCTCCTGGCGTGGCCGTTGGCGCTTCTGGTCCTCGCCCCGCTCAGCTGGGCGGCCGAGCTGGTCAGCCTGCCGGCCTGGTACAGCTGGGTGGACAGCGCCGACGTCTTCGGGTTCCTGGAGATCGACTCGTTCGTCGAGACCCTGCCGATCGCTCTCATCGGACTCGGTCTTCTCGTCGGGATCGCTCATCTCCTCGGGCCGTGGGCGCGTCTCAACGGTTGGCTCGCATCGCGGCTGCTGGCCGGCGACGGCCAGGTGATCGTCAGGTCCCCGGCCGAGCGGCGGGCGCTCCGACGGCGGGCGCTCACGATCGACGCTCTGGTCTCGACGGTGATCGTCGCGGGCCTGGTCGTCATCTGGTTCCTGACCGGCGAGGACTACTTCTGGCCGATCTGGCCGCTGCTGGCGCTCTCGCTTGTCGTCGCAATCCCGGGGTGGATCTACCTCGTCCTCGAGCATCCGGCCCCGAGGCGGCTCGCGATGGGAAGCCACGCCCTCGCGATCCAGATCGGCGTCTCAGTGATCCTGTCCGGCTTCCTCGTCGCGATCTGGGCGATCACGACCCGCGGGTACTTCTGGCCGGTGTGGCCGATCTTCGGGCTGGCCGTGCTGGCACTCGTCCACGGCTCTGTGCTGTATGCGGGGCGGCAGCACCGGGTCGAGGTGCTGGAGGCCAGCCGGGCAGGCGCGGTCGACGCGCAGGAGGCGGAGCTGCGCCGGATCGAGCGCGACCTCCACGACGGCGCGCAGGCGCGGCTCGTTGCCCTGGGCATGAGCCTCGGGATGGCCGAGCAGAAGCTGCAGTCCGATCCTGGGGCAGTGCAGCAGCTCCTCGCCGAAGCGCGCCACGGCGCGACCGAGGCGCTGGAGGAGCTGAGGGTTCTCGCCCGCGGGATCCACCCGCCGATCCTCACGGACCGCGGACTCGGCCCGGCCGTTGCGGCGCTGACCGCGCGGAGCCCTCTGCCCTCCTCCGTGTCGGTCGACGTCACCCGGCGGCCACCGGCTGCGGTCGAGACGGCCGCCTACTTCGTCGTGGCCGAGGCTCTGGCGAATGTCTCAAAACACGCGGAGGCATCCCGGGTCGACGTGCGGATCACGACCGAGGGCGGAACGCTCGTGGCCGAGGTCGAGGACGACGGCCGCGGCGGCGCGGTCGCGAGCGGGAACGGGCTGACCGGTCTCCGCCAACGGGTCGAGGCGCTCGACGGAACGTTGAAGGTGACCAGTCCTACGGGCGGGCCGACGACCGTCAGGACGGAGCTGCCGTGCGGGTCGTGATCGCCGAGGACCTGGCGCTCCTCCGCGACGGCCTCACGCGGCTCCTCCGCGACAACGGCTTCGACGTCGTGGACGCGGTCCGTGATGGCGACGGACTCGTCCACTCGGTCCTCCGCGAGCGTCCGGACATCGCGATCGTCGACATCCGCCTGCCGCCCAGTTTCCGCGACGAAGGGGTTCGCGCCGCGCTGGAGTTGCGCGGCCGCGCTCCCGAGACGGCGATCCTCGTTGTGTCGCAGTACGTGGAGGAGGAGTACGCGACGGAGCTCCTCGCCGACGGGCGGGGCGGGGTCGGCTACCTGCTGAAGGACCGCGTGATGGACGTGGACGATTTCGTCGACGCAGTCCGACGGGTGGCGGAGGGCGGCACAGCGCTCGACCCGGAGGTCGTGGCGCAGCTCTTCACCCGTCGCCGCCGGGCCGACAGCCCGCTCGAGCGCCTGACCCCCCGCGAGCTCGAGGTGCTCGGGCTGATGGCCGAGGGCCGCTCCAATGCGGGCATCGCCGAGGCGCTGACGCTGACCGTCGGCGCCGTCGAGAAGCATGTCGCGCACATCCTCACGAAGCTCCAGCTGCCGCCGTCCGACACCGACCACCGGCGGGTGCTCGCGGTGCTGACCTATCTTCAGGAGGAGTCGAGTTGATGACCGACGACCTGCCGATCAAGGTCTTCTCGAGCCAGGAGACCTGGGAGCGATGGCTGGACCGAAACCACGCCAAGGCGGAGGGCATCTGGCTCAAGCTCGCCAAGAAGGCATCGCGCAAGCGGACGGTCTCCTACCCCGAGGCCGTCGAGGTCGCACTCTGCTACGGGTGGATCGACGGCCAGACCAGGGGGCTCGACGACGACTACCACCTCCAGCGCTTCACGCCCAGGCGCGCGCGGAGCAACTGGTCGAAGAGCAACCGGGACAGGGTCACGGCGCTCATCGAGCAGGGAAGGATGCGACCGCCGGGGCTGGCCGAAATCGAGCGGGCGAAGGCGGACGGCCGGTGGGACGCTGCCTACGAAACCCCGGCGAGAGACCCCGCGGCTAATCCCCGAACGCGAAGCGGAAAGCCCGAGAGCCCCTGACACAGCGCCACTGACCGCCGAGCGCTCCGGCGGCCTGACGGGAAATTGGCATCCTGGGGCGATGCCGCCGGACCTTGCCATCCGCCTCCGCGGAGCCGTCAAGCGCTATGGGCCGATCACTGCCGTCGACGGCCTCGACCTTGACGTGCCGGTGGGGACATGCGTCGGGCTCCTTGGTCCGAATGGGGCCGGGAAATCGACGACGATGCGGCTCCTCACGGCCCAGTCGATCGCGGACGAGGGCGAGATCGAGGTGCTTGGGTTCAAGCTCCCGGGGGAGTCGAAGCAGGCGCGTGCGCAGCTGGGCGTGGCGCCGCAGCTCGACAACCTGGACACGACCCTGACGGTCGAGCAGAACCTGCTCGTCTTCTCGCACCTGTACCGGATCGACCGGTGCGATCGGAAGGAGGCGATCGAGCGCGCCCTCGTGATGGCGAAGCTCGTCGAGCGGCGCGGCGACCGCGTCGACAAGCTCTCCGGCGGCATGCGCCGGCGGCTGCTCATCGCCCGGTCGCTCATCCACCGGCCGCGGCTCGTCCTGCTCGACGAGCCAACGGTCGGGCTTGACCCGCAGGTTCGCCAGGAGCTGTGGGCGCTGATCGACCTCCTCCGCTCAGACGGCACGACGATCCTGATGTCGACGCACTACATCGAGGAGGCGCAACGGCTCGCCGACACCGTGATGATCATGTCCCACGGCACCGCGGTCGCCTCGGGCCCGCCGTCCGAGCTCGTGCTCGAGCACGCCGGACGCGAGGTGCTCGAGGTCTACGGCCCGCCCGCACGACTGGCGGAGGTCGAGGCCGAGGCCCAATCGGCCGGGCTGCGGACGCGCCGCACCGGAACCAGCGTCTCGATCCTCGACGTCGACGGCTTTCGCGGCCTCGACGGCGTGCGCCGCGCCGCGAATCTCGAGGACGTGTTCGTCCTTCTCACCGGCGAGGAGATCGCGTAATGGCCGCGGCGGCCAGGGCTCCCCGGATCGGCCGCCTCGAGCGCTCGGCCCTCACGGGCGTTCTCGTTCGCGAGGTCGTCAACTACTCCTCGTACTGGAAGTCGAGCACGTTCTCGTCCACGGTCGAGCCGACGATCTATCTGCTCGCGTTCGGGTTTGGCTTCGGCTCGATCGTCAGCACGATCAACGGCGTCGACTATGTCGACTTCGTTGGCACCGGGACGGTGGCCACCGCGGTGCTCTTCTCGAGCGCCTTCCCAGGGATGTTTGGGACGTTCGTCAAGTACCAGTTCCAGCGCACCTACGACGCGATCCTCGCCGCGCCCGTCGACACAGAGGAACTCGTGAGCGCGGAGGCGATCTGGATCGCGACACGCGCCGGCGTCTATGGGTGCGTCCCGATGATCGTGGCGATGTTCTTCGGGCTCGACCCGGCCTGGGGCATGGTCGTCGTGCCGTTTGTCGCCTGGATCGCCGGCTTCGGCTGGGCGAACTTCGGGATCGCGGTCGCCGGCTTCTCCAAGTCGTTCGAGAACTTCAACTACGTGGTCAGCGCCGTGCTGACGCCGCTTTTCCTCCTCGCGGGGTCGTTCTTCCCGCTGGACGGATTCCCGGACTGGCTCCAGGCGCTTGCGCAGCTGAACCCGCTCTACCACCTCGTCCAGCTCCTGCGCGACGCCGTGATCTACGGTTGGGACGGCTGGATCGACGTCGCACACCTCGGTTTCCTCGTCGCCTTCGGAATCCTGATGTGGCGCATCGCGATCGTCGCGATGACGCGCAAGCTCGTCGACTGAGCGCCGAGGTTCTCAGCAGTCGTGCGCTGAACCGCGCGCTGCTGGAGCGGCAGCACCTGCTCCGCCGCGCCGACATGCCGGTGAAGGACATGGTCGAGCACCTCGTCGGGCTTCAGGCTCAGGAGATCATGCCGCCGTACTACGGGCTCTGGTCCCGACTCGACGGCTTCGACCCCAACGAGCTGGGGCGGCTACTCGAGGAGCGGGAGGTCGTCCGGCTCTGGCTCATGCGCGGGACGATCCATCTCGCCACCGTCGGGGACGCGCTCGCGTTCAAGCCATTGACCCAGGTCGTGGCCGAGCGGCAGCACAGGGGCGGTCATTACGCCCGCCGGATGGCCGGCGCCGACATCGAGGCGTTGGCGGAGACGGCGCGCGAGCTGCTCGTCGAGGAGCCGCTCGGCGGGAGGGAGCTCGGTCGACGTCTCGTCGCGCGGGGGTTCGGCGATGACGCCGAGGCGATCGGCAACGCGGCTCGCACGCACCTGCCGCTCGTCCAGGTCACTCCCCGCGGAGTTTTGGGGCAGCGCGGTCAGGCGAAGCTCGCGACGATCCAATCGTGGACGGGACGCGAGCTCGAGCCCGAGCCCTCGATCGACGACTTCGTCCTGCGCTACCTCCGGGCATTCGGGCCGGCGTCGGTCGCCGACATCCAGAACTGGTCCGGCCTGACGCGGCTGAAGGAAGTTGTCGAGCGGCTCCGCGAACGCCTGATCGTCTTCCAAGACGAGCGCGGGAGGGAGCTCTTCGACCTTCCCGATGCACCACGGCCCGACCCTGACGTCCCGGCTCCGGTTCGCCTCCTGGGCGAGTACGACAACGTCCTCCTCGGTCATGCGGACCGGACACGCATCATCCCGGCCGACTTTCCCTGGGCAGCGATGCGCGCGTCTCGCCGTTTCGTGAGCAACCTGCTCGTGGACGGTGTGCTCCGTGCGACCTGGTGGCTCGAACGGGAAGACAAGGCGCCGGCGATCCTGGGCATCAGGCCGTTCGGGCGGCTCTCCAAGCAGGACCGCGATGAGGTCGAGGCCGAGGCGCAGCGCATGCTCGACTTCGCCGCGGGCGAAGCGACGACCGGGGACGTGCGCTTCGAGGGCCCGGTTCGCTAGGAGACGCGCTCGTCAACGAGGACGTCGTAGCGGTCGACGCCGGTCCGGCGGCCCGAGAACTGCTGCATCAGGTCGCCCAGGGCGCGCGGCATCTCCTCGTCGAAGACCGGCTCGGCCGCAGCTGCGTTGTCCTCGGTGTCGAAGAAGCTGATCGAGATCGACTTGCCGGACCTGCGGTCGGCGAGCTCCATGTAGCCCTGAATGCCGTTCAGCCCGCGGATCATCGGCTCCACGATCTCCATCGCCTGGCCCATGAGCTGCTCGTCGGCGGCGGGATCCGTGCTTTCGAAGATGGCGACTCGAGCGACCATTTGCTCCTCCTTCGGTTGGGCTTTCCACCTTACGGAAGTGCGGCGTACGCTTGTGCCCTGGCCGAGCGGCGACCCAAGCACCTGGTTCTCATCCTGGCGCGCGAGTTCGCGTCCAACCTTGCGACCCCCACGCTGATCGTGAACGAGGCGGGGCGGCTCGTCTTCTACAACGAGGCAGCCGAGGCGCTCTTCGGCCGGCCCTTCGCCGGGGTCGGCGAGGTGCCGATCGACGAGTTCACGGCCAGCCTCAGGCCGCGGACACGGAACTCGGAGCCGCTGCCGCCCGAGCGGAGGCCGGCGAGGATCGCGTTCGACGAGCGCCGCGCAGTCCACGAGAAGTTCATGATCACGAGCGCCGACGGCATCGACCGTGAGATCTCGGTCACGGGGTTCCCGCTCTTCGCCCACGCCGACGAGTTCGTCGGGGTCATGACGATCTTCTGGCGGGAGTAACGTGGAGTCCGTATGCAGCTGAAGATCTGGGGCTGCCGCGGTTCGATGCCCTCGCCGGGCCCGACGACGGTGGCCTGCGGCGGCAACACGTCGTGCGTCGAGATCTCGCTCGACGACGGCACCGTGCTCGTGCTCGACGCCGGCACCGGGATCCGAGATCTCGGCGACGACCTCGTCGAGCGGGGAGTGCGCCGCATCCACCTCTTGCTGACGCATCTGCACCTTGATCATGTCGAGGGGCTTCGATTCTTCGCCCCCATCTTCGACCCAGAGGTCACGGTCGACGTCTGGGGGCCGCCGTCGACCATGCTAAGCCTCGAGGACTCGATCGCGCGGACGTTCTCACCGCCGCTCTTCCCGATCGATCTCGGCGTCGTGCCCGCGCAGGTGGCGTTCCACGACGCGCCGCGGCAGCCATGGAAGGTGGAGGGCGCGCTCGTCACGGCGGCGCTCGTCGTCCATCCCGGCCCGACCCTGGGCTACCGGATCGAGGCCGACGGATCGAGCGTCGCATACCTCCCCGACCACGAGCCGGCCCTCACGGGCATCGAGGAGCGGCCATCGGACTGGATCTCCGGAGCCGCAATCGCAGAGGGCGTCGACGTGCTGCTCCACGACGCGCAGTACTTCGAGGACGAGTACGAGCAGCGGATCGGCTGGGGCCACTCGAGCGTCACCGACACGATCGCGTACGCCCAGGCGCTCCGGGTTGGACGGCTCGTGCTCTTCCACCACGAGCCGTACCATTCCGACGACGTTCTGTCGGGGCTCGAGGAGCGTGCGCAGGGCCTCATCCGCCAGGACGGGGGCCGGTCGACGCTCGCCCGCGAGGGCATGATCCTCGAGTTTTCCTAGCCGACGTCGGCGAGAAAGCTCGTCACGCGTTGCTTGGCCAGCGTCGCGGCGGCTTCGTCGTACTCGGGGAGGCTCTCGTCGGTGAAGAGGTGCCGGTCGCCGGGGTAGAGAAAGAGCTGCGCGCTCTCGACCGTCGCGTCGAGCTCGCGGGCCGCGTCGAGGTCTCCCTCGAGAGCCCACTCATCCTCCTCCATGATGTGGATCTGCACCGGGACGCCCTCCGGCCACGGCCCGCCGAACTCCTCGGGCGGGAAGCAGCTCTGAAACAGCACGGCCCCTTTTGCGCCGGGCCTTGTCTGGGCCAACTCCTGGGCGGGCATGACGCCGAGGGAGAACCCGGCGTAGACGATTTGGTTCGGCAAGCCTTCCGCGGCAAGTCGTCCGCGCTCCGCGATCGTGCCGAAGCCGACTTCCTTCGCGTAGCCGACGCCCTCGGTGAGGTTCGGAAACGTCTTGCCGTCGTAGAGGTCAGGGGCGTGGACGACATGACCGCCGGCGCGCAGCTCGTCGGCGAACGAGAGGACCCCGGGCGTCAGACCCTGAGCGTGATGGAAGAGCAGAACGTCAGCCACGGCGCGGCAGCATACTTAGCCGACCAGGCGGCGGGCGCCGACGAGGCGACTGCCGTAATGCGACCGGCCGAGCGGAACGATCTCCACCGTCCTCCCCGACTGCGGCGCGTGCACCATCCGGCCGCGCCCGATGTACAGGCCGACATGGCCGAGCCCGGAGAAGAAGAGGACGTCGCCGGGCTTCAGCCGCGACCGCGGCACGTTTCTCCCCAGCATGTAGAGGGCGTACGAACTGTGCGGTACCGAGATGCCCAACCGGCCGTAGGCCCAGTACACGAGCCCCGAGCAGTCGAAGCCGCCCGCAGGAGACGAGCCGCCCCAACGGTACGGCACGCCGACGGCACGAAGCGCAGCCTTGGCGGCGCGCTGCCCCAGCGTGGGCTTCGGTCGCTCGCGCCTGGGAGGGCCGTCGAGCCTGGCGGATGCCGCCGGAGCGACGCAGGCGAACACGATCGCGACAAGTGCGAACGCAAGCAGACGGCTGCGGAAACGGGGCGGCATGGAGAGAAGAGGAACGTCGGGCTGCGCGAGAAAGACGCGCGATGGCGCGGCCCTGGCCTGTTCGTAAGCGCAGCATGGTAGTTACAAAATCGGGTTTTTGTCCACTCCTACGACGTAAAGAGTCGGTTAGGCCGACTCTGAGGCGACCGCGTGGAGCCGCCACTCGCCTTCGAGCCCTTTGAGCTGGTGCACCCCGCGATCCTCGAACGGCAGCCCGGCGGGGAGAGCGAGCACGCGGGTCGTCTCCGAGACGAGGATCTCGTCCGCGGCCGCCTGGCCCATGATCCGGGAGGCCTCGTGCACCGCGACGCCGCGCACGTTACGGCCGACGAGCTCCACCTCGCCGACGTGGACGCCGGCGCGGATGCCGAGCCCTTGCTCGCGAGCGGCGCGTTGGATCGACCGTGCGCAGTGGAGTGCGCGTGCCGGACCGTCGAAGGTCGCGAACATCCCGTCGCCCGTCGTGGCCACCTCGCGGCCGCCGAACCGGTCGAGCTCACGCCTGATCGCCTCGAAGTGGTTGACGAGGAGCTCGCGCCAGGCCGTGTCCCCCATCCGGGCGGCGGTCGTCGTCGAGTCGACGAGATCCGTGAAGAGGAGCGTCACGAGGGCGCGGCCCTGGAGCCCGGTGTTCAGCCCGGCGAACGTGAGCAGGCCGGCCCACTCGATCTGGACGCAGGGCTCGTCGCCGACCGTCCAGCCGTCGTGGCCGGCCGGGATGTCGAAGACGTCGTTGGGCCCGAACTCCCGAACGCGTCCGTCCTGGAGCTGCACGGCAACCCGGCCGGACAGGACCACGCCCACGTGGCGGGCCTGGCACCACTCGCCGCCGACTGTCGGACGGACATGCTCCGACCAGCGCCAGCCCGGCTGCGTGACGAGGTGGCCGACCGTCAGCTCGCCGACCTCCACCAGCTCGACCGTCAGCTTGGGGAGCCGGAGAACCTGGTCGGGATCGTCGAAGCTCTTCCAGTGGAAGTCGACCATGGCGAATGATCGTACGCTGCTGGAAGTGGCCTGGCTTCCCGATGGATTCAGCCATCGGCTCGCCGCCGGGCACGGACGCCGTCGTCTCGTGGTGGGTCGTCGACGACGCGGTGGGCACCGACCTGCAGCGCGCGCTCGGCGAGCTCGTCCCGCTCTGGCTCGCCGAGACCTGGCGCTTCAGGTCAGTGCACTACGCGCCGTAGGAGGGTCTGGCGAAATAGCGGCTGAGCTGCCGGGCCGCCAGACCCTCCTAGCGCGTCGCCTCCGCGGGAACGGCAGCCGGTGCCTCGCCGTCGTGCGGCGGCTCGATGGTGACCTTGGGAAGGAGCCGGTCGAGCCAGCCCGGGATGTACCACGCCTTCTCGCCCAGCATCGTCAGGAACGCAGGCACGAGCGTCATGCGGACGATCAGCGCGTCGGTGAGGATCGCGACCGCCAGCAGCAGGCCGAACTCCTTCGAGATGCGGTCGGACGTGAGGATGAACGCCGCGAAGACGGTTCCCATGATCACCGCCGCCGCCACGACCACCCGTCCGATCGCCGCGATCCCGTGCTCCACCGCCTCCCTGGTCGCCAGGCCGTGCACATGCTCCTCCCGGATCCGGCTCATCAGGAAGACCATGTAGTCCATCGACAGTCCGAAGAGGATCGCGAACGCGATCGGCGGGACAAACGTCTCGATCGGGCCCGTCTTGTCGAGGCCGGTGAGGCCGATCAGGTGGCCCTCCTGAATCACGAGCGTGAGCACGCCGAAGCCCACGAACGCGGAGAGAATCGTCGTGATCGCCGCCGTGAGCGAGATCACGATCGAGCGGAACGCCATCGCGAGCACGATGAACGTGACGCCGATGATGTAGAGCAGGAACAGC
>OBLS010000051.1_pt1 | contig 27521 bp, 26 predicted proteins | sample 1519901 | NCBI WGS metagenome assembly OBLS01 (sample SAMEA3113585, study PRJEB22503) | soil metagenome | reverse complement strand
ATGGTGTTCGAGCAACTGGCCTCCATCCGGATCGGGGACGAGGCCCGGACCAGCCAGCTCCGCCACCGCTACCTGGCCCTGCTGCTGGAGGCCATGCGCACTCCATCCCCCGACCCGCTGCCCGGCCCCCCGCCGACCTGGCAGGAGCTCACCGCCCGCTGGTAGCCGCCCCCCCGGGGGCCCACCGCCCCCGTGGCGGCGGCTCGCTAGGCTGGAGGGCATGCGCAGGGTCTGGGCCGCGTCCGGGAGCGTGGTGTTCTTCGCGCTGGCGCCCGGGGTCGTGGCCGGGCTGATGCCCTGGTGGCTGACCGGGTGGCGGGCCCGCGACCTGCCTGACTGGTGGCTGCCGCTGCGGGTGGCCGGGGTGGTGCTGCTGGTGGCCGGAGCGGGCGTACTGGTGCATGCGTTCGTGCGCTTCGTGGTCGAGGGGCTCGGGACCCCGGCGCCGGTGGCGCCGACCCGGGAGCTGGTCGTGGGCGGGCTCTACCGGTACGTGCGCAACCCGATGTACCTGGCCGTGCTGGCCGCGATCGTCGGGCAGGGCCTGCTCCTGGGCCGGCTGGTGCTGCTGGCCTATGCCGCGGTGGTCGCCGCCGCCTTCGTGGCCTTCGTCCACTGGTACGAGGAGCCGACCCTGGCCGAGCAGTTCGGCGACCGCTACCAGGCCTACCGGCGGGCCGTGCCCGGCTGGTGGCCCCGCCGCCATCCCTGGCGACCGGCCGGGGACCGGTAGCGGATCGACATCCGGCGGTCCTGGTGCTATGGTTCATTACCTAAGTAATGAACCAAGGGACCTGTGGAGGGCCGTGTTCGACGACCGGAGCCCGATCTACCGCCAGATCGCCGACCAGGTGAAGGCGGACGTGGTCAGCGGCGCCCTGGGCGGCGACGAGCAGGTGATGTCGACCAACCAGTACGCCGCCTACTACCGGATCAACCCGGCCACCGTCGCCAAGGCGTTCCAGCAGCTGGTCGACGAGCAGGTCCTCTACAAGAAGCGAGGCATCGGCATGTTCGTCACCCCGACCGCCCGCGACGCCCTGCGGGCGCGGCGCCGGGAGCGTTTCTTCTCCGACGTCGTCGACCCGATGGTGGCCGAGGCCAAGGCCGTCGGCGTCCCGATCGACGAGGTCGTGGCCAGGATCCGGCAGCTGGAGGGGAGGGAGGGCCGGTGACCCTGGACATCGAGGTGGCGGGCCTGCGGCTCCGCTACGGGACGGTCACCGCCCTCGACGACCTGAGCCTCGAGCTGCCCGGCGGCCGCATCTACGGGCTGCTCGGCCGCAACGGGTCCGGCAAGACCAGCCTGCTGTCGGTGCTGGCCGGGTTCCGCAAGGCGTCGGAGGGCGCGGTGCTGGTCGGCGGCCAGCCGGTGTTCGAGAACCCGGCGGTCACCCGGCGGGTCTGCCTCATCCGCGAGACCGGCGACACCGGCGACCGGGACGACCGGGTCACCGATGCGCTCTCCACCGCGTCCCACCTGCGTCCCGGCTGGGACGGCGACTACGCCGACTCGCTGGTCGACCGCTTCCAGGTCCCGCGCCGCAAGAAGCTCGGCGAGCTCTCCCTGGGCCAGCGGTCGGCCCTCGGGATGACCTTCGGGCTGGCCTCCAGGGCCCCGGTGACCCTGTTCGACGAGTCCCACCTGGGCATGGACGCGCCCTCGCGGGCCGCCTTCCACGACGAGGTCCTGTCCGACTTCATGGCCCACCCGCGGACGATCGTCATCTCCACCCACCTGATCGACGAGCTGAGCCCGCTGTTCGAGGAGGTCGTGATCATCGACAACGGCCGGCTGGTGCTCCAGGACGAGACCGAGGTGCTGCGGGCCCGGGGCGCGGACGTCACCGGCCCGGCCGAGGCGGTCGACCGGTTCGTGGCCGGCCACACCGTGCTCCGCGAGCGCCAGCTCGGCCGGACCAAGTCGGCCATGGTCTACGGCGGGCTCGACGAGGCGCACCGCCGCCAGGCCCGCGACGCCGGCCTCGACCTGGGCCCGGTCGCCCTTCAGGACCTGTTCGTCCACCTCACCGAGCCGACCGGAGGGCCACGATGAGCACCCGGGCAGACGACCGGACCTGGAGCATCGCCCGGCTGCTGTTCGCCACCCAGCTCCCCTTCCTGGTGATCGTCTGGGTCGTCTTCGCCGCCGCGGTGGTCGTGCTCACCGTCGCCATCCACGTCCTCGGGACCGTGAACCGGAGCGTCTGGGACCCGGCGGTCACGGTGGTGCGCTGGTTCGCCCTCGGCTACGGCGTCTACCTGGTCTACCGGCTGCTGCCGGTGCTGGTGGCCCACGGCCGGACCCGCCGCGGGTTCCTCCGCTCCATCGCCCTGTTCGTGGTCGCCGCCGGGGCCGTCGTGGCCGCGCTCCTGGCTGCCGGGTTCGCCGTCGAGGGCCTCCTGTACCGGGTCATGGACCTGCCGCAGCGGGTGGCCCCGGAGCGGCTGTTCGACGCCCCGACCCAGTACCCGCGGATCTTCCTCAGCTACTGGGCCATGCTGATGGTCTGGACGACCATCGGGCTGCTGCTGGGCGCCGGGTTCTACCGGTCGGGCGGCAACGAGCTGGTGGTGCTGGTGCTCGCCCTGGCCATGGTGGTGGTGAGCGGGTACGGGATCGGCTTCAACGGCCTGCCCTTCGTCGGCGCCGTGGTCGACGTGGCCGACCTGCCCCTGGCCGGGTCCCTGGCCCTGTGCCTGGCCGGCCTGGCGCCCAGGGCGGCGGTCACCTGGGCCCTGGTCCGCGACCTGCCGATCCGCAACCGGGTCGCCTGACCCGGTCAGGTTCCGGCCGGCTCGCGGACCCTCCCGGCCGGCTGGCCCTCGTCGGCGGTCTCCAGGGCGATCCTCGGCAGCCAGCGGTCGAGCCAGGCCGGCATCCACCAGTTCCAGCGCCCGGCCAGCCGCATCACGGCCGGCACGAGGATGGTCCTGACCAGGGTGGCGTCGATCAGCACGGCCACGGCCAGGCCGAAGCCCATCTCCTTGAAGGGCACCAGCCGCCCGGCCGCGAAGGCCGCGAACACCGTCACCATGACCAGCGCCGCCGAGGTGATGGTGCGGGCCGTGCTCTCCAGGCCGCGGGCCACGGCCAGCTCGTTGTCGCCGGTGCGCAGGTACTCCTCCCGGATCCGGCTGAGCAGGAAGACCTCGTAGTCCATGGACAGCCCGAACAGGATCGAGAACAGGAACAGGGGCACGAAGACCTCGATGTGGCCCTCGGAGGTGAAGCCGAGCAGCGACTCGCCCCAGCCCCACTGGAAGGTGGCCACGATCAGCCCGTAGGCGGCGCCCACCGACAGCAGGTTCATGGCGATCGCCTGCAGGGGCAGGATCAGCGAGCGGAAGGCCATGGCCAGCAGCACGAACGACAGGGCCAGGACGGCCAGCACGACCACCGGGAGCTGGCCGGAGATCTCGCGGGCCAGGTCGAGGTTGAGCGCGGTGGCCCCGCCGACCCTGGCCTGCCCGGCCAGCCCGGCGGCCGGGATGAGCTCGTCGCGGACCCGGTCGACCAGGCCCTCGGCCGCCTCCGACTCGGGGGCGTCCCGGGTCACCACCGTGATCCGGGCCAGGTCGGCGCCCCGGTCCCAGTTGGCCAGCCCGGCCACGGCCGGGGCCAGCTCGGGGGCGACCCCTTGCAGGCCGCCCGCGTACAGCTGGGTGTAGGCGTCCAGGTCGGCCCGGGGCAGGACGGCGGTCAGGCTCTGCACGCTGACCGCGGCCTGGTCGCCCTGGAGGGCCCGGGTCAGCCGGTCCACCCGCTCCAGGTTGGCCCTCGTCCCGGCCCCGCCGGGGGTGTCGACCAGGATCTCCATGGGCCCGGTGACCCCGGCCCCGAACTCGGCCGCGAGCCGCTCGGCGGCCAGCCGCGGGCTCTCCTCCTCGGGCAGGATGGCGGCGCCGGGCTGGCCAAGGCGGATGCCGGCGAAGGGCACGGCCAGCAGGAGCAGCACGGCCAGGGCGGCGGCCATGAAGGCCCACGGCCGGCGCATGATCCGGACCGCCCAGCGGTGCCAGAAGCCCTCGCCCTCGGTGGCCCGCGGGCGCAGCACGGGGATGCGCAGGCGGTCGACCCAGTGGCCGACCAGGCTGAGCACGGCCGGCAGCAGGGTGATGGCGGCCAGCACGGCCACCGCGACCACGCTCATCGACCCGATGGCCATGGACCGGAACGCCTGGATGTCGACCAGGAACATGCCGGCCAGGGCGACGATCACGGTGGCCCCGGACAGGGCCACGGCCCGGCCGGAGGTGGCCAGGGTGATCGGGACCGCCTCGGCCACCGTCCGGCCCCGGCGGAGCTCCTCGCGGAAGCGGGTGACCACGAACAGGGCGTAGTCGATGCCGACGCCGATGCCGACGATCGAGGCGGTGTTGGTGACGTACACGTTCATGTCGGTGACGCCGGCCAGGAAGTACAGCACGCCCAGGGTCACGCCCAGGCTGACCAGGGCGAGCATGATCGGCAGGCCGGCCGCGACCAGGCTGGTGAAGGCCAGCAGCAGGACGACCAGGGTGATCGGGAAGCTGACCCGCTCGGCCTGCTCCAGGTCGTGGCGGGAGATCTCGTTCATGCGCTGGTAGAAGGCGGCGGCCCCGCCGGTCTCGACCTCGACCCCCTCGGGCACGCCTTCACGGGCCGCCTCGGCGACCGCCGGGGCGGTGTCGAGCTGGGTGTTCTGGTCGCCGGTGAGCCCGACGACCAGGTAGGTGGTGCGCCGGTCGGGTGAGACGAAGGCCGGGCTGCCGGTGGACACGAACGACGACACGGCGCCGACGTTCGGGACCGCCCCGACCCGGGTGGCGATGCCCTCGACGACCGCCCGGAAGGCTGGGTCGTCGACCGTCCGGGCCTCGTCGTGGACGGTCACCAGGGCGGTGGTCGGGAACTGGTTGGCGAAGCGCCGCTCCAGGTCGCGCTGGACGGCCAGGGACTGGGAGCCGGGCACCTCGAACCCGCCCGACCCGAGCCGATCGGTGAGTCCCGAGGCGAAACTGGCCATGACGGCCAGCAGCACCACCCAGGCGCCGATCACGTACCACCGCCGTCTGACGGTGAAGGCTCCGAGCCGGCCCATCAGGCTGTTCATGTCCCTCCCCCTTGCCGGTCAGAACCGACCGGTTGGTATCTTTCGTGTGCCGAGGTGTGCGATGGTCGATGGCGTCATGGCGATCAGGTGGCCTGGCGGATGGCCGAGAGCCAGAGGTCGCGGAAGTCGTTGGCCCGGCGGCGCAGGTCGGCCCGGCCGGTCAGCGCCTCGGACACGGTCTCGAGGCCGATGAAGGCCTCGACCGCGATCTCGGCCGCGATCCCGGGGTCAACGTCGGGCCGGATGTCACCCTCGTCCTGGCCCTTGCGGATGACCGAGGCGACCATGTCCATCCAGGTGGTGAGCTGGGTGCCGAGCTGCGGGCGCAGCTCAGGGTGCTCGTCGCCCAGCTCGGTGCAGAGCCGGCTGATGGCGCGGCACGCGCGGTCCTGCTCGTGCAGGTCGCAGAGGGCCTGGACCATGGCGTCGAGCTGCTCGACGGCCCGCGAGCGGCGCATCACGGCCGCCATCACCACCCCGGCCCACTGCTCCTGCTTGTGGCGGAGGGTGGCCAGGGCCAGGGCCTCCTTGGACGGGAAGTGGAAGTAGAAGCCGCCCTTGGTGACCCCGCTCGCCCTGAGCACGTCGTTCAGCGAGGTGCCGGCGTAGCCGCGGTCGGCGAAGGCCTCGGCCGCGACCTCGAGGATGCGGCGGCGGGTCTCGGTGCCGCGGTCGGTCGTGGTCGGCGCCAGCGACATGGGTCTCCTTCAACGGGTGGCCTGCAGCCGGACCATAAAACCGACCGGTCGGTCTGTCAAGCCCCCTGCTGGGCCGGCTCCGTCACGACCGGGTCCGAGCTGGCGTGCTCCCGCTTGGCCAGGATGGTGAACGGCACCGCCAGCAGCTGGAACGCCGCCCCGACCAGGTAGGAGGTGGAGTAGCTCCAGACGTCGGCCGCCTTGCCCAGGGCCGGCTGGATCACCACCCCGCCGCTGGAGCCGAGCAGGTTGTCGAACGACAGGACCGTGGCCCGCTGCTCGGAGGGGATGAGGCCGTTCATGTAGGCCTGCCGGATCGGGAGGGTGGCCGCGGCGGTCAGCCCCCACAGCACCAGCAGCCCGACCGCGACCCAGAAGGCCGTGGTCAGGCCGAGCAGGGTCAGCAGCCCGATCTCGATCACCAGGCCGGTCAGCAGGGCCGAGGTCCGGTTGCGGAACACCCGCCGGACCTGGGGGGCGACCATGCCCCCGGCGATCTGGGCCCCGGCGATGATGGCCGCGGCCAGCCCGGCGATGCTGTAGGCCTGCTCGTCGCCGTAGAGCTCGAGCAGGTACGGCTGCATGGCGTAGAAGGCGTAGATGCCGACGCCGAAGGTGAACGGCGCGGCCAGCATCATCCAGCGCACCGGCCGGTTCCCGAGGCCGTAGCGCATCGACCCCCGCACCACCTGGCCCATCTCGCGCACCGGGTGCTTGCCCGGTTTGGGGACGAAGCCCCAGTCCCGCATGTACAGGAAGGCGACCACGAAGGTCACCAGCAGGGCCAGCCCCCGCAGCAGGTAGGGGACCCCGAGGTTGGTCCACTGGGCGACCAGCCCGCCCAGCACCGACCCCGACAGCATGGCCACCCCGGCGACGATCTGGCCCTTGGCGAACACCGACTCCAGGTTGCCCTTGAAGCCGGTGAACTTGAGGGCGTCGACCAGCCAGGCCTCGGTCGCCCCGGAGAAGAAGGTGAACCCGAGGCCGAGCAGCACCGAGGTGACCGCCCAGGCCCAGAACGGGGCCTCGGTCTGCCAGGCCAGCCAGTAGAGGACGGTCGAGGCGGCCAGGGTCACCGACCCGAGCAGGTAGGAGGCCCGGCGGCCCCAGGTGTCGGCGACCACGCCGGTCGGCACCTCGAACAGCACCATGCCGGCGGTGAACAGGGCGTTGGCGGTGAACGCGGCCGTGGCGCTGAGCCCGGCGTCCAGCAGGAACAGCGTGTTGATGCCCCAGATGAACGACGCCGCCAGGGTGTTGAACAGCATCAGCACGAGGTACACGCGCTGGACGGTTCGCGGCTCCGGGCTCATGACCCCCTGAACCTATCGCCGGCCTGGGACATTCCCGGCCGGCGCCGTCAGCGCCCGGCCAGGCGGGCCCGGACCTCGGGGCGGCGCAGCGGCGGGTCGGCCTTGGGGGGCTGGCGGCGCGGGGGCAGGTCCTCGAGCACCTCGGCCGTGGCCCGGGCGATGGCCGCCACCGCCTGCTCGAACGCCTCCTCGGTGGCCGGGGTCGGCCGGGTGACGCCGCTGACCTTGCGGACGTACTGGCGGGCGGCGGCCTCGATCTCCTCGGTGGAGGCTGGCGGCTCCAGGCCCCGGAGGGTGGTGATGTTGCGGCACATGCTGCCGGTCCTCGCTGTCGGTTCCTACGACCCGACGAGCCTACCGGCTCCCCGCGACCGCCGGCTTGCCCCGCTCCCCGCGGCCCGGCCAAGATGCAACGGTCGGCGGTGGAGGGCGGAAGATGAAGTCGGTGCCCCTTGGGCGCAGGGTGAGCGCGGTGGTGGCGCTCCTGGTCCCGGTGGCCGTGCTGGTGGTGCTCGTGCTGGTGCTGCTCCGGCGGCCGCTGGTCCTGACGGGGGCGGCCCTGTGCTTCAGCCTCGGGGTGGGCGCCGCCGCCTTCGCCGTCACCCGGACCGGCCTGTTGCGCACCCTGGCCATGGTGCTGGCCGTGGCCGCCCTGGCGGCGTCGGTGGCGCTGGCGGTCGGGGCCGTCGGCAGCCTGCTGCTGCTCGGGGCGATGGTGGGGCTGATCGTGGCCGGTGGGGCGGCCACCAGGCACGCCCTCGGGCGGGACATCCGCTCGCTGAAGAGCAGCCCGACCCCCGGGGAGCCGGTCGGCCCGGCGGCCCGGCCGGTCCTGCTGATGAACCCCAGGTCGGGCGGGGGCAAGGTCGAGCGCTTCGACCTGGTCGAGGAGGCCCGGCGGCGCGGGATCGAGCCGGTGGTCCTGGCCCCGGGCGACGACCTGCTCCAGCTGGCCGAGCAGGCCGTCGCCGGCGGTGCCGACGTCATCGGGATGGCCGGCGGGGACGGCTCCCAGGCCCTGGTCGCCGGGGTGGCCGCGGCCAACGGCGTCGGGTTCGTGTGCGTGCCCGCCGGCACCCGCAACCACCTGGCCATGGACCTGGGCCTCGACCGCGGCGACGTGGCCGGCGCGCTCGACGCCTTCGGGGCGGCGGTGGAGCGCCGCATCGACCTCGGGATGGCCGGCGAGCGGGTGTTCGTCAACAACGCCACCGCCGGGCTGTACGCCAAGATCGTCCAGTCCCCGGCCTACCGGGAGCGCAAGGTGGGCACAGCCCTCGAGCTGCTGCCGACCATGCTCGGCCCCGGCGCCCACCCGCTCGACCTGCGCTTCACCGGCCCCGACGGCACCGAGCACACCTCGGCCCACCTGATCCTGGTCTCCAACGACCGCTACGAGCTGGGCAGCGGGGAGGGCTTCGGGTCGCGCCGCCGCATCGACGCCGGCAACCTCGGCATCGTGGCCGCCACCTTCCGGACCTCGGGCGAGATCGCCCGCCTGATCGAGTCCGAGGCCGCCGGCCGCAGCTGGCGCCCGCCGGGCTGGGTCGAGTGGGCCGACGCCAGCTTCCGGCTCGACTCCAGCCAGCCGGTGGAGATCGGCATCGACGGCGAGGCCCTGGTCCTCGACCCGCCGATCGAGTTCCGCGTCCACCCCCGCGCCCTCCGGGTCCGCATCCCCCACGGCGCCCCCGGCTACTCCCCCGCCGCCGCGGCCCCCACCCGCGGCTGGGCCACCGTCACCGCCCTGCTCCGCAGCGCCGCCGGCCGCCCGGTGGCCCTCGGGTCCTCCTGACCGCCCAGCCCGGCCGGCTCAGGGGTCGCGGCGGTCGCCCAGCGGGACCAGGTGCACCCGGCTGATGGCGTTGCGGTCCATGGCCAGCACCTCCAGCCGCCAGCGGTCGACCTCGACCGTTTCGCCCTCGGCGGGAAGGCGTCCCAGCCGCTCCAGGATCAGCCCGGCCACGGTCGCGTACGAGCCCTCGGGCAGGGAGATGCCGAGGTCGGGGAGGTCGTGGACCGGGAACGCCCCGCGCACGACGACGGAGCCGTCGGGCCGGCGCTGGGCGCCGCGGACGTCGGGGTCGAACTCGTCGTAGATCTCGCCGACCAGCTCCTCCAGCAGGTCCTCGACCGTGATGATCCCATCGGTCCCGCCGTACTCGTTGAGCACGATGGCCAGCTGGCCGCGCTCGGCCTGGAGCCGCCGCAGGGCGTCGAGCACGCTCATCGACTCGGGCAGGGCCAGCACCGGCCGGACGCAGTCGGCCACCCGCCCCTCGGCGCCGACCAGATCTTGCAGTGTCACCAGCCCGATGACCTCGTCGAGGTCGCCGCGGTAGACCGGGGCGCGGCCATGGGTGCTGGCCAGCAGCGCCTGGGTCGCCTCCTGGACCGAGGCCTCGGCGGGGATGGCGACGACGTCGCGCCGGGGCACGAGCACGTCGCTGAGCCGCCGCTCGCCGATCTCGATCGTCTCGGCCAGGATCCGGCGCTGCTCCGGCCGGAACACGAGGCCGCTGGCGATCATGTCGCGGACCTCCTCCTCGGTCACCTCCTCGCGCTGCCGGACCGGATCGGCCCCCGCCAGGCGGACCAGCAGGTCGGTCGACTTGGAGAGCAGCCAGACGGCGGGGCGGGTCAGAGCGGACACGACGGCCAGCGGCCGGGCGGCCCGCCTGGCCCAGCGCTCCGGGCGCTGGAGGGCGATGCGCTTGGGGGCGAGCTCGCCGACGACCAGGGTGAGGTAGGTCAGCACCATGGTGACCAGCAGCACCGCCACCGGCTCGGCGGCCCGGCCGAGGACCTCGAGCAGCGGGACCAGCGGCTGGGCCAGCGACACCGCCGCCGCCGCCGAGGCCAGGAAGCCGGCCAGGGTGATGCCGATCTGGATGGTGGACAGGAACTGGTTGGGGTCGCGGGCCAGCCTGGCCACCAGCCGGCCCTGCCCGCCTTCCTGCTCCAGGCGGCGCAGCTGCCCCTCACGCAGCGAGATCAGCGCCACCTCGCTGCCCGCGAAGGCGGCGTTGACCACCACCAGCAGCAGGACCAGCCCGATCTCGAGCCACGGCATCTGCATCTCGATCCTTCTCTCCGATGTGGGTCGCCGGAAACGACGCTAATCCCCCGGTCGGACCAGGCCGGCCTCGTAGGCGAAGACGGCCGCCTGGGTGCGGTCGCGCAGGCCCAGCTTGGTCAGGATCCGGCCGACGTGGGTCTTGACGGTCTGCTCGGCCACCACCAGGCGCCCGGCGATCTCGGCGTTGGACAGGCCCCTGGCGACCAGCGTCAGGACCTCGGTCTCGCGGCCGGTGAGCCGGCCGGCCCCGGCGTGGGCTGGCGGCCCGGGCGGGCCCAGCCGGGCGAACGCCCCCAGCAGCCGGCGGGTCACCGACGGGGCCAGCATGGCGTCGCCGGCGGCCACCACCCGGACCGCCTCGGCCAGCGCCTGGGCCGAGGCGTCCTTGAGGACGAACCCGCTCGCCCCGGCCCGCAGCGCCGCATAGACGTACTCGTCCAGGTCGAAGGTGGTCACCACCAGCACCCTGGTCCGGCCGGCGGCACCATCGGCCGGCGGGCCGTCATGGCCGTCGCCGGTGATCAGGCGGGTCGCCTCCAGCCCGTTGAGCACCGGCATGCGCACGTCCATGAGGACCACGTCGGGCCGGAGCGCGGCCGCCTTCTCGACGGCGTCGCCACCGTCGACCGCCTCGCCGACGACCTCGATGCCCGGCTGGGCGCCGAGCAGGACCGCCAGCCCTTCCCGGACCATCGCCTGGTCGTCGGCGATCAGCACCCGGATGGTCATCGGCCGCCGTCCTCGCCGGCCGGGAGCACCGCGGCCACGGCATAGCCGCCGTCCGGGTCCGGGCCCGCCGCCAGCTCGCCGCCGAGCATCGCCGCCCGCTCCCGCATCCCCGGCAGCCCGTGCCCGGCCCCGGGCGAAGGGGCCGGCGGCACCGGCGGCGGGCCGTTGCGGACCCGGAGCTCGAGCGCGGCCGGACGGTAGACGATCTCGACCCGCACGTCGCTGCCGCTGGCGTGCCGGAGCACGTTGCTCAGCGCCTCCTGGACGATCCGGTAGGCCGACAGCTCCACCCCGGGCGGCAGCGGCCGGGGGTCGCCGGTCACGGTCGTGGTCACGGCCAGGCCGGCCGCCGCGACCCCGGCGACCAGCTCATCGAGCCGGCCCAGGTCCGGTTGCGGGGCCGGGTCGCCGGCGGCCCCGTCGGCGCGGAGCACGCCGAGCACGCGCCGCAGCTCCCGCAGCCCCTCGGTGGCGCTGGCCCGGATGGTCGCGAAGCTGGAGGCGAGCTCCTCGGGCGGGTCGGGCACCCGGTAGGGAGCGGCCTCGGCCTGGATGGCGATCACCGACATGTGGTGGGCGACCACGTCGTGCAGCTCGCGGGCGATCCGGGCCCGCTCCTCGAGCAGGGCCCGCCGGGCCCGCTCGTCGTCGCTGATCCGCTGCTGCTCGGCCAGCCGGCGCTGGGCCTCGCGGCGCCCGCCGAGCGCGGCCGCGGCGGCCAGGACCACGGCCGAGAGGACGGTCATCTCGCCCAGGTCGGCGGAGGCGTCCATCCCCGGCATCCGCTGGACCAGGATCGCCCCGGCGGCCAGGGTCAGCAGCCACAGCGCCACCAGCACCCGGGGCCGGGCCCGCAGCCCGATCAGGGCGAGCACGCCGAGGTGGGCCAGGAGGCTCGGCTCGGCCCACACCGGCCCGTCCCCGCCCGCCCGCGCCACCTCGCTGACCAGCATGCCGGCGGCCAGTGACAGCCAGAACCCGGTCATCGGCCGGTACATGGCCACGACCAGGGGCAGGGCCTGGACGAGGCCGAGGGTCAGGGCCAGCCCGGCCGGCACGTCGCCGGCGGCCAGCAGCCGGCCACCGGTGGCCGCCCCCAGCGCCACGGCCAGGACCGCCACCAGCAGCCGGGGCCGCCACAGCACCCGCAGCCCATTCCCGGCCAGCCGGACCAGCCTCATCGGCTCACGGTACCGCTCACCGGACGTCCCGGCGCCGGAGGAGCACCCACGCGGCCAGCAGCGCCGCCACCACGTACCCGGCGATCAGCAGCAGCGACGGCCAGCCGGCCAGGCTGCCGGCCAGCTCCGGGCTGACGTCGGAGGTCTGGGACAGCTTCTGGGTGGCGGCCAAGGGGGAGGCGCCGGCGACCCACCGCTCCCAGTCGCCGAGCAGCGGCCCCAGCAGGGACGGGAGCAGGATGCCGGCCAGCATGGTGGTGACGGCGCCGCCCGGGTGGCGCAGCAGCGTCCCAACGGCCAGGCCGAGCAGGCCGGTCAGCGAGAAGGACAGGGCCACCCCGAGCAGCGCCGGCCACGGGGCCCCCGGGGCATACCCGTCGCCCGACAGCAGGGTGGCGCCGGCCAGGAAGGCGAGCGAGCAGGCGGCCAGGGCCACCACGAACAGCGACGCGGCCGTCACCACCGCCTTGGCGGCCAGCACGAGCCCCCGGCGCGGGCAGGCCAGCAGGGTGGTCCGGAGCATTCCGCTGGTGTGCTCGCCGGTCATCATCAGCACCCCGAAGCTGGCCCCGATCATCAGCCCGAGGGTCGCCCCGGTGAGGCTGCCCCCGAGCACGGTGTCGTCGGGCTGCAGGCTCCTGGTGGCACCGACGAAGACGGCGACGCCGAGGATGCCCGCGGCCATCGCGGCCATCGTCCACCACGCCGACCGCATCGTCCACAGCTTGCTCGCCTCCGCGCGCAGCACGTCGGTGAAGCCCGGCCGGACGGGGCGGCGACGGCCGCCGGTCATCGCCGCCTCAGCTCCCCGTTGCCGGTCATGGCCAGGTAGACCTCCTCGAGGGAGGCGCGCCGCGGGGAGAGCTCGTGCAGCTCGAGCTCGTGCCCGGCGGCGACGGCGCCGATCGCGGCCGCGTCCGGTCCCACCACCCGCCACCGCCCGTCCTCCCCGGGCTCGGTCCGCGCCCCCATGGCCTCCAGCCGTGGCCGCAGCCGCTCCCAGTGCGGCGACCGCACCAGGGTGGACGGCCGGGAGCCGCGCCGGATCAGCTCCCGCATGCTGGTGTCGGCCAGCAGCCGGCCCTGGCCGATCACCACCAGGTGGTCGGCGGTCAGCTCCATCTCGCCCATCAGATGGCTGGAGACGAGGACCGTCCTGCCCTCGGCGGCCAGCCCCCGCAGCAGCGAGCGCATCCAGGTGATCCCCTCGGTGTCCAGCCCGTTGACCGGCTCGTCCAGCAGCAGCGCGCCCGGGTCCCCGAGCAGGGCGGCGGCGATCCCGAGCCGCTGTCCCATCCCGAGCGAGAATCCCTTGACCTGCCGGTCCGCCACCTGGCCGAGCCCGGCCAGCTCCAGGACCTCGTCGGCCCGCGAGCCCGGGATGCGGTTGCTCAGGGCCAGCCATCGAAGATGGCCGCGGGCCGTCCGCCCGCCGTGCACCGCCCCGGCGTCCAGCAGCGCCCCGACCTCCCGCAGGGGCGCCGCCAGCTCCCGGTACGGCCGGCCGTTGACGGTCGCGCCACCCGCGCTGGGCGCGTCCAGCCCCAGGATCATGCGCATGGTGGTGGACTTCCCGGCCCCGTTCGGTCCAAGGAACCCGGTCACCCGGCCGGGCAGGACCCGGAAGCTCACCCGGTCCACCGCCACCCGGTCGCCATACCGCTTGGTCAGCCCGCATGCCTCGATCATGGGGCCAGGCTAGAGCCGGGCCCCATGCCCGGCGTCACCCCACGGAGCCAACTTCCGGGTAGCCCTCAGGTAGCCCGCCCAGGGCGGGCGCGGCTACCAGGAGGCGAAGATGCGGGCCTGGCCGCCCGAGCCCTCCTCGTAGGGGATGAGGCCGACGACGACGGTGGCGCCCTTCCTCGGGATGCGGTCGAGGTTGGCCAGGTTCTCCAGCCCGTAGCGGTCGGCCCCGGTGAGGATCAGGTGGGTGTCGAAGGTCGCCGAGTTGCCCGGGTCGATGCTGAGGGTGTCGACCCCGAGGCTGCGGATCCCCCGGCGGCGCAGGAGCCACTCGGTGGCCACGGCCCCGAAGCCGGGGAAGTGCAGCGTGCCGGTGGCGTCGGCGCCGCGGTAGGCGTCGGCGTCGCCGACCTTGGCGGCCCAGCCGGAGTGCATCAGGACGGCGGCGTCGCGCGGGATGCGGCCGTGCCGGCGCTCGAAGGCGCGGAGGTCGTCGACGGTGACCACCGTGTCCGGGTCCCGGGCCGCCCGGTCCGCGATGTCGATGACCACCGCCGGGGTGATCAGCTCCGACAGCTCCAGCTCGGTGGCCAGCCGGCCGCCCGGGGTGAAGTGCCCGGGCGCGTCGACGTGGGTCCCGATGTGCTCGATGATGCGCCACTCCTGCATGTAGTACCCGTCGTCCTCGATCGTGACGACGGTCCGCCGCACCGCCTCCTCGCCGGGCACGAACGCCGGGAACGAGGTCGTCAACGGGTGGGTGAGGTCACGCAGGCCGTGCCGCCTGCCACCGAACGCCGGCCCCCGCTCGTCGGCCCCCCGCTCGCCCGCGTGGGCCGTCCCCTGCAGGGCCCCCGAGGCGGCCACGGCCACCCCGCCGAGCAGCGCCCCCCGCCGGGTGACACCGCGCGTCAGCTCGAAGCATTTCTCCGTGCACATCGCCCTGCTCCCTTCGGTCGGATCCGGACCCGGTGGTACTTCACCGGCCAAAGGGGCAGGAACGCAAACTAGAGGCTGCGGGCCGCCATCGGGGCGAACCGCGAGTACTGCCCCTGGAAGGTGACGGTCACGGTGTCGGTGGGGCCGTTGCGGTGCTTGGAGAGGATCAGGTCGGCCTCGCCCTTGCGGGGCGACTCCGGGTCGTAGAGGTCGTCGCGGTAGATGAACAGGACCACGTCCGCGTCCTGCTCCAGGGCGCCGGACTCCCGCAGGTCGGACAGCATCGGCTTCTTGTCCGAGCGGGCCTCGGGCTGGCGCGACAGCTGCGAGATCGCGATCACCGGGACCTCGAGCTCCTTGGCCAGCAGCTTGAGCGACCGGGAGATCTCGCTGACCTCCTGCTGGCGGCTCTCGAACCGCTTGCTGGACTGCATCAGCTGGAGATAGTCGACCACCACCAGCCCGAGCCCGTGCCGCTGCCGCAGCCGCCGGCACTTGGCCCGGATCTCCATCATGGTCGTCCCGGGCGAGTCGTCGATGAACAGCGGCGCGTCGGCCAGCTTGCCCAGCGACCGGGTCAGCCGGGTCCAGTCCGACTCCTCCATCCTCCCCGTCCGCAGCCGCTGCATGTCCACCGTGCACTCGGCGCACATCAGCCGCTGGACCAGCTCGGTCTTGCTCATCTCGAGCGAGAACACCACCGTCGGCACCCCCGCCCGCACCGCCGCGTGCCGGGCCACGTCCAGGCCCCAGGTCGAGTTGTGGACGACGATGTCGCTGGCGACGAAGTTGTGGGTGCCGTCGACCGTCAGGTCGTAGACCTGGTCGACCCCGTCGGGCTCGACCGCCACGACCTCGTCCCAGAGCACCTCGGAGTCGGCGAGCTGCCACAGGCGCTCGGAGTCGAGGGCCTTGGCGAGCCGCAGGAGCCGCTCGCGGCCGATGTCCTCCTTGCCGACATGCCAGTTGTGGTTACGTGGCAGGCCGCAGCGCGCGCTGACCTCGGCCCAGGAGAGCGTGCCCTTCTCCTCCAGGACGAGCCTCCAGGCCGCCCGCGGCACGGTGTCGGTGTTGGCGATGCCGGCCCGGGCGCCGATCGCGCCGAGCACGACTTGGACCTGGCGCTCCTTGGAGAAGATGCCGACCTCTCGGCAGAAGCGCTCGACCTGGTAGGTGTGGCTCATCACCACGTGCCACGCGTAGCGGACCTCGCCCTGGTAGGTCACCTTCTTGCGCCGGAGGAACGCGCTGAGCCCGAGGCGGAGCAACAGATGCTGGACGCCGCGGGCCAGCTCCTCGCTGATGCTGCAGTAGCCGATCTCCGCCTTGACCGACGCCCGCCTGGAGGTGCTCCGCCGCCGGTACCGGACGATGCTGGCCCAGCCGTCGGTGGCGTAGAGCCGCGACAGGAACAGTCGGATCTGTCGGTCGGGCAAGCGGAAGTAGGCGGCTGGGATGCGCTTCCCGGCGCTGCCGACCCCCATGAGCCCCATCGAGGTCAGATGCTGGGTGAGCGGGTTGAGCCGGCCCCAGGGCGTGCTCAGGCTCAGGGCGATGGTGTGGCGGTGGACCTCCTCACCCGAGCGCTGCTGGCGGAACTCGTCGGCGCAGTCGATGCGCTCGCAGCGGCGGAACGCAACCTCGACCGCGCGGACCCCGGCACACTCGGCCCAGGCGGCGGCATCGGCACGGACTACCGGGTCGCAGGCGTTGAGGCGTGGTGTGGCGCTGGTCAGCGATCCGTCACCGATCAGGTAGGCGGTCAGGGCGACGAGCTCGTCCGGCACCTCCGATACCGTCGGAGCGCATTCCAGCCGTCGAGGCACCGCGATCCGCGCCCCGGGCTGGAGCTCGCCGAGCGGGACCCAGCCGTCGAGGGTGCGGAACGGGTGGTTGCCGGTCGCCCGGATGGTCCGGCCGGTGCGGGTGGTGAGCCGGAACACCGGCTTGATCCCGTTGTCGAGGAACGCGCTCGGCCGCACCGTGTGGAATCGCCAGTCTTCATCGAGGGTGTGCAGGCGCAGGTCCTCGCCGGCCCGGCCCCGCCGGACGAACTCGCCGACGGTCATGCGGGCCCCAGTGGAGGCCTCGGTGATCAGCGTGTCCTGTGCAAGGCACTTCCCCACCGCCGGCCTGGCCGCCACGATGATGAGGTTGGCCGGCTGGAGGCCCGAGGTGAGGCGGTCGAGGTCGGGGAAGCCGGTGGGGACGCCGGTGATCTCGCGGTGGTCCTCGTGGAGGCGCTCGATCGCCTCCAGGGTGCCGGTGAGGACGTCGCGGAGGGAGTGGTAGTCCTCGGTGACCCGGCCCTGGGCGACCTGGTAGACGAGCGACTCGGCGATGTCGACGGCGCGCTCGGTGTCCTGGGGGGTCTCGAAGCCGAGCTGGACGATCTGGGTGCCGACGTCGATCAGGCGGCGGAGGACGCCGGCCTCCTTGACGATGCGGGCGTAGTAGGTGGCGTTGGCGGCGGTGGGGACGCTGGCCACCAGGGTGTGGAGGAAGGGGGCGCCGCCGATGTCGGCCAGGGAGCCGTTGCGGCGCAGCTCCTCCTGGACGGTGACGGCGTCGACGGCGTCGCCGTGGCCGTACAGCTCCAGGACCGAGCGGAACACCGTGCGGTGGGCCGGGCGGTAGAAGTCGTCCTCGCGCAGCAGCTCGAGGACCTCGGCGATGGCGTCCTTGGAGAGCAGCATCGAGCCGAGGACCGACTCCTCGGCCTCGATGTTGTGGGGTGGGACGCGCTCGTAGGCTGGGGAAGCGCTGGCCCGCGAGCCGCCCTCGGGCACGGGGCGGATGGCCATTGCTGTGCTCCTTGCTGGTCGCTCCCCTGCCTAGCCGGGCACGACCTCCACGTTCACGGTCGCCTCGACCTCGGGATGGAGCCGGATGGTGAGGCGGTGGGTGCCGATCGACTTGATGGGGGCGTCCAGGTGGATGCGGCGCCGGTCGATGGAGGTGCCGCCGGTGCGCTCGACCGCGTCGGCGACCTGCGGGGTCGTGATCGACCCGAACAGGCGCCCCTCCTTGCCGGCCTTGGCCGGGATGGTGACCTTGAGGGCCTCGAGGTGGCCGGCGATGGAGCGGGCCTGCTCCAGGTCGGCGATCTCGCGGGCGGCCCGCCGTGCCCGGATGCCCTCGGCCTGCCGGACCGCGCCGGGGGTGGCCAGGCGGGCCAGGTTGCGGGGCAGCAGGTAGTTGCGCCCGTACCCGGCCGAGACGTCGACGATGTCGCCGGGCGCCCCGACCCCCCTGACCTCCTGGTTCAGGATGACCTTCATTGGGGCGCTCCTATCGGATCGAGTACGGGAGCAGGGCCATCTCCCGGGCGTTCTTGACGGCGGAGGCGACGTCGCGCTGGTGCTGGGCGCAGTTGCCGGTGACCCGGCGGGCGCGGATCTTGCCCCGGTCGCTCATGAACTTGCGCAGCAGGTTGACGTCCTTGTAGTCGATGTAGTCCTGGTGCTCGGCGCAGAACTGGCAGAACTTGCGCTTGGGCTTGCGCTGGAAGGTGCTCTTGGGCATTCAGGTGCTGCCTTTCGGGGGTTCGCCGTCTAGAACGGCGGCTCGTCGTTGAACTGGCCACCCTTGCTCGCCCCGGCCGCGCTGCCCGCCCAGTCGCCGCCGCCGCCGCCCGAGCCGCCCCGGCTGGAGCGCTCGACCTTGGCGGTGGCGAACTTGAGGCTGGGGCCGATCTCGTCGGCCTCGACCTCGGTGACGGAGCGCTTCTCGCCCTCGGGGGTCTCCCAGGAGCGGGTCCGGAGCCGGCCGACCACGATGCAGCGGGTGCCCTTCTGGAGGGTCTCGGCCACGTTCTCGGCCTGCTGGCGCCAGACGTTGATCCGGAAGAACGAGGTCTCCCCGTCCTTCCAGGAGTCGCCCTCGCGGACGCGGGGGGTGACGGCCAGCCGGAAGTTGGCCACGGCCGCCCCGTTGGGGGTGAAGCGCAGCTCAGGGTCGTCGGTCAGGTTGCCGACGAGCATGACTTGGTTGTCGTTTGCCACGTGCGGTGTACCACCTCTCGCATCCCGCGCCGGCTCCCAGGCCGGGCACGAACCAGTACGAGGCCTCGACCTCGACCTGAGCGGTCTTCGGTCGGGACCAGCGGGGAAGGAGACGCCGGTCAGGCGGCCTGGGGCCGGATGACCTTGTGCCGGACCACATTGTCGGCCAGGAAGAGCACCCGCGACAGCTCGTCGACCGTCTCGGGCGTCGCCTCGAGGTCGACGACCGTGTAGTAGCCCTCTTCGATGTGCCGGATCTCGTAGGCGAACCGGCGCTTGCCCCAGTGGTCGATGTTGCCGACCGTGCCGCCACGGCTGGTGACGGTGGTCAGGAACCGATCGACCGCCGCCTTGGCGTCCTTGTCCTCCAGGCTGGGGTCGAGGATCAGCATGACTTCGTAGTGACGCATGTCACCTCCTCTGGACTGAGCGGCCCCCGTTGTGGGAGCAGGAGTGTGAAGCCGGCCGAGGGTAGCAGGCGCGCTGCCCGTGTCGCCAGCCGGCTCCGGTGGGTGTCCCGATGGTCCCAGCCATGGAGCCAGTCTCCCATCAGGCCGTGACAGTCACCGGCGAGTTTCCACAGCCCCCTCGTGGGCGTCCGGCTGGCGGTTGAACGCCTGGACGACCAGCGCGCAGGCCACCAGCAGGAGCAGGTTGCGCAGGGTCAGCAGGCCGATGTCGAGCGGGTAGAGGCGCCGCAGCTGGGTGTAGCGGAACGGGAACACGACCTGGCTGACCAGGGCGGCCGCGACCAGCGTCCAGAGCGCCCGCCGGCCCGCGAGGACCAGGGCCAGCCCGACCATCGGGGCGCACAGCCAGACCAGGTACTGGGGCGACAGCACCCTGGTGGGCAGGACGAAGGCGAAGGTCCCGAGGGTGAAGGCGCCGGCCCAGTCGGCCGGGCCGAGCCCGCCCCTGGCCCGGGCCCGGCGCCAGACCAGCCAGGCCACGGCGGCCAGCCCGGCCGCGGTGGCCACCCCCGAGAGGGCCTTGAAGACCCCGGACACGCTGGAGCTGAGGTCGTAGGCGCCGAAGCCGTAGACGGTCTGGGCGGGCAGGCCGAACAGGTGGGCGATGCCGATCAGGTTGGCCCACAGGCTCTCGATCTGCACCCCCCGCTGCACGTGGTACAGCACCGAGTCGGCCGTGCCCCTGGCCGAGAGGACCAGCGCCGGCACCACCGTCAGGCCGAAGCCGGCCAGGAACGGCGGCACCGTCCGCAGCAGCGACCGCCCCCACCCGAGCGCCGGCACCATGCCCAGGACCAGCAGCGGGGCCAGCACCCCGGGGAAGATCTTGGCCGCGGTGCCGTACCCGAGGGCGGCCGCCGCCCAGCCGAAGCGGCCCTCGGCGGCCATCGCCGCCGCCAGCAGCACGCACACCGCCGGCACGAGGTCGAAGCGGAGCACCAGCAGCGGCCCGACGGCCACCATGGCCAGCACGTAGGCCAGCGGGATGCGGCGGCGCCCGGCGTCGACCACCCGGCCGAGGCGGGTCGCGGCCCACAGCCCGACGGCGTCGACCAGCAGCATCTCGACCGCGAAGGCGAGCCGGTAGCCGCCGCCGGTGCCGACCACCAGCCCGGGCAGGATGGTGAAGGGGACGCTGCCCGGCGGGTACTCGGTGGCCACCTCCCGGTAGGGCAGCTCCCCCTGGAACATCCGCTCCACCTTGGCCCCGTAGAAGCGGACGTCGCCGAACAGGGCGGCCGAGTACAGCCGCGGGTTGAGCGAGACGACCAGCAGGATCACCCGGGTGAGCAGCCACAGCCCGACCACCAGCAGGTCGATCGTGCCCCCGGCGGCCCGGTCGCGGCCCCGGGCGCGGGCCCAGACGGGGCCGCGCCGTGTGCCGCTCGCCGCGGTCGCGGCCCGCATGCCTCCTGGCCCGCCTAGGCCGGGGTGGTCGGGTCGGGGCCCGGACCGGGCAGGCCCAGCGAGGTCGGCGGCACCGACGGGCCGGGCTGGGTGGGCGACGGGAAGGTCGGGGGCGGGTTCTGCGGCCCCGGCTGGGTCGTCGGGGGGACGGTGACCGGCGGGGCCGTGGTGGTGGAGTTCAGCACCACGCCGCCCAGCTCGGCCGGGGGCGTGAACGGCTCGACGGGCCGGTCACGGGTGGCCACGTCCATGAAGTCGTGCCAGATCTGGGCCGGCAGCGACCCGCCGGACACGCCGGCCAGGCCGCGGACGCCGACCAGCTTCTGCTGGGGCTTGTCGAAGCCGAGCCAGACCGAGGTGACCAGGTCGCTGGTGTAGCCCACGAACCGGGCGTCGGTGTAGTCGCTGGTCGTGCCCGTCTTGCCGGCCACCTCGCGGCCGAAGAGCCGGGCCGCGTTGCCGGTGCCGTTCTCGACCGCGCTCTTGAGGACCATGTTCATGGTGTCGGCGTGGACCTGGGCGATCACCTGGGTGCCCTGGGGGTCGCGGTGCTCCTCGAGCACCCGGCCGCGGGAGTCCTCCACCTTCTCGACCAGGTGCGGGGTCTGGTGGATGCCCCGGTTGGCCCAGGTCCCGAAGGCCGAGGCCAGCTGGAGGGTGGTCACGTCCCCGGAGCCGAGGGACAGGGCCAGGACGGGCTTGAGCACGGGCGCGTCTTCGAGCGGCCGCGGGTCCTTGACGGGCTGGCCCGCAAGCTCGGCGGCCAGGCCGTGGGCCTTGGCGAACTTGGCCACCCGGTCGGGCTTCACCAGCTGCATGAGCTGCACGTAGATGGTGTTGACGGACAGCCGGGTGGCGTCCCGCAGGGTCATCTGGCCGTACGGGGTGTCGCCGTAGTTGGTGAAGTCCTCGCCGTCGACGATCAGCTCCGCCGGGCCCGGGTACACCGAGTTGACCGAGTAGCCGTCGCTCAGGGCCTGGGCGAGCACGAACGGCTTCATGGTCGAGCCGGCCTGGCGGATGGAGTTGGTGGCGTAGTTGAACTGGCGCGTCTTGAAGTTCCAGCCGCCGTACATGGCCCGCACCGCCCCGTTCCGGGGGTCGATCGAGACCAGGGCCGCCTTCGGGTCGTTCTTGGGGTCGTTCAGGATCCGCTTGACCGTCTGGTTGGCCTGGTCCTGCATCTTCATGTCGAGGGTCGTCCGGACCCGCAGGCCGCCCAGGTTCACCGCCTCGGCGCCGTAGCGGGCGACCAGGTACTGGCGGACCTTCTCCAGGAAGAAGGGGGCCCGCGAGTTGGCGATCCCCGGCGGCCTGCCGCCCTTCCAGACGATGCCGAGCTTGGAGGCCATGGCGGCGCGCCCCTCCTTGGCCGTCAGCCAGCCCCGGTCGACCATCGCCTGGAGGATGTAGTCGCGCCGCACCTTGGCCGAGGCGGCGTGGTCCTGCTTGCCGTAGAACTCGGGGCTGCGGATCACGCCGGCCAGCAGGGCCGACTGGGCCGGCTTGAGGTTCTCGACCTTCTGTTTGAAGTAGGTGCGGGCGGCGGCGTCGACCCCGTAGGCCCCGCGGCCGAAGTAGACCGTGTTCATGTAGAACTCGAGGATCTGGTCCTTGGAGAACTTGCGCTCCAGCTTGACCGCGAGCACGGCCTCCTTGAGCTTGCGGAACAGGGTCCGGTCGCGGCCGACCCCCGGGAAGGCGTTCTTCACGTACTGCTGGGTGATGGTCGAGCCGCCCTCGGAGATGCGCCGGCGCAGCAGGTTGGCCGCGCTCGCCCTGGCCAGGCCGCGCCAGGAGATGGCCCCGTGGTCGTAGAAGTCACGATCCTCGGCGGCCAGCACCGCCCGGCGGGCGTCCTCGGGGATCTGGTCCAGGGAGACGACCCGGCGGTTCTCCTGGGCCGAGAGGGTGCCGATCTCGCGCTTGCCGGTCTCGTCGAGGAACACGACCGTCTGGGCGGTCGGCACCTCGGACGGCACGGGCACGCGGGCGAAGGCGTAGATCAGCCCGATGACCGTGCCCGCGGCGACGGCCACGGCCGGCACGGCCAGCCACAGCGTCCAGCGCAGGACCCGGCGGAGGCGGGAGCGGCTGGGGGGCGCCTGCTTGCGCTCCTTGCCCTGCGGTCTGCCCTGCTGTTGGTGCCTGGCGGCCCGGGTGGGGGTGATCGGGGGTGCTGCCATAGCGCAAGGATGGTACTGCACCCTTGCCCAGAAACCGATTTCCGCGACCGCGACGACCGGTCAGCCGACGTGGCGGCGGCCCAGCAGGTACCGCTGGGCGAGGTGGTTCCAGTAGCAGCCGGTGCAGACCTCGACCACGTAGCAGGCCACCTCGTCCATGGAGCGGTGCAGGTCGGCCAGGCCGGTGCGGGGCCAGACGCGGCCGTTGGCCTGGCGCAGGGCCTCGCCGAACACGTAGGTGACGTGGACCAGCGGTTCGGCCTCGCAGACCGGGCAGGGGGTCGGGGTCTGCTCGCCGACGTTGCGGGCCGCCCGCAGCAGCTCCGGGTGGGCGTCGCAGACGTCGTCGCGCGACAGCCGGCCACCACGGAGCTCGGTGAGCTTCGCCCGCTTGGCCAGGGTGTAGTCGACAAGCCGCATCTCGGCGCCAGTGTACCCGGGGCACCTTCACCGGGAACGGATCACGATCCGGCAACGCGAGTTGACATACTCGCGTCGGCGTACCTATCGTGTCGATACATCGAACCGATACATCGGATCGATCTGCAGTAGTGAACCACAAGCAAGAGGGGACGTGCTTCGTGCTCGAGCTGGCCGTGCTTGGGCTGCTCAAGGAGACACCGATGTCTGGCTACGAGCTGAAGAAGCAGCTCTCGGTCAAGCTCGGCGCCTTCTGGCGAGTCAGCTATGGCTCTCTGTACCCCTGCCTCAAGCGGCTGGCCGCCGACGGGGCCCTGGACGTCGAGGTCTCGCCGTTCACCTCCCGCAAGAAGCACGTCTACCGGTTGACCGACAAGGGCAACCGGCTGTTCCACCAGCTCCTGGAGACGGCCGACGGCCACGAGCTGGAGCAGGACCGGTTCTCCATGCGACTGGCCTTCTTCCGCTACCTGCGGCCGGAGGCCCGCCTCTACCAGCTCGAGCGGCGGCGCGGCTACCTCCAGGAGCGGCTGGCCGACCTGCGCGCCTCGGTGCGGACAGCCCGCGAGCGCATGGACGCCTACACCATCGAGCTGATGGACCACGGGCTGGACGAGCGCGAGCGCGAGATCGCCTGGCTCGACCGCCTGATCGCCCGCGAGCGGCGCTCAACCGAGGCGCAGCCCGAGCAGAACCCAGCTGAGCCCCTGTCCCCGGCTCAGCTTCCCCAGTCCCCGCGCGACCCCCGCCTGCCCGCACAGACCGGGTAGGCCGCGCCGTCCAGGAGGAGACCAGACACCGATGGGAAAGCTACGCGTCGCGATCGTCGGCGTGGGCAACTGCGCGTCGTCGCTGGTGCAGGGCGTGCACTTCTACGCCGACGCCGAGCCTGGTGACCACGTCCCCGGTCTCATGCACGTCGAGCTCGGCGGCTACCACGTCCGCGACATCGAGTTCGTGGCCGCCTTCGACGTCGACGCCAAGAAGGTCGGGCGTGACCTCTCCGAGGCCATCCGATCCGGCGAGAACAACACCATCCAGTTCGCCGACGTGCCCCCCCTCGAGGTCGAGGTGCAGCGCGGGCCGACCATGGACGGGCTGGGCCACTACTACACCGAGACCATCCAGGAGTCCGACGCCGCCCCGGTCGACGTGGCCGTCGCCCTGGCCGCCTCCGGCGCCGACGTGCTCGTCTGCTACCTGCCGGTCGGCTCCGAGGACGCCGCCCGCTACTACGCCGAGCAGGCCCTCAAGGCCGGCGTGGCCTTCGTGAACTGCCTGCCGGTGTTCATCGCCGGCCGCCCCGAGTGGGCCGAGCGCTTCACCCGGGCCGGGGTGCCGATCATCGGCGACGACATCAAGTCGCAGGTCGGCGCCACCATCGTCCACCGCGTGCTGAGCCGGCTGATGGAGGACCGCGGCATCCACATCGACCGCACCTACCAGCTGAACTTCGGCGGCAACATGGACTTCATGAACATGCTGGAGCGCAGCCGGCTGGAGTCCAAGAAGATCTCCAAGACCCAGGCCGTCACCTCCCAGGTCGACCACGACCTGGGCAAGCGCAACGTCCACGTGGGCCCGAGCGACTACGTGCCCTGGCTGGACGACCGCAAGTGGTGCTACATCCGGGTCGAGGGCCGCGCCTTCGGCGACGTCCCCATCAACCTGGAGCTGAAGCTGGAGGTCTGGGACTCCCCCAACTCGGCCGGCGTGGTCATCGACGCCGTGCGCTGCGCCAAGCTCGCCCTCGACCGGGGCATCGGCGGGCCGCTGCTCGGCCCGGCCGCCTACTTCATGAAGTCGCCGCCGGTCCAGTACACCGACGACGAGGCCCGCGACATGGTCGAGGCGTTCGCGGCCGGCGCCGAGAGCTAGAGGGAGGCTCCGCTTGGCCACCGCCGACTGGTGGCGTCACGGGGTCATCTACCAGATCTACCCGCGCAGCTTCGCCGACGCGAACGGCGACGGCGTGGGCGACCTGGCCGGCATCACCTCGCGGCTCGACCACCTGAACGACGGCACCCCCGGCTCGCTCGGGGTGGACGCCATCTGGCTGTCGCCGTTCTACCCGTCGCCCATGGCCGACTTCGGCTACGACGTCGCCGACTACACCGACGTCGACCCCGTCTTCGGCACCCTGGACGACTTCGACCGGCTGGTCGCCGGGGCGCATGACCGCGGCATCCGGGTGGTGGTCGACCTGGTCCCCAACCACACCTCCGACCGCCACCCCTGGTTCCTGGAGTCGCGCTCGGGGCGGGACAGCCCCAAGCGGGACTGGTACGTCTGGGCCGACTCCCGGCCGGACGGCTCGCCGCCCAACAACTGGATGAGCTCGTTCCCCCGGGCCGGGAAGGCCTGGACCTTCGACGAGCCCACCGGCCAGTGGTACCTGCACTCGTTCATGCCCCAGCAGCCCGACCTCAACTGGTGGAACCCCGAGGTCCGGGAGGCCATGGACGGCGTCATGCGCTTCTGGCTGGACCGGGGGGTCGACGGCTTCCGGGTCGACGTTGCCCACAAGATGGCCCATGACCCCGAGCTGCGCGACAACCCGCTGGTCGAGCTGGACGAGGAGGACCTGGTCCAGACCCAGGAGGCCAGGGACAGCCGGCGGGCCAAGCTGAAGGCGGTCCCCCGCCGGGACGAGGACTGGCCGGAGGTGCACGAGATCCTGCGCCGCTTCCGCCAGACCCTCGACAGCTACGACGACCGCATGGCCGTTGGCGAGGTCTACCTGCTCGACCTGGAGCGGCTGGCCCGCTACTACGGCTCCGGCCAGGACGAGTTCCACCTGGTCCACAACTTCGTGTTCCAGTCCCAGCCATGGAAGGCCGAGGCCTTCCGGTCGGTGGTCGACGAGTTCAGCGGCCTGCTGCCGGCCGACGCCTGGCCGGCCTGGATGCTCAGCAACCACGACGTCTCCCGGGTCGCCAGCCGCTACGACGAGGGAGGCAACGGCCAGGCCAGGGCCCGGGTGGCGGCCATGCTGCTGCTGACCCTGCGCGGCACCCCGTTCGTCTACATGGGCGACGAGATCGGCCAGGCCGACGGCGAGATCCCGCCCGACCGGGTGGTCGACGTCGACGGCCGCGACCCCGAGCGCACCCCGGTCCAGTGGGACGCCTCCCCCGGCGCCGGCTTCGGCGGCGACCCCTGGCTGCCCGTGGGCCGCGAGGCGGCCAGGGTCAACGTGGCCGCCCAGCGCGACGACCCGGCCTCCATGCTCAGCCTGTTCCGGCGGCTGATCTGGTACCGCAAGGGCTCGCCCGCCCTCCGCGGCGGCGACTACCGCTCCCTGCCCGACACCCCCGGCGGCATGTACGCCTACCTGCGCAGCGCCGGCGACGAGCGCCTGCTGGTCGCGCTCAACTTCACCGGCCAGCCGCTCGAGTACCAGGTCGACGGCCCCGCCGACGGCCGCCTGGAGCTGTCCACCGACCCGGCCCGCCCCGCCGGCGGGGCGGTCGGCCTGCAGCCCCTGCAGCTCGGTCCCGACGAGGGCGTGGTCGTCCGGCTCTAGGCCGGGCCCGGCTCCTCGAGCCCCTGCTCCCTGGCCCAGGAACGGAGGGCCTCGTCGGCCTCCTCCTCGGACATGGGGCCGTGGTCCAGGCGCAGCTCCAGCAGGTGGGCCAGGGCCTTGCCGACCACCGGGCCGGGCGCGACCCCGAGCCGCTCCATCACCTGGCGGCCGTCCAGCGGCGGGCGGATGCTGGCCAGCTCCTCCTCGGCCTCCAGCCGGGCGATCCGCTCCTCCAGCTCGTCGGAGTAGCCGGCCAGCTGCCTGGCCTTGAAGACGTTGCGGGTGGTGCAGTCGGAGCGGACCAGGAAGTTCAGCCGGTCGAGGAGCGGCCCGGCGTCGCGCACGTAGCGCCGCACCGCCGAGTCGCTCCATCCCAGCCGGTAGGTGTGGAAGCGCAGGTGGAGCAGGACCAGCTGGCGCACGTCGGCGATGAAGTCGGAGGGGTAGCGCAGCTCGGTCAGCCGCTTCTCGGCCATCTTGGCCCCGACCACCTCGTGGAGGTGGAAGCTCACCCCCTCGGCGTCGACCTTGCGGGTCCGGGGCTTGCCGATGTCGTGGAGCAGGGCGGCCATGCGCAGGGTGAGGTCGGGCGCGTCGGCGTCGAAGGCGGTCGCCCGCTCGACCACGGCGATGGTGTGCCGCAGCACGTCCTTGTGCCGGTGGACCGGGTCCTGCTCCAGGGCCAGGGCGGGCAGCTCGGGCAGGAACTCGGCGGCCAGGCCGGTGTTGATGGCCAGCCACAGCCCCCTCGCCGGGGCCCGCCCCAGCAGCAGCTTGCGGAGCT
>OBLS010000050.1_pt1 | contig 27910 bp, 31 predicted proteins | sample 1519901 | NCBI WGS metagenome assembly OBLS01 (sample SAMEA3113585, study PRJEB22503) | soil metagenome | reverse complement strand
GGTCGGGGTCGGGCCCGACCCCGACCAGCAGCACCGCCGGCGCGGCCAGGGCGCCGTAGCCGGGCAGCAGCAGGGTGTCGTCGAGGGCGCCGGTGAACCGGCCCGGCCCGTCGGCCACGGCGGCCAGGTCGGCCCCGAGACGCTCCAGCACCGCCCCGGTCACCGGCGGGGCCAGGGGGCCGTCGGGGCCGGCCGCCACCGGCAGGACCAGCAGGTCGGCGTCGGCCCGCTCGGGAGGGACCGGGGACAGGGCCAGGCGCGGCATCGCGTGCTCCGTGTGGGTATCGTCGGACCGGGAAGCTCGGGGCGTCATCCTAGGGGAGGTCGAGGGCATGTGGCGGCGGGCGCGGCCCGACCCGGCCGTGGAGGCGGCCTGGGCCGGGTTCCTGGGCTTCGCCAAGGCGCTCGACGAGGGGAGCCGGGCCCTGCTGGCCAGCGGGTTCCTGGGCTTCGCCAAGGCGCTCGACGAGGGGAGCCGGGCCCTGCTGGCCACCGTCCCCTCGGCCCGGCGCCCCGGGGCGCCGCTGGAGGCCAGCGTGGCCGGGTTCCTGGCCGGCCTGGAGGCGGCCAGGGCCGAGCTGGCCAGCTGGGACCACCCGGCCCTGGCCGGCGCCCAGGCGGCCACCGCGGCCGCCCTCGACGCCGCCGAGGCGCGTGCCCGCGAGCTCCCCGCGGCCAGCGCCGGCCTGGAGTTCGAGCACCGCAACGAGCGCGTGGCCGAGGTGCTGGACGAGCTGCTGCCGGTGCAGGCGGCCGAGCAGGAGCTGCGGGCGCTGCGCCGCCGCGGCTATCCGGCCAGGGCCGGCGGCCGGCAGACCCGGCAGGGCCGGTAGCCGGCGGCCGCCGCCTCGGCCGCCCCGGTGAACCGCAGCAGGTGGCGGTCGGTGGTGGGGCGGTAGCCGGCCGCGGTCGACTCGGCCGCCCCGGTAAACCGCATCAGGTGGCGGTCGGTGGTCCGGCGGGCATGGGCGCAGGTCGGGTAGCAGTAGATGCGGGTGGTGTCGCTGCCGAAGAACCGGGTGCCGCGGCGGCCCAGGCGCTCCAGCTCGTCGGGGTCGGCGCCCTCGGCGGCGAGCAGGGCCCGCTTGTAGGGGACGCCCCAGGCGTACCCGGTGAGGCGGCCGTCGCTGCCGACCACCCGGTGGCAGGGGATCAGCACCGGGATCGGGTTGCGGCCCAGGGCCGCCCCGACCGCCCGGACGGCCGCCGGCTGGCCGAGCTCCCCGGCCACCCAGGCGTACGGGCGCACCTGGCCGCGGGGGATCTCCTGGGCCTTGGCGAGCACGGCCCGCTCGAACTCGGTGGTGCCGCGCAGGTCGTAGCCGAGCGGGGTGCCCCGGCGGCCGGGGGCCAGCAGCCGCTCGACCTGGGCGACCAGCCGGGCCGGGGGCCGGTCGGCCGGCCGCAGGGGCCGCCGGAAGCGGGCCTGGAACCGCTCGGCGAACCCGCCGGCGTCGGCGCCGGGGGCGGTGGCCGAGATGCCCCGGCCGTTGTAGGCGACCAGCAGCGGCCCGGCCGGCCCGTCGACGGTGACGAACGCGTCGGCCAGGCCGACCCGCTCCAGCACCGCCGGGGCCAGGGTGGCCGGCGGCTCGGCCCGCAGCCCGTGCAGGCCGTCGGCCAGCTCCCGCCAGCCGCCCGCTCCGTTGTCCGCGTGGTGTCGGTTCATCCTCGTGTCCGCTCCTCTCGAGCCTCCAGCGTCGCCCGCAGCTGCCGGACCCCGCGGTGCACATGGGTCTTGACCGTGCCCACCGGCCGGCCGAGGACCTCGGCCACCTCCGCATAGGCCAGGCCCTCGACGTGGCGCAGCACCACCGCCTCCCGCCAGCCGCGGGGCAGGCCGGCCAGCAGCTCGGCCAGCTGCTCCCGCTCCTGGCGGCGCTCGGCCAGCTGGTCGGGCTGGGTTGCGGCCGGGGCGGCCACAACGGGGAGTCCTCCGTCGCCGTCCTCCAGCGGCCGGGCCGGCGGCGGGCGCCGCCGCCGCCGGTTGCGGGCCAGGTTGAGGGCGATCTGGGCCAGCCAGGGGCGCAGCCGCATGGCCGCCACCCGCTCGGCCTCGTAGCCGGCCAGGGCGTGGTAGGCCCGCACGAAGGTGTCCTGGGCGACCTCCTCGGCGTCGGCCGGGTCGGCCACCACCCGCAGGGCCAGGCCGTAGACGAGCCGCTGGTGGGCGAGCACCAGCTCCTCGAACGACCCGTCCAGGTCGCGGGCCAGGCGGGCCGGCAGCTCCGGTTGTGGTTCCATCACCGGCTTCAACACGCGCCCGCGCCGCCCGGTTTCACCCCGCGGCGCGGCGCCGGGCGATCCCGGACAGGGCCTCCAGCACCACCCGGTTGGCCAGGAACGCGGTCACCTGGCCGGGCCCGTCGTAGGCGGGGGAGAGCTCGACCACGTCCATGCCGACCAGCGGCAGCTCGAGGGCGCAGCGGCGGACGGCGTCCAGCAGCTCCCGGGCGGTGAGCCCGCCCGGCTCCGGGGTGCCGGTCCCAGGGGCCATGCCCGGGTCGACCACGTCGACGTCGACCGACAGGAACACCCCGTCGCAGTCGTCGGTGGCGATCGCGAACGCCTCCGACAGGCAGGCGTCGAGGCCGCGGCGGACGATCTCGGTCATCTCGAAGCTGCGCATGCCCTGCTCGGCCATCCAGGCCAGCACGTCCGGGGGCGGCCAGTAGCCGCGCAGCCCCAGCTGGAGGAACCGGTCGCCCCGGGCCGCGCCCGACTCGATCAGCCGCCGCATCGGGGTGCCGTGGCCGAGCAGGGAGCCGAAGTGGGTGTCGGCGGTGTCGGCGTGGGCGTCGAAGTGGACCACCGACACCCGCCCCAGGCCGTGCTGGCGGGCCACCCCGGTCACGTCGGGCAGGGCGATGGTGTGGTCGCCGCCCAGGACCACCGGGACCGCCCCGGCCGCGGCCACCGTGTGCACGGCCCGCTCCAGCCGCTCCAGGGCCGGCTCGATCTCGCCGGCCAGCATCAGCACGTCGCCGGCGTCGACCACCTTGAGGTCCCGGAGGGCGTCGACCCCAAGGGCCAGCGAGGGCCGGGAGCCGTCGTGGCCCAGGTAGTCGGTGCCGCGGATGGCCGAGGGGCCGAACCGGGTCCCGGGCCGGTGGCTGGTGCCGCCGTCGAAGGGGGCGCCGACGATGACCACGTCGGCCCCCTCCAGCGACGCCGGGTCCTCCAGGTCGGCCCGCGGCACCCCCAGGAAGGTGAACTCGGGCCCGTACATGGTGAAGCCGGCCCGCTCCGGGTCAGGCGGTGACATGCAGCGCCTCCAGGCCGCGGAGGACGTAGGTCGGCTTCCAGGCCGGCTCGGCCGCCGGGGCCATCGCGGGCAGGCGGGCCAGCAGGGTCCCGAACGACAGCTCCAGCTCCAGCCGGCCCAGGGGCGCCCCCAGGCAGTAGTGGACGCCGGCCCCGAAGCTGAGCTGCTGGGCGGCCTCGGGGCGGGCCAGGTCGAGCCGGTCCGGGTCGGGGAAGATGGCCGGGTCGCGGTTGGCCGAGCCGAACAGCAGCCCCAGCTCGGCCCCCTTGGGCACGGCGACCCCGGCGACCTCCACGTCCTCCAGGACCCAGCGCTCGAACATCTGCAGGGGGGTGTCGTAGCGCAGCAGCTCGTCGATCGCCCGGGGCAGCAGGCCGGGCTCCCGGCGGAGCCGGTCCAGCTGGCCGGGGTGGCGGAACAGCTGCCACCAGCCGATGCCGGTGAAGTTGACGGTGGCCTCGTGGCCGGCGTTGAGCAGCAGCACCACGGTGCCGATGAGCTCGTCCTCGGTGAGCTGGTCGCCGCCGTCGACCACCTGGGTGAGGGCGGTGATCAGGTCGTCGGCCGGGCGGGCCCGCCGTTCCCGGGACAGCGAGCAGCAGCACCACGGTGCCGACGAGCTCATCCTCGGTGAGCGTGGCGCCGCCGTCGACCACCTGGGTGAGGGCGGTGATCAGGTCGTCGGCCGGCCGGGCGCGCCGGGACCGCGACAGCCCGCGCAGGTACCCGGAGAACTCGGTGGCCGCCCGGGAGGCGACCCGGCCCGCCTCCTCGGTCGGGTTGACCTCGTACATGCCGCAGATCTGGGCCGACCAGGGCCGCAGCAGCGGCCGGTCGGCCTCGGGGATCCCGAGCAGGTCGCTGATCACGGCCACCGACAGCGGCTCGGCCAGCCCGGCCACCAGGTCGCCCCCGCCGGCCTCGGCCAGGGCGTCGACCAGCCCGTCGACCCGGCCCTGGACCCGGTCGCGGAGCCGCTCGACCATCCGCGGGGTGAACGCCTTGGCCACCAGCCGGCGCAGCCGGGTGTGGTCGGGCGGCTCGCGGTCGAGCATGCCGTTGCGGATCAGGTGCCAGAACGGGCCCAGCTCCTCCGGCTCCTCGGGCCGGCCCATCTCGGCGTGGCTGGCCACGTGCAGGTAGGTGCGGCCGAAGCGGCGGTCGCGGAGCAGCGCGTTGACGTCGGCGTGGTGGGGGACCAGCCAGTGGTCGCTGCCCGGGTCGTACAGGACCCGGCCGGCCGCCCGCAGCCGCGCGTACGCCGGGTAGGGGTCGGCCACGAAGGCCGGGTCGGCCGGCGTGAAGACGGCCGTGGCGGTCAGCTGGCGCGGCCCCCCGCCGGTTGAGGCTTCGGGTGCGCCCGCCGTGCTCATCCGGAGTCCTCCAGCCTGCCGACGGCCCGCTCCAGGGCGGCGGCGGCCCGGCCGGGGTGGAACGCCCCCGCGAACCCGTTGGCGGTCAGGGCGGCCACCTGCCGGTCCTCCAGCCCGAAGGCCTCGGCCACCACCCGGTACTCCGAGGACAGGTCGTTGCCGAACAGGCTGCGGTCGTCGGTGTTCAGGCACACCCGGGCCCCGGCGTCGAGCAGCCGCCCGACCGGGTGGGCGGACAGCTCGGGCAGCTCCTCGGCGGTCCGGGTCCAGTAGTTGGACCGCGGGCAGCACTCCAGCACGACCCGCCGCTCGACCACCTCGGCCAGCAGGTCGGGGTCCTCGGCCAGGCTGGTCGCGTGCCCGATCCGGTCGGCCAGGTAGCGGTCGAGGGCGGTGCGGATGGCCGAGGGCGGCTCGGCCTCGCCGGCGTGGACGGTGACGCACAGCCCCGACGCCCGGGCGTGCTCGAACATGGCCGCATGGGCGTCGACCCAGGCCGGGGTCCGCCCCTCGACCGGCCCGGCCAGGTCGACCCCGACCACGCCCGAGTCCATCCGGCGGATGGCCGCCTCCAGCACCGGCCGGTTCCAGTCCGGGTCGACCCCGCCCATCAGGCAGGCCAGCAGCACCACCCGGGTCCCGGTGGCCGCCTCGGCCTGGGCGGCCGCCTCCCCGACGGTGGCCAGGACCTCGTCGATGGTCAGCCCCTGGCCGGTGTTGAGCCGCGGGCAGAAGCGCAGCTCCGAGTACACCACCCCGTCGGCGGCCAGGTCCTCGACCAGCTCGGTGGTCACCCTGGCCAGGTGCTCCTTGGTCTGCAGCAGCGGCAGCAGCACCTCGAACCCCTGGAGGGCCTCGAGCAGCCCCGCCCGCCGGGTCACCCGCACCCTGGCCATCGCCGCCCCCTGGGGCGCGTCGCCCGCCACCACCCCGACCTCCCGGGCCAGCTCCTCGACCGTCGCCGGCCGCAGCGACCCGTCGAGGTGCAGGTGCAGCTCGGCCTTGGGCAGCCGGCGCAAGGCGTCATCGGTGACGGCGACCAAACCAGTTCCTCCTGAGCGCGGTCCCAGCAGCGGTAGCCTACCCGCCCCACCCACCATCGAGGAGACGACGCCGATGCCCGGCCCCGACGGTGACCGCCCCACCACCCGCGACGACGTGCTCCCGGCCGGGGCGCGGCACTGCTTCGCCTGCGGCGACGCCAACCCCATCGGCATGCACCTCAACGACATCCGCCGCGAGGGCGACCAGGTCCTGGCCACCCTCCACCCCCGCCCCGAGTTCCAGAGCTACCCCGGCGTCCTCCACGGCGGCCTCTCGGCCACCGCCCTCGACGAGGTCATGGGCTACGCCTCCATCCTCCTGGCCGGCATCTGGGCGGCCACCGCCACCATGGACCTCCGCTACCGCGCCCAGGTCCCCTACACCGCCCCCCTCCCCCTGGTCGCCGGCCTCACCGACACCCGGGGCCGCCGCGTCCGCACCTGGTCCCGCCTGTACCTGCCCTCGGGCGAGGTCGGCGCCGAGGCGACCGCCCTGCTGGTCGCCCTCCCCGAGGACCTGGCCGAACGGGCCCGCGCCCTGTACGGCCCGATGGCCTGAGGCCGTGGCCGGGTCAGCTCCGGAAGAACCCGGTCAGGACCGGGGCCAGGGTCTCGCCGGGGACGCCGTGCCACCCGCCGGCCAGGTGGCGGTGGGTGCTGTCGGGGAGGGCCGCGGCCACCGTGGCCGCCGAAGCGGTGATGGAGGCGGAGCTGCCCTGGCTGTCCAGGACCAGGGTCGGGACCGTCACCGACCGCAGGAGCGGGAGCGACATGGCGTCCGAGAGCCGGCAGTCGTAGACCAGGGTGGGGGCCACCGCCTCAAGGGCCGCCCAGACCGGCGGGGTCATCTGGTCCATGACCTCGTCGGGGACGCCGATGCCGCGGTGGAAGAACTCCACCGCCTCCCGCCGCCGGCCCGACGCGACCAGCTCGGCCAGCTCGGCGGTGAAGCCGGTCTCGCCCGCGGGGGCCGGGGCCGGCTCGATCGGCGGCTCGAACAGGGCCAGCTTGGCGATGGCCAGCCCGCGGGCGGCGGCGTGCAGGGCCAGCAGCCCACCGGAGGAGAAGGCGTACACGAAGGCCGACCCGCCGGCCTCGGCGATGAGCGCGGCCAGGTCGTCGACCTCACGCTCGATCGCGTAGGGCGGGGTGTCGGTGCTGGCGCCGCGGCCCCGGCGGTCGTAGAGGTAGACGGTGAAGTCCTCGGCCAGCAGCTCCACCGGCGGTGGGAAGGGCCGGAAGTCCCGGTAGCTCCCGGCGGCGTCCACCGCGATGAGGGCCGGGCCGGCGCCGGATCGCTCGAACGCGATCGAGGTGCCGTCGCTGGAGGTGACGCGGCCGGTTTCGGTCATGGCGGTGCTCCTTCTGGTGTGGTCGGCTCGGAAGGTTGTCGAATGGGCCACCCCCGAATCGACACCTTCACGGACCATCGACCGGAGGAGCCGAGGATGCGCTATCTGTGCCTGGTCTACGCCGACGAGGCGACCCTGAACGCCCTGCCCCAGCCCGAGGTCGACGCCCTCATCGACGAGACCCTGGCCACCAACCAGGCACTGGCCGAGAGCGGCCAGCTCGTCCTGGCCGAGGCGCTGGAGCAGGTCGGGGCGGCCACCACCGTGCGGGTCCGCAACCGCCGGCTGTCGGCCACCGACGGGCCGTTCGCCGAGACCCACGAGCAGCTCGGTGGGTTCGTGCTCATCGAGGCCAGGGACCTCAACGAGGCCATCCAGATCGCCGGGCGGCTCCCGAGCGCCCGCCTCGGGAGCGTCGAGGTCCGCCCGGTGATCGATCTCCAGCGGGAACGCTCGGGCCCGTGAGCCAGGGCGCGGCCGCCGAGCCGCGAGCCCGGATCGAGCGCCTCTACCGGTCCGAGTCGCGCCGGGTCCTGGCCACCCTGATCCGGGTGCTGGGCGACTTCGACCTGGCCGAGGAGGCGCTCCAGGACGCGTTCACGGCGGCGCTGGCCCAGTGGCCGCGGGACGGCCTGCCGGCCAACCCCCGGGCCTGGCTGGTCTCGACCGGCCGCTTCAAGGCCATCGACCGGCTGCGGCGGCGGGCCCGGTTCGACGCCGCCCTGGGGGAGCTGGCGGCGCGGCTCGACGACCAGGCCCCCGACCCCGCCGGCCAGGACGACCAGCTGCTGGAGGACGACCGGCTGCGGCTGATCTTCACCTGCTGCCATCCCGCCCTGTCGCCCGACGCCCAGGTGGCGATGACCCTGCGCGAGGTCTGCGGGCTCACCACCGAGGAGGTCGCCCACGGCTTCCTCACCGGCCCGCCGACGGTGGCCCAGCGGATCGTGCGGGCCAAGGCCAAGATCCGGGCCGCCGGCATCCCCTATGCGGTGCCGCCCCCGGCCGAGCTGGCCGACCGGCTCGAGATCGTGCTCCAGGTCGTCTACCTGGTCTTCACCCAGGGGTACGGGCCCGCGTCGGGGGACGCGGTGGTCCGCCCCGACCTGGCCGACGAGGCGATCCGCCTTGGCCGGCTGGTGGCCGAGCTCCTCCCGGAACCGGAGGCGCTCGGCCTGCTGGCCCTGCTGCTGCTCCAGGACTCCCGCCGGGCCGCCCGGGCCACGGCCGAGGGCGAGCTGATCCTCCTGGCCGACCAGGACCGCTCCCGCTGGGACCGGGCCCGGATCGCCGAGGGGGCCGCCCTGCTCCGGCGGGCCATCTCGTCAGGGGAGGTCGGGCCCTACACGCTCCAGGCGGCGATCGCCGCCGCCCACGCCGAGGCACCCACCGCCCAGGCCACCGACTGGGACCGGATCGTCGGCCTCTACGACCTCCTGGTGCGGGCCGACCCGTCGCCGGTGGTCGAGCTGAACCGGGCCGTGGCCGTGGCCATGCGCGACGGCCCGGCCGCGGGGCTGGCCCTGATCGACGCCCTGCTGGCCGCCGGCCAGCTCGGCGGCTACCACCTGGCCCACGCCGCCCGGGCCGACCTGCTCCGCCGCCTCGGCCGGCCGGACGACGCCCACCTGCTCCGCCGCCTCGGCCGGCCGGACGACGCCCGGGCCGCCTACCGGCGGGCCCTCGACCTGACCCGGCAGGGACCCGAGCGGCGCTTCCTCGAGCGCCGGCTGCGGGAGCTGGGGCGGGGCTAGAACGCGGCCGACCTGCGGCGGCGCCTGGCCCGGCGGAACATGGCGACGGCGGCCCAGCCGACCAGGAGCAGCGCGACCACGACCAGGATGGGGAGGAACACCGCGACCAGGCTCATGCCGAGGGAGGCGGCGTCCTCGGCGGCGCTGACCACCGGGGTCCCGGCGCCAACGGTGGTGGCGTTGACCAGGGGACGGGCGGTGGCCTTGGTGGCGTGGACGATGCCGGCGACGGCGACGCCGAGGAGGACGCCGACCCAGGGGTGCTCCTGCATCCAGGTGGAGTTGTCGGCCTGCTCGGCGGCGGTGGTGGCGGCGAAGATGACGCCGCCGACGGTGGGGCGGACCAGGGTCTGGATGGCGTCGTTGACGTGGTCGACCACGGCCACCTTGTCGAGGACGAGCTCGGCCAGGAGCAGCACCGAGACGATCGCCAGGGCCCAGCCGGACTGGATCCAGCGGTAGGGCTCGGGGAGGGTGATGACGTCGGTGAAGCGGGCCAGGACGCCGACCAGCAGCAGCGGGATGTAGGCGTTCAGGCCCGCCGCCGCCGACAGGCCGAGGCCGGTGAGCGATGCCAGCATGCCCTCCAGCTTCCCCCTGGAGGGGTGGGTCACACAATCAGGCGGCTGTCCACCGGGCGGTGGCGGTTCTGCTCGGCGACCAGCAGGGCCTCGACGGCGAACTGGTCGAGCGGGCGGGCGAAGTGGAAGCCCTGGCCGTAGGGGCAGCCCAGGCGGGCCAGCTCCAGGGCCTGGGCCTCCTGCTCGATGCCCTCGGCGATCACCCGCAGGCCGAGGAGGTCGGCGATGCGCAGGATGGCGTTGGTCAGGGCCTGCTCCTCGGCCCCGCGGAGCAGGCCGTCCACGAACGGCTTGGCCAGCTTGAGGACGTCCACGGGCAGGTGGCGCAGGTAGGCCAGGGACGAGTAGCCGGTGCCGAAGTCGTCGATGGCCAGGTGGACCCCGAGGGCCCGCAGGCCGCTGAGGCGCTCCAGCTTGGCCTCCTGGTCGGTGGCGAGCACGCTCTCGGTGATCTCCAGCATCAGCTGGTCGGGGTCGAGGCCGGAGGCGTCAAGGGCCCCGGCCACGTCCTCGAGCAGGTCGGGCTGCTGGAGCTGGCGCACCGACAGGTTGACGCTGAGGAACGGGTGGGGCTGGAGGGGGAAGCGGCGCTGCCAGTCGCGGGCCGCCTGGCAGGCGGCGTGCAGGACCCAGCGGCCGATGGGCACGATCAGGCCGGTGTCCTCGGCCAGGGAGACGAACTCGCCCGGCATGACCAGGCCCCGCTCGGGGTGGTCCCAGCGGACCAGCGCCTCCAGCCCGGCCAGCTTGCCCCCGGGCAGCTCGACCACCGGCTGGTAGCGGACGGTGAACTGCTGGCGGATGACGGCCCGGCGCAGGGCGGCCTCGAAGTCGAGGCGCTGCACGGCCCGGGTGTGCATGGCCGTGTCGAACACCCGGACCCCGGCCCGGCCGGCCGTCTTGGCCGCGTACATGGCCATGTCGGCGTCGCGCAGCAGCCGCTCGGGGTCCTCGTCGCCGCCGCGGGCCAGGCGGACCCCGACGCTGGCCCGGGCCAGCACCTCCCGCCCGGACACGGTCACCGGGGTGCGCAGGATGGCCGCCAGCCGCTCGCCCAGGGCGACCGCCTCGCCCTCGTCGGCGACCCGGGGGACGAGCACGGCGAACTCGTCGCCGCCGAGGCGGGCGGCCAGGTCGCCCGGGCCCAGGCAGCCCCGCAGCCGCTCGGCCACCACCCGCAGGACCTCGTCCCCGGAGGAGTGGCCCAGGCTGTCGTTGATCGTCTTGAAGTCGTCCAGGTCGAGCAGGAGCAGGGCCGGGGCCGGCCCGCCGGGGGGGCCCGGGGGGCCGTCGAGGGTGCCGAGCGCCTCCTGCAGCCGCCGCGAGAAGGCGGTCCGGTTGGCCAGCCCGGTGAGCGGGTCGACGCTGGCCCGCCGGGCCACCTCGGCGGCCAGGTCGGCCCGTTCCAGGGCCAGGGTCACCTGGGCCCGGAGGGACTCGAGGGCGGCCCGGGCCTCCTCGGGGACCAGGTCCAGGTCGCGGGCCAGCTCGGCCGGGGCGTCGAGGCCGAGCAGCTCGGCGGTGGCCTCGGCGGCGACCCGGTGGACGGCGGCGGCGTCGGGCGCGGCCAGCAGGGCCGCCCCGGCCGTGGCCAGCAGCCGCTCACGGCCGGCGGCGCGCCGCCGCGCTGGGAACTGCCACCCCACGTTCGCTCCTCCTGGGCCGAGAATGCCTTGTCAGGTTCTTCGGCAGCCGGGGCGGCGGCTGTAGGCGGGGTGGGGGGAGCTCAGCCGGTGTCGGCCGCGGCCTCGGGGGCCACCGACCAGGTGTAGGCCTCCTTGAGCAGCCGCAGGTACATGAAGGTCTCGGTCTCGCGCACGCCCTCGATCCCGGCCAGGTCCTCCGAGAGCAGGCGCAGCAGGTGGTCGTTGTCCTCGCAGACCACCTCGGCCAGCATGTCGAACGACCCGGCGGTCAGCACCAGGTACGACACCTCGGGCAGGCGCCCGACGGCCTCGGCGACCTGCTTGCGGGCCCGGCCGTCGACCGAGATGGCCACCATGGCCATGGCCTGGTAGCCGAGGGTCATCGGGTCGGCCACGGCCACCACCTGCATGATCCCGGCCGCCTGGAGCCGGGCCACCCGCTGGCGCACGGCCGCCTCGGACAGGCCGAGCTCCCTGCCGATGCTGGTGAAGGGGCGGCGCCCGTCGCGCTGCAGGGCGGCCACGATGCGCCGGTCGACCGCGTCGACCCTTGCCGTCCTGGACATGCGAACTACCTCCAGATTCTTTTGCCAAGGAACGAGTTTCGAAGTAGTCTATCTCAGTCTCGACGTAAGGCGAAGACAGCCCGGAGCATCCAGGAGCGTGATCAGCATGGGCCGACGGCCCGACCAGGAGCGGATCGACAGCCTCACCAAGGCCAGGACCCAGCTCGTCCACGAGCGCACCCCCAAGTCGCGGGAGTGGCGCGAGCGCTCGCTCGCCTCGCTGCCCCTCGGGGTCGCCTCCAGCTTCCAGGACGCCCCGCCCTACCCGATCTTCTTCGAGCGGGCCAAGGGCAGCCGCGTCTGGGACGTCGACGGCAACGAGTACGCCGACTACCACAACGGCTTCGGGGTGATGGCCGTCGGCCACGCCCACCCCAAGATCGTCGAGGCCCTGTCCGAGCGGGCCGCCATCGGCACCCACTTCGCCCAGCCGGTGGCCGAGACCACCCTGCTGGCCGAGGAGCTCTGCAGGCGCTTCCGGATCGACCAGATGCGCTTCACCAACTCGGGCACCGAGGCCACCATGGACGCCATCCGGCTGGCCCGCGGGGTCACCGGCCGGGACAAGATCGTCAAGATCGAGGGCTCCTACCACGGCCACCACGAGTCGGTGCTGGTCTCGATCCGGCCCAGCCGGGACAAGATGGGCCCGCGGGAGACCCCGGCCAGCGTCGAGTTCGGCTCCGGCACCCCCAAGGCCGTGACCGAGCTGACCCTGATCGTCCCCTACAACGACGCCGAGGCGCTGGACCGGCTGCTGGCCGCCAACGCCGGCGAGGTCGCCGGCATGATCATGGAGCCGGTGATGATGAACGTCGGCATCATCGACCCCGAGCCCGGCTACCTGGAGGCGGTCCGCGAGATCTGCTCCCGCCACGGCGTGATCCTCATCTTCGACGAGGTCAAGACCGGGGCCACCATCGCCTACGGCGGCGCCGAGGAGGTCTACGGGGTCGCCCCCGACCTCAAGTGCTTCGCCAAGGCGGTCGGCGGCGGCACCCCCCTGGGCGGGTTCGGCGGCCGGGGCGAGCTGATGGCCGAGATCGCCAAGGACGGCGTGCCCCAGCTGGGCACCTTCAACGGCAACCCGCTGTGCGCCCGGGCCGGGCTGGTCGCCCTGACCGAGGTCCTCACCGAGGGCGCCTACAAGGAGCTCAACCGGCTCAACGACGCCCAGCTGGCCGGCTGCCAGCGGGTCATCGACACCTACGACCTGCCCTGCTACACCACCGGGGTGGGCGGCAAGGGCGCGGTCATGTACGCCCCCGAGCGGCTGCGCGACTACCGCGCCTACGCCGGCTTCGACGGCGACGGGGTCGACGAGCACCTCTCCTACCTGTCCTGGCTGTACGAGATGACCGAGGGCGTGTTCATGACCCCGGGCATCGACGAGCAGTGGACCCTGTCGGTGCAGCACACCGACGAGGACGTGGCCCGCTACGTCAACGCCTTCGAGACGTTCGCCAAGGAGGTCACCGGCAGCTGATGCGCCTCGGGGTGATGCTCGGCTACTTCGGGGCCGGGACGACGGCCGGAGAGCAGCTGGAGCTGGTCCGGGAGGCGGAGCGGCTCGGCTACGACTCGGCCTGGGTGGCCGAGGCCTACGGCTCGGACGCGGCCACCGTGCTGGCCTGGCTGGCCGCCCAGACCGGCTCCATCGACCTGGGGTCGGCGGTGTTCCAGATCCCGGCCCGGAGCCCGGCCATGACGGCCATGACCGCGGCCACCCTGGACCAGCTGTCGGGGGGGCGGTTCCGGCTCGGCCTCGGCCTGTCCGGGCCCCAGGTGGCCGAGGGCTGGCACGGCCAGCGGTTCGCCCGGCCGCTGGCCCGGACCCGCGACTACCTGACCGTGGTCCGGATGGCCCTGGAGCGCCGGCGGGTCGCCTACCAGGGCGAGACCCTGGAGCTGCCGCTGCCCGACGGGCCGGGCAAGGCCCTCAAGCTCACCATCAGCCCGGCCCAGGCCCGCCTGCCCATCTACCTGGCCGCCATGGGCCCGAAGAACCTGGCCATGGCCGGGGAGCTGGCCGACGGCTGGCTCGGGTTCCTGTACGCGCCCGAGCACGCCGGCGGGTTCCGCGACCAGCTGGCCGCCGGGGCGGCCCGGGCCGGCCGCGACCTGGACGGCTTCGACATCGCCCCCAACGTCCAGGTCCACGTCAGCGACGACCTGGCCGCGGCCCGTGACGTCATGCGCCCGTTCCTGGCCCTGTACATCGGCGGCATGGGCTCGCGGGAGCGCAACTTCTACACCGAGCAGGCCGGCCGCTACGGCTTCGAGCAGGCCGCCGCCCAGGTCCAGGAGCACTACCTGGCCGGCCGCCGCGCCGAGGCCGGGGCCGCCCTCCCCGACGAGCTGATCGACCTGGTCACCCTGTGCGGCCCGGCCGGCCGGGTCCGCGAGCGCCTGGCCGCCCACCGCGAGGCCGGGGTCGGCACCCTGATCGCCGCCCCCACCGCCTGGACCCACGAGGATCGGGTCGCCCAGCTCCGCCGGCTGGCCGAGCTCGCCGCTTGACCCTCCTGTCGGGGGAGCGTCCAGGGTGGTCGGCGGAAGGGAGGGACGCGAGTGGACGACCTGCTGCCGATCGGGCGCTTCTCCAGAGCGACCCGGCTGTCGGTGAAGGCGCTGCGCCACTACGACGAGCTCGGCCTGCTGCGGCCGGCGCACGTCGACCCGTCCTCCGGCTACCGCTACTACCGGCCGGCCCAGGCCAACCAGGCCGAGGCCATCCGCATCCTGCGGTCGGTGGAGATGCCGCTGGAGGAGATCGGCGAGCTGCTGGCCTCCGGCGGCGGCGAGCCGGCGGCCGAGCGCCTGCGCCGGCACCGGGAACGGCTGGAGGCGCGCCTGGCCGAGCACCGGCGGATGCTCGCGTTCCTCCAACGGCTCCTGGAGAAGGAGGACGTCATGCCGTACGAGGTGACCGTCAAGGAGCTGCCGGCCCAGCCGGTGGCCGCGACCCGCACCACCAGCAACCTGCGGGAGATCTCGTCCGCGATCAGCGACGGGGTCCACACGATCCTGGCCGAGCTGGGCGCGCGGGGGATCGAGCCCGCCGGGCCGCTCCAGGTCGTGTACCACGCCACCGAGGTGCTGGACTCCGAGACCAGCGCCCCGATCGAGATCTGCTTCCCGGTGGCGGCCCCGTTCGAGGGGACGGGCGAGGTCTACGGGACCGAGCTGGCCGGCGGCCCGGCCGCCGTCACCCTCCACCGCGGCCCCTACGCCGAGATCGGCCCCGCCTACCACACCGTCTCCGGCTGGGTGCAGGACCACGGCCACGAGCTGGCCGGCGGGCCCCGCGAGGTCTACCTCAACGACCCCTCCCAGGTCACCGAGGCCGACCTCCAGACCGAGGTCCAGTGGCCGATCAGGTGAGGCCGAGGGCGTCGCGGAGGAAGGCCAGCTGGAGGTGGAGGAGGCTCTCGGCCACCGCCTCCTGGGCGGCCAGGTGGGTGACGCCGGACAGGGGCAGGACGTTGTGGGGGCGGCCGGCGGCCAGCAGGAGGCTCGACAGGCGCAGGGTGTGGGCGGCGACCACGTTGTCGTCGGCCAGGCCGTGGACCAGCAGCAGCGGGCGTTCCAGCTTGGCCGCGTCGGCCAGCAGGGAGCTGCGCCGGTAGGCGTCGGGGTCGGCGGCCGGGTGGCCGAGGTAGCGCTCGGTGTAGTGGGTGTCGTACAGGCGCCAGTCGGTCACCGGGGCGCCGGCCACGGCGGCGTGGAACACGTCGGGGCGGCGCAGCACGGCCAGGGCGGCCAGGTAGCCGCCGAAGGACCAGCCGCGGATGGCCACCCGCTGGAGGTCGAGCTGGGGGTGGTCGGCGGCCACGGCGGCCAGCGCCTCCACCTGGTCGTCCAGGACCGGCCCGGCCAGGTCGCGCCAGACGGCCCGCTCCCAGGCCGGGCCCCGGCCGGGGGTGCCGCGGCCGTCGGTGACCAGGACGGCGAAGCCCTGGTCGGCGAACCACTGGGAGACCAGGAACCGGTCCCGGGCGGCCAGGACCTGACGGTGGTGCGGCCCCCCGTAGGGGTCGAGCAGCACCGGCAGCCGCCCCCCGGCGCCGGTCCCGGTCGCGGGGTCGTTGGGGAGCAGCAGGGCGCAGCGCAGCCCCCGGGGGCCGGCCCGGAGCAGCCGCGGCCGGGGGACCAGGCCGGGGGGCTGGGCCACCGACGCGACCGCCAGCGCCGGCCGGCCGGGGACGGTGACGGTGGTGGCGGTGTTGTCGTGCTCCAGGTCGGCCCGGGTGACCACCACCACCGGGCCGGCCGCGGTGGCGGCGTGATGGCCGGGCCGGTCGGTGAGGCGCTCGGGGACCTGGCCGGGGACGACCCGCCACAGGTGGACCTCGGTCGGCTCCTCGGACCCGGTGACCAGGACGGCGTCCCCGGCCACGGCGACCACCGCCGCCACCTGGAGCCCGGGCGGGGTGACCGGGTCGCCGCCGACGGTCAGGCGGCGGGTGTCGCAGGCCGGGTCGTCGGCGGTCATGACCAGTCGGCCGTCCAGCCAGGCCGGCACCCCGGCGACGATGTCGACCCAGGCCGGGTCGTGCTGGGCGGCCAGCTCGGTGGTGGCCCCGGTGCCCGGGTCGGCGGCCAGGACCTGGGTGGCCGTCTGGTCGCGGGCCTGGACGAGCAGGGTCAGGGGGCCGCCGGCCTCCCAGCTGACCGAGACCAGGTAGGGGTAGGCGGCCCGGTCCCAGGCGACCTCGACCCGGCGGCCGGCCAGGTCGAGGACATGGAGGCTGACCTCGGCGTTGTCGGTGCCGGCGGCCGGGTAGGGGAGCGTGACCGGCTCGATCGCCGGGTTGGCCGGGTCGGTCAGGTGGAACCGCCGCACCCGGCGCAGGTCGACCCGGGCCACGGCCAGGCGCTGCCCGTCCGGCGACCACCAGAACCCCCGGGACCGGTCCATCTCCTCGGCGGCCAGGAACTCGGCCAGCCCCCAGCTCACCTCCGGGTCGTCCTCGCCGACCAGCCGCCGGGCGGCCGGGGCGCCAGCCCCGTCGAGCTCGGCCAGGTGGAGGGCGCGGCCGGTCACCCAGGCCACCCGGGCGCCGGTCGGGTCGACCCGGGGGTCGAGCACGCCGTCGCCCACCGGCAGCTCCCGGGCCTTAACGGACCCGCGGAGGTCGGCCAGGAACAGCCGGCCGGCCAGGGCGAAGCTGGCCACGGTCAGGTCCAGGTCGGCGGCGAAGGCGACGATGCCGCCGGCCCGCTCCCGGGCCCGCTCCCGCCGGGCCCGCTCCTCGGGCGGCAGGTCGTCGGCGCCGTCGCCGAGCAGGGCCGCCGGGTCGGCGGCCAGGCGCTCGGCCCCCGAGGCCAGCTCCAGCACCCACAGCCGGTTGACCGGGTCGTCGCCGCCGCCCGAGCGCAGGAACGCCACCCGGGCGCCGTCGGCCCCGACCTGGAACCCGCGCGGCCGCCCGAGCGTGAACCCCCTGGTCCGCGCGTGCCGCCTGGGAAAGGAGCCTGGATCGGTCCCGGTCGGGCTAGCCAAGGCCGATGGCCAGGGCGACCGCGCCGGCGGCCAGGGCCGCGCTCAGGACGATGAACGGCAGGGCCCGCATCCAGGTGGTCTTGGAGTCGGCGATCACCAGCATGCCGACGGCGAAGGCGCCGTAGCCGACCGCCTGGAGGCCCTGGTCGCGCCGCAGCAGGCTGACCAGCCCGACCCCGAGCACGATGAAGTAGATGTAGAGGGCGATCTTGGGGTGCAGCAGCATCGGCCGCTCGTACACCCGTCCCTTGCGGTCGACGTCGCCGACCTGGGCCTTCTTCAGCAGCGGCGACTGGGCCCGGCCGCCGGCGGCCGGCCGCCGGGTCGCCGTCCTCGACGCCGTCTTGGACGCCGGCTGCTCCTCCTTGGGGGCGGGCTCCCAGCCGGACTCCCGGCGGGCCCGCTCGATCGCGTGCCGTTTGCGGGCCCGCTCCCGGTCCTTGCGTGCCACCCGTTCACCTCCCGAAGCGCCGCCGTCGCTGGGCATACGACCGCAGGGCGCGAAGGAAGTCCACCTTACGGAAGTCCGGCCAGTATGTGTCGGCAAAGTAGTACTCGGCGTGGGCCGACTGCCACAGCAGGAACCCGGACAGCCGGACCTCGCCGGAGGTGCGGATGATCAGGTCGGGGTCGGGCACCCCGGCGGTGTACAGGTGGCGGGCGATCTCGTCCGGGGTGACCATGCCGGCGGCCTCGCCCAGCTCCAGGCTCTTGTCGCCGTACTCGGCCAGCAGCCGGCGGACGGCGTCGGCGATCTCCTCCCGGCCGCCGTAGCCGACGGCCACGTGCAGGGTGCCGCCGCTGTGGCCGCGCGAGGCCCGCTCGGCCGCCAGCAGGGTCGACCGGGTCCGCTCGGGCAGGGCGTCGAGCTGGCCGACGGGCACGATCCGGTAGCCGTCGGGGGCGCCGTCGCGGGCCAGCTGGACCACCTTGGCCTCGATGATCTGGAGCAGGTCGGCCAGCTCGGCCGGGTGGCGCTGGAGCAGGTTCTCGGTCGACAGCAGCCACAGGGTCACCACCGGGATGCCGACCTCGGCCGACCAGGCCAGCAGGTGGTCGATCTGGGCGGCCCCGCGGCGGTGGCCCTCGCTGGTGCCCATGCCGAGCTCCCGGGCCCAGCGCCGGTTGCCGTCCAGGATCACCCCGACGTGGCGGGGCAGCCCGCCCCGGCGGCGCAGGTCTGCCGCCAGCCGCCGCTCATACAGGCGGTAGAGGAGGTCCGATGGGCCCATGCGGAGATGCTACCGCCGCCACCATGGGGTAGCGTCCGCCGGGCACGGTGGATACCGGAATGGGACCGAACCGTCGCCCGGCCGTGCCAGCGGCTACCCTGGGAGCCGACATCGCTGGAGCCGGGAGGGCGGCGTGACCGAGACGACCGAGCAGGAGGGCACCTGGACGTGCGAGCGCTGCGGCGCCGTGCGTCCGGCGAGCTGGACATGCAGCTGCGGCGGCGAGGGCAAGGGCGAGCGGATCGTCCCCGAGGGCTGGGACCCGGAGCTGACCCGGACCAGCCGTCCCCGCCTGGGCCTGATCGCCCGCCCCGAGCCTCCCGAGGCCGAGGAGTAGCAGCGCCCGGCCGGGGGCCGTGGCACCCGGCGACCCAGCTGGAGATCCTCCACGCGGCGCCGGCGTTCGCGGTCATCGGGGTCGGGCTGGCCTTCGGGCTGGTGGCCATGCGGGACGACCTCCGCTGGGACCGGCTGGCCCTGCTGGCCGGGCTGCTGGTCTGCAACCAGTACGCCGCCGGGGCCCTCAACGACGCCGTCGACGTCGAGGCCGACGCCGCCGCCGACCGGGGCAAGCCGATCCAGCGTGGCGTGATCTCCCGGCGGGCGGTGGCCACGGCGGCGGTGGTCGCCGGGGTCGCCTCGCTCGGCTTCGGCCTCGCCCTCGGCCCGGCCACCTTCGTCCTGGCCGTGGTCGGGCTGGCCTGCGCCTTCACCTACGACCTGTGGCTGAAGGGCACCATCTTCAGCGCGCTGCCGTTCGCGGTCGCCGTGCCGGTGGTGCCGCTGTTCGGCTACGGCGCCGCCGGGCGCTTCCCGGCCGTGCTCTGGTGGGCCTGGCCGATCGGGGCCCTGCTGGCCGTCGCCACCCACCTGGCCGACGCCCTGCCCGACGTCGAGCGGGACCGGGCCACCGGGGTCAAGGGGCTGGCCACCCGCCTCGGGGTCGGCCGGGCGGCCGCGGTGGCCGCCGCCTGCTACGGCGCCGCCGTGGTCATCGCCCTCCTGTCCGGGCTGGCCGCCGGGGACCGCCCGGTGGTGGTGGCCGGGGCGGCCCTGGCCGTGGCCCTCGGGCTGGCCGCCCTGCCGGCCGGCGCCCGCGGCCCGGCCGGCCGCCGGGTCGCCTACCGGCTGGTCCTGGCCGGCATGGCCGCCCTGGCCCTCGGCTGGGCCGGGGCCGTCCGGCCCTGACCGTCGCGACCCCGGAACCGGATCACGTGCTTCGTGGGGCTTCGTGGGGGTTCCCGGGCCGGCAACCGGGGGCTGTGGAAAGCCGGTTACCTCCTGGGCGCCTCGTCGTATTACGCTTCAGCGGTCGTTCCGGCGACCATGAGCCTCACCGCTGCCGCGCACCACGGAGGTCGTGCATGGTGCTCCCCGCGCTTGATGGCAAGACCCGCTGCCGTTGGGCCGCCACGGATCCCGTCCTCGCCACCTATCACGACAACGAGTGGGGCGAGGCCCCGGTCGGCGATGCCGGCTGGTTCGAACGCCTCAGCCTGGAGGTGTTCCAGGCCGGCCTGTCCTGGCGCACCGTGCTCGCCAAGCGCGACGGGTTCCGGCGGGCCTTCTCCGACTTCGAGCCCAAGATCGTCGCCGCCTTCACGGCCAAGGACGTGACCCTGGTCCTGCGCGACCCGGGGATCGTCCGCAACCGGGCCAAGGTGCTGGCCACCATCGAGAACGCCAAGGTCGTGCTGGCCCTGGCCGACGAGCACGGCTCCTTCGGCGCCTGGGTCGCCGACCAGCCCGACGAGCTCGAGGACCAGCAGCGGGTCTACCGTCAGACCTTCCAGTTCGCCGGTCCCCAGGTGGTCGAGGCCTTCCTCCAGAGCGTGGGCCGGGTCCCGCCCCCCCACGAGCCCGGCTGCTGGCGCCTCGGCTGAGCCGCCCCGGCGGCAGGCTCAGACGGGTGGGGGCTGGTAGCCGCCGGCGACCTCGCCGAGCAGCCCGGCGAAGCTGATCGCGGTGTCGTCCTCGTACAGCGGGCCCACGACCTGGATCCCGACGGGCAGCCGGCCCGGCGTCTGCCCGATCGGGGCAACCACGGCCGGCAGCCCGGGCAGGGACGCGTGCGCCACCCAGAAGGCCTGATCGGCATAGGGCCGGTCCCCTTCGGGGGTGGCGATCGTGCGGGCCTCGAACGGCCGCGGGTCGTGCGGGAAGGCCGGGCTGAAGGTGGCCGGGCACAGGAACACGTCGACGTCGTCGAAGGAGCGGGCCCAGGCGGCCCGGGCGGCCATCCGCCGGCGCTCGTGGTCGAACGCCTCGTCGAGTGGGGGGAGGTCCCCACCGGGCTGCTCGTAGGCGAAGAACAGCCGCACGTGGAACCCGAACGACTCGGCCTGGGCGACCGGGTCGACGCCGTCGGGCCAGCCCTCGGCGATCTTCGCGCCCGCCCGGGCCAGGGCGTCAACGGTGTCCGAGAGCACGGCCCCGACCTCGCTGGAGACAGGGGCGTGGTCGTGGTCGAGCACCACCCCGACCCGGGCGCCGGCCAGCCGGGTGTGGCGGGGTGGGGCCAGCCGCCAGTCGTACGCCCTGGCCGCGGGCTCCTCGGGGCCGGCGGTGACGGCCAAGGCCGTCCTGAGGTCCTGGGCCGACCGGCCCAGCGGCCCGACCGCCGACAGGTACCGCATCTCGCTCGGGCCGGCTGGTGGGCCCGGCGGCTGGAACCCGGTCAGGGGGACGACGCCGACGCTCGGCTTGAGCCCGTAGACGCCGCAGTAGCTGGCCGGGATGCGGATGGAGCCGACCAGGTCCGACCCGTACTCGAGGAAGCTCATCCCGGCGGCCACGGCCGCGGCCGCCCCGCCGGAGGAGCCGCCCGGGGTGCGCGCCGGGTCCCACGGGTTGGCGGTCGCCCCGAAGAGCTCGTTGGCCGTCTGCCCGAAGTCGCCGAGCATGAAGGCCACGTTGGTCTTGCCCACGACGACCGCGCCGGCCCGGCGGAGCCGCCGCACCACGGTGGCGTCGGCGCTGGCCACATGGTCGCGGAAGGCCGGGTTGCCCCAGGTGGTGTGGAGCCCGGCCACGTCGAAGCTGTCCTTGATGGTCATGGGAAGGCCGTGCAGCGGCCCCAGCTGGCCACCCCGGGCGGTCGCGTCGTCGGCGGCGGCCGCCTCGGCCAGGGCCTGCTCGCCCCGGAGCTCGACCACGGCGTTGAGCCCGGGGTTGACGGCCTCGATCCGGGCCAGCTGGGCCTCGGTCAGCTCGCGGGACGAGAGCTCCCGGCCGCGGAGCATCCGGGCCACGTCGGTCGCCGGCTGGGTCAGGATGTCGTCCATGGCACTCCGCCCGTCAGTGGTGGGTTGGTCGTCCCCACCGGTCTACGGCCTCCCCCAGGGGCAGAGTCAAGCGCTACAGCTCGGCCGCGTAGGCGATGATCCTGACCCCGGGGAGCTGGGCGTCGCCCTCGGGCTCGCGGTGGAACCCGGCCCGCTCGTACATGGCCCGGGCCGTGGTCATCCACTCGGTGGTGTGCAGGGCCATGCGGGGCCGGCCGGCCGCCCGGGCCCGCTCCAGGCAGGCCTGGAACAGGGCCCGCCCGACCCCGCGGCCGCGGGCCGACGGGTCGACGGCCAGGAACCGGAACATGGCGTCGCCGGGCCGCCACTGCTCGGACCCGGCGCCCAGGTAGAGGGTGACCGTCCCCACCACCCGCCCGTCCTCGACCGCCACCAGCAGCGTGCCGCCGCCGGCGGCCCGCCCGGCCGCGTCGGCCATCGACCTGAGGTAGCGGGCCCACGAGGGGACGAACGGGTCGTCGGGATCCTCGGGGGCGAACTCGGCGTTGGCGGCCACCGTCACCCGCCCGGCCGCCTCCACCTCGGCGTCGGTCCGCGCCTCCCGGACCTCCAGCGGCACCGGCTCAGTCGGGAACGAAGAGGAAGTAATCTCCCTCGGCGTCGTCCCATTCCATGTTGACGATGCCCTTGGCCGCGGCCGCCTTGACGAACTGGAGGAAGCCGGCGTAGCCGAAGTCCTTCTCGGACCAGCGGGGGTCGCGCTTGCGGATCTGGTCCTTGAGCCCGGACAGGGGGACCTCTTCGTCGTCGCCCTGGAGCTCGAGCAGGGTCTGGCGGAGCACGTCGAAGGCCTTGTCGGCCTGGCCGGAGTCGGGGAAGTCGACCGCCGGGTCGCCGGGGGCCTGGCCCTCGGTGAGGGTGACGATGCCGTTGCGCTCGGCCTGGCCGAGCAGCTCCCGGAAGGCCCGGAAGCCGTAGTCGGCCTCGGCGAAGGTCGGGTCCTTGCGCAGCAGGGCCCGCTTGAGCGAGGAGGCCAGCACCGGCTCGGCCCCGCTCTGCTTCAGCCCGGCCAGGGTCTGGGTGAGCTGGCGCTGCAGCTCCTGGAGGTCACGCTGGCCGGCCGGGGCGGCGCCGTCGTCCTTGCGCGGCTTGGTCGTGCGCCGGGGCGGCCGGGACCCGCCGTTGCCGCCGTTGCCGGTCCGCCGGCTGCCCTGGGAGACCAGCTCCCCGACCCCGGGCAGGCGGTCGTAGAACAGGAACTCGTCGCAGGCGGGGGGGAGCAGGCTGGAGGTCGAGCCCTTGACCCCGATGCCGATGACCCGCCGGTTCAGGGCCCGCAGGGCCGCCACCAGCGGGGTGAAGTCGCTGTCGCCGGAGCAGATCACGAAGGTCGACACGAACCCCCGCTCATAGGCCAGCTCCATCGCGTCAACGGCCAGCTTGATGTCGGCGGCGTTCTTGCGCACCGCCCCGGTCCGCTGGGGGATGTCGATCAGCTCGCAGTTGTGCTCGACCAGGGTGCGGCGGTCGCCGGCGAACAGCGTCCAGTCGGCGTAGGCCCGCCGGGCCACCACCCGGCCCCGCTCGGCCAGGGCGTCCATGATCGGGCCGACGTCGAAGCCCCGGCCGATCTCCCTGGCCCCGATGACCAGGTTCTCGTGGTCGATGAACAGGGCGATGCGTGCTTCCTCGTCAGGCATGGGGTGAACACTACGCCGTAACCTGTGGCCGTGCCTACGACCGACACCGAGCAACCGACGGCCCGGCCGGCCCCGGCCCGGGTGTGCGTGGTCGGGGCCGGGTTCGCCGGGCTGGCCGCGGCCGTGGCCCTGGCCGAGGGCGGGCTGGAGCCGCTGGTCCTGGAGGCCCGGGAGCGGGTCGGGGGCCGGGTCCACTCCCGCCGCCTGGGCAACGGGGCCGTGGTCGAGCTCGGGGCCGAGTTCGTCGAGGACGACCACCAGACGCTGGTCGCCACCGCCCGGCGCCTCGGCCTGGCCATGGCCCCGGCGGGCATGGCCTACGGCGACCGCGAGCCCCGCGGCGGCCTGGGGACCGACCGGGCCACCGTCCTGGCCGAGGTGGCGCGGCTCCGGGGGCTGCTGGCCGACCGGCCCGAGCTGACCGCCGGCGGCCGCTCGGTGGCGGCCGTCCTGGCCGAGCTGCCCCTGGACCCGGGCGCCCGCCAGGCCATCGCCGCCCGGCTCCAGGTCTCGACCGGCCAGCCGGCCGGGGAGCTGGCCGCGACCGTCCTCGGCCACGCCGGGTCCAGCTTCTCGACCCGCGAGACCCTCCGGGTGGCCGGCGGCAACCAGCGGCTGGCCCTGCGCCTGGCCGAGCGGCTCCCCGGGGCCGTGCACCTGGGCGTCCCCGTCCAGGCGGTCAGCTGGTCGGCCGAGGGCGTGCGGGTCGCGGTCGAGGGGGCCGAGCTGGACGCCGAGGCCTGCCTGCTGGCCGTGCCCGCCTCGGTGATCGGCCGCATCCGCTTCGACCCGCCCCTGCCGCCCTGGAAGACCGGGGCCATGGCGCGGGTCGCCTACGGCCACGCCGCCAAGCTGTTCGTGCCCCTGCGCCAGGTGCCACCGCCCAGCGCCGTCCTCTCGGTCCCCGACCACTACTGGACCTGGACGGCCCGCGGGGCCGACGGCGCCGTCCAGCCGGTGGTCAGCGCCTTCGCCGGCTCGGCCCCGGCCCTGGCCGCCCTCGAGGTCGCCGCCGGCCCGGCGACCTGGCGCCGCCGCCTGGCCGCCCTCCGCCCCGACCTGGACCTTGACCGCGGGGCCGTCCTGTCCACCTGGGACGACGACCCCTGGATCGAGGCCGCCTACTCCACCCGCACCCCTGGCTTCGACCCGGCCGACCCCGACCTCCTGGCCCGCCCCGTCGGCCCCCTCCACTTCGCCGGCGAGCACACCGCCGGCCCCTGGTCCGGCCTCATGGAGGGCGCCCTCCGCAGCGGGCAGCGCGCCGCCACCGAGCTGCTCACCGTCCGCCCCGGCTGACAGCTGACGGGCGGCCCTCACCCACGCCGTCCGGCGATGGGGCCCCTGACGGGAGGGTAGCCCGGTGCCGGGCAGGGGGCGAACCGTTGTCCACAACCCCTCAGGAGCGGTTGCGGGCGACCTTGTAGGAGGCGGCCTGGGCGACCGGGCGGACGACCATGAAGTCGATGTCGACGTGGGGGGGCCGGGTGACGGCCCAGGTGATGCAGTCGGCGATGTCGTCGGCGGTCAGGGGCTGGACGCCGGCGTAGACGTCGTCGGCCTTGGTGGTGTCGCCGCGGAAGCGGATGACCGAGAACTCGGTCTCGACCATGCCGGGGGCGATCTCGGTGATGCGGATGGGCTCGCCGTTCAGCTCCAGGCGCAGGGTGTCGGTGATGGCCCGGACGGCGTGCTTGGAGGCGGTGTAGCCGGCCCCGCCCGGGTAGACCTCGAAGCCGGCGATGGAGCCGAGGTTGACGATGTGGGCGTGGGGGGCGGCCCGCAGCAGGGGCAGGAAGGTGCGGGTGACCCGCAGCAGGCCGACCACGTTGGTGTCCATGGTGGCCTGCCAGTCGTCGTCGCGGCCCTCGGCCACCGGGTCGAGGCCGACCCCGGTGCCGGCGTTGTTGACCAGCAGGTCGGCGTGGCCGTGGCGGTCGCGGACGGCGGCCGCGAAGGCCGTGACCGAGGCCGGGTCGGTGACGTCCAGGGCCAGGGTGGTGGCCCCGACCTCCTCGGCCAGGGCCTGGAGGCGGTCGCTGCGGCGGGCGCCGGCGACCACGTGGAAGCCGGCCCTGGCCAGCTGGCGGGCGCTGGCCGCCCCGATCCCGCTGGACGCGCCGGTGATGACCGCGATCCGCTCGCCTGCCATACGGTGGCCTCCTGTCAGCGTGAGGACGGGTAGACCCGCTCGGGGGTCAGGACATAGACCAGGCGGCGCTCGGCGACCATGGCCGCCCGGTACTCCTCCAGGTCGTCGGGGTCGCGGCCGGTGGCCGCCCGGTACAGGCGCAGGTTGTCCTCGACCCGGTGCTCGCGCCGGGTCTCGACCGGCCCGCTGACCGTCAGCCACTCGCCCCAGAAGCCCTTGCCGAGCACGGTCAGGCTGCCGTAGGGCCGCGCGGCCAGGTACCTGGTCCGCACCCGCAGATCGGTGCCCGAGCTCCACAGCTGCCCGTCGACCAGGGCGCACAGCACGGGCACGGCATGGGGCCGGCCGCGGTCGTCGACGGTCGCCATCACGGCGCTGTGGTTGGCCTCCAGGAAGGCGCGCTGCTGGGAGGACAGAAGCTCGGCCATGGCTGCGGCTCCGCGGGAGGTCGGGGACGCCGGCGGCGCCCGGGCGGGAGAGGGACGGCTACTCTACCGGGCCGGGATGGGCCTGCCAGGCCAGCCCGGCCGCGGCCAGGTCGTCCCAGAACCGGGGGTAGGTCTTGGCCACGCAGGCCGGGTCCTCCAGGACCACGCCGGGCACGCGGGCGGCCACGGCGGCCAGGGCCATGGCCATGCGGTGGTCGCCCCAGGTGGCCAGCCGGGCCGGGCGGAGCCGGTCCGGGCCGGCGCCGCCCACGACCAGCCCGTCGGGCAGCTCGCTGACCGCCACCCCGAGCTTGGCCAGCTCGGCGGCCAGGGCGGCCAGCCGGTCGGTCTCATGCCCGCGGGCCACCGCCACCCCACGGATCCACGAGGGGCCGGTGGCCAGCGCGGCCAGGGCGGCCACGGTGGTGACCTGGTCGGGCATGGCCGCCAGGTCGGCGTCGACCGGGTCGAGGGCCTCGGGGCCGCGCACGGTCAGGCAGGCCCCGTCGCGGGTCACGGTCGCCCCCATCGCCTCCAGCAGCCCGGGCAGGGCGGCGTCGGGCTGCAGGGTGGCGGGGTCGGCGTTGGTCACGGTGACGCTGCCCCCGGTGGCCGCGGCCAGGGCGAACAGGTGGGCGGCGGCGCTGGCGTCGTACTCCACCTCCAGGTCGGCCGCCCGGTAGCCGCCGGGGGCGACCCGCCAGGCGGCCGGGCCGGCCGGGTCGGCGACGGCGCCGAAGCGGCGCAGCAGGGCCACGGTCAGCTCCACGTAGGCGGCCGCCCCGAGCCGCTCGGCGGCCAGGGTCACCGGGCGGCGGGCGTAGGGGGCGACCAGCAGCACGGCGCTGGCGAACTGGCTGGAGGCGCCGGCGTCCACGGTCGCCCGGCCGCCGTCCAGGCCGCCCCCGGCCGCGGTCACCGGGGGCAGGCCGCCGCCGGCGTCGGCGACCTCGGCCCCGAGCGCCCGCAGGGCCGCCACCAGCGGTCCCACCGGCCGCCGGAGCAGCGGCGCCGCCCCGGTCACGGTCGCCCCGGCCGGGGTCAGGGTGGCCGCGGCGGCCAGGAACCGCATGGTCGTCCCGGACAGCCGCGCGTCCAGCGGCCGGGCCGGGCTGGCCAGCCGCCCCCCGGTCCCCACCACCTTCCAGCCGGCCGGGCCGGCCTCCACCCGAGCCCCCAGCTGGCCAAGGGCGGCGGCCATGGCCTCGGCGTCGTCGCTGGCGGCGGCGCCCCGGAGCTGGCTGGTGCCGGAGGCCAGGGCGGCGCACAGCAGGGCCCGGTTGGTGACGCTCTTGCTGGCCGGCGCGGCCACGCGCAGGGTCAGCGGCCCGGCGGGGAGCAGCTCCAGGGCCGCCGGCAGGGGACCGGGACCCGGCTCCTCAGCCACCCCAGGCGGGGGCGGTGGTGTCGACCCGGGAGGGGTGGGCGTCCTCGTAGGCGGCGACCAGGCCCCCCTGGGAGAGCAGGTAGCCGAGCTCGTCGGTGCCGTCGAGCAGCATCTGGCGGGCGAACGGGTCGACCGAGAAGCCGACCGCCCGCCCCCCGGGCAGGGTCACCGTCTCGGCCTCGAGGTCGACGGTGACCTCGGCGTCGGGGTCGGCCTCGACGGCCGCGGCCAGCTCGGCGTGGTCGGCGGCCGGCAGCTCGACCGGGAGCAGCCCGTTCTTGAGGGCGTTGTTGCGGAAGATGTCGGCGAACAGGGGAGCGAGCACCGCCTTGATCCCGAACGCCTGGAGGGCCCAGGCGGCGTGCTCCCGCGACGACCCCGACCCGAAGTTGGCCCCGGCGAGCAGGACCGCCCGGCCGGCCATCTCCGGCCGGTTGAGGACGAAGCCCTCCTTGGGCTGGCCGTCGCCGTCGTAGCGCCAGTCGGCGAACAGCCCCTCGCCCAGCCCGGCCTTGCTGGTCCCCTTGAGGAACCGGGCCGGGATGATCTGGTCGGTGTCGACGTTGTCGACCAGCAGCGGCACCAGCTTGCCGGCGAAGGGTCGCAGCGGCTCGGGCATCGCCTACACCCCCGCGCGCTCGACCAGTGGGCGGGCGTCGGCGATCCGGCCGGCGATGGCC
>OBLS010000049.1_pt1 | contig 28271 bp, 31 predicted proteins | sample 1519901 | NCBI WGS metagenome assembly OBLS01 (sample SAMEA3113585, study PRJEB22503) | soil metagenome | reverse complement strand
GTGTTTGTAAATTTGAGAATTCAAATCACGTTGCTGAAATAAAGATTTGATTCTATTCACACCGTTTATAGTAACTATGAATTCAGCCGTTCTATGAGAGACTAGGCTCTGCCAGTCCCCGTCCATAACCATTCGACGTCGAACTTGAGTGGCAGAGAAACGTTTTCTTCTATGAAGTAGCGGCTGCACCACATTTACCCCTCTCTCCGTAAAAAGGTATTTGGTAAAGGGATCATTTGTATAAACCCTGTCATATCTTGGCACAAGTGAATCCATCTGATATGTCCAAAGATAATGAATATCGGTGTCTGGAACTGGGATCAACAAAATCCTATGTTCATCAATTTTTTGCTCGTCGATTAGAGTCTCTCGGATCATCTCTATACGTTCACCAGCCGTAAATGGGTTTCTAAATTCATGGCTTCTTTGAGAACTTCCGATCACTATTATCAATTCATCTACTTCTGTAGATGCATCTCTCACAGCCATTAAATGGCCCAAGTGGAATGGTTGGAATCTTCCCACAAGGATTCCTCTTGCTACTGCCATAGTCCCCCGTAGATGAAGGTTCAATTTAAAGGAACAGAGCTAATATTAGGTTATCAAAAATAAGTTGACAAATACATGGCATAGGAATGTATCGCTATTCCTTCGAATCGGCTTTCAATCATGGGATCTAGGATAGAGGAGAGGGGTTCAAATGAGAACTGGAGCAATTCTGTGGCTTAAACGCAAAGAACATGGATCGCACGCAGTAGAATCAATATTTCTTGTTTGGAATTTATGTGGATGGACTACTTTTAGATTTGATAGTAAAATCTTAAAATTTAGCCATATTAGACATGAAGAAGGGAAAATTGTGATCCATTTTATCAACGCCGGACGCCCATCCTCACATATGACTAAATTCCAGTTAATCATAGAGGTTAAGAACTACTATTATTAAGGCACCAAAAATATTGATAGTAAAACCAATTTACTTTAATATGTCAACAATCCAATTACTATCATTGTTTGCTGTACGCCAGAAGGGAAAAGAAGGAGTAACAAAGATGAGACAACAAAGAATTACATATGGCCCTTGGTTCGAAGATCTAAACAAGCTGACAAACGAAGAGCTTATGCGCATGTACAATGTTATTTCAACAGGATCATATGAGTTTGCAAGGAATGCCTGGTATTATCCAATGGGGGTTGACCAGAGATGTCCGATAATGATCGCCAAAGGCTATAAGCTTCCGATTACATCAAATGAGATGATAGACTTTCAGGATATAGCTCTAGGCCTCGAGAAACAATTCAAGGAATTCGTTGATGCTTGGGACTACGGAAAAATTACGACAAGAGATATAGAGAACGCAATACTTGAATTGTTTGAAGTCAGGAGCATCAAGATTATTCAAGATTAGATCAGTGGTTACTGATGCACCTTTAACATCTAGCAATGAAATTTACATTCGCATTAGGGCTTGAGTGAGACAAATTCAATCACATAACAGTGGTTTTACTTACCTCAAAGGAAATCGTACATGACCGGCTTGGCGCTCATTGTGATTATTTCTAATTTAACTGTGGTTTAAGATCTAATAACTCATGATGAGATTTTTGTCGTATGCGGTTTCTTTGCAGAATATTCCACCTCCTTTCATTCGTGCAGCTATATAGCCCCCAAACAATTAATACCCTTTAAGATGCAGGAATTAGTTCAATCCATTGTGGACGAGATACGATGAGGGACCTGAAAAATAATGTGCCCGATTCTTCGCATGAAATGAATGACAGAAGTATTTCATCTGGAGACTGGGTAGTCGTAACTACTCACAGCGGAGATACGTTTGAAGGCACTCTCATGCCTAGATATGCGTCAATGGACAAGAAACATGTTGTCCTAAAATTAAAGAGCGGATATAATTTAGGAGTTTCAACTTCTAAGGTAAAGTCCATCTCTAAATCTGAATACAATTTTGGACGTGCTATGAATTCAGTAAATACCAGCAAGCCAAGGCTACAGATAGAAAGTGAGAATTTGCAGCCTGTTCATAAAATTGCACTTATTGGCACCGGCGGCACTATTGCCAGTAAAGTAGATTATCGGACAGGAGGGGTGAGCCCTGCATTGTCTGCGTCAGAGATCTATGATGCAGTACCTGAGCTTAGAAAATATGCATTTATAGATGCTGATTTCATGTTCAATGAATATAGTGAAAATCTTGAGCCTCATCATTGGACTCAGATTGCCAACAGGATTGCTGAGAAATTAAGGAAGGGGGGCTATCGAGGCATAGTCGTCTCGCATGGTACAGATACTATGCACTATACAGCTGCTGCACTAAGCTTTGCTCTTCACAATCTCCCTATCCCGGTTGTTCTAGTTGGTTCTCAAAGATCATCGGATAGGCCCTCTTCCGACGGAGCCCTAAATCTGATAGGCGCCACGATTTTTGCGACAAAATCACCTTTTGCTGGAGTATTTATTGCAATGCACGGAAGCACTTCCGATGACTTTATCTCCTGCCATTTAGGCACTAGGGTTAGGAAGAATCATACAAGCCGACGAGATGCATTTGAATCAATAGATAGGTTACCTATAGCCACGGTGAAAAACGCACAAGTAGAGATACAATCACAATTTATTAACATGGAGATCCCAAGTCGTCGTAATGATGCCGGAGCTAGCATTTCTAATAGACCCGAGAATAATTTCGAGGTCCGGTCTAAATTTGATCCGAGGGTTGTCCTTGTAAAGTATTATCCAGGAATGAATCCAAATCTTTTCGGCCTTGCAGTTAAGGCTGGTTGTAGAGCAATCATTCTTGAGGGAACAGGATTAGGACATGTAGGAAGAAAATTCTTCCCTGAAATTGCAAAAGCCATAAAATCTGGTGTGTTGATATTCATGACATCTCAGTGTATTTGGGGAAGAACAAATATGAGAGTCTATGATACAGGCAGAGATCTGATCGAGTTGGGAGTTTTGCCACTTGAGGATATGACTTCAGAGACGGCTGTTGTAAAGGCAATGTGGGTTATGGCAAACTCGCATGATAATGTAGAGGCAGCACAAATGATGGAAAGAAACATAGCCAATGAAATATCTTTGATGTCGCCAATAAATAGGCGGTTGCTATATTATGGGAAGGATTAGACAGTTTGATAAGCAAAGCACCTAGGACTGGTTCAAGATATTCCCTTCCAGAATTGAACCCAAAAATCTCAGGAGCCAATGTAATGGTAGGCTTGGAGATACATCAGCAATTAGCTTCTCAGCGCAAGCTCTTCTGCGAATGTAGTAACAAAGGGACTGAACAGTCAACCCTGACATTTATGCGTAAACTTAGACCTGCATATAGTGAGCTAGGTGGCTTTGATCCAGCAGCCCTCTTCGAAGCTACAAAACTGAAATCTATAATATATCACGGTCATCCCTCGACGAGTTGTTTGGTTGAGGCCGATGAAGAACCTCCCCATTCTGTTGATAGGGAATCTTTAGAAACAGCGCTTGTAATTGCATTGGCACTCCATTCAAATGTAGTTGACGAGATTCACGTTATGAGAAAAATTGTGATCGACGGATCCAATACGTCAGGGTTTCAGCGGACCATGTTGATTGGCACAGGAGGGTACCTCGAAATAGTAGGACACAAGAGGGTGGGAGTACAAAGCATATGCCTGGAAGAGGACGCGGCTCGACTCCTTTCTGACGATAATATTACTAGAAATTACTCCTTAGACAGATTGGGCATTCCTTTGGTTGAGGTAGCACTCGAACCTATGAGTGGAACTCCTCAAGAAGTGTTACAAGTTGCAGTAACATTAGGGAGGCTGCTCAGAGCTAGCAAAAGAGTAGAGAGGGGCATAGGTACTATAAGGCAAGATATCAATATTTCAGTCAATGGGGGATCAGTTGTAGAAATTAAAGGAATACAGCAACTCGATCAGTTAGTCAAAGTTATAGAATTTGAAACAACGAGACAGCTGGGCTTGATCCAGATTGCAGCCGAACTGGCTCAAAGACGTACCTCACACCCCTCGGAACAAAGTACAAATGAAACTCAAGAATTTACAGTAGAAGATGTGACCGACATTTTAAGACACTCCTCCTCTAAGGCAGTAGTCCGGATCCTAGAAAGAGAGAACACTCAATTTATGGCGATAAAGGCACAGGAATTTGATGGAATCCTAGGATACGAGCCTCAGCCGGGGGTCAGGCTGGGCAGACAGTTAGCTGAAATAGTAAGATTCTATGGATTAGGCGGAATTTTTCATTCTGACGAACTGCCTAATTATGGAATAACAGAGTCCGAAGTTGCGTCGATCAAGGAAAAATTGAGTATGATAAGTGTACATGATGCGTTTATTTTAGTTGGCGGAGACAGGCATAGTGTTCGATTCGCAGTTGATGCAATTCTTGAGAGGTTGGAGAGGGCATCGCAAGGTGTTATACCTGAGACAAGGGCAGCGACTTTGGATGGAAAGACGATTTTCATTCGACCGAGACCTGGATCCAGCCGGATGTATCCTGAGACAGATATTCTTCCTATAAAAATAGATGACTTGATTTTGGATTCATTGAAAGACTCAGTACCTAATTCATTTGAAAGTTACGTAAAGGATATAATGCAAAGATATCAGGTGAACCGTAAACTAGCTCTAGAGATTTTTGACTCTGATCGCCTGAAACTCTTTGAGGACATAGTCAAGAGTACAAAAGTACAGCCAACTTTTGTTGCCTCAAAAATAACTGAGGACCTCACCAGCCTGAGGAGGAAGGGCCTTAACCCAGACAACCTTTCCGATGAGTCCATTAAGGAAGCATTTCGATTGCTTGACGGAGGCGATATAGCGAAAGAATCGATACCAGTAATATTTGAGATCCTGCTAACGAAGGATCTTGATGATGTAAAACAGGCGATTCAAATTCTGGGTCTTAAACGAGTTAGCGAAAGTGAACTAAATGAAATCATAGACAGGATAATTACTGATAACAAGGTCTTGATTAAACAAAAAGGGAGAGATTCGTTGGGAACGCTGATGGGTAGGAGTATGTCATTACTTAGAGGCAGAGTAGATGGAAAAACGGTAAGTTCCATTCTTGAAAGTAAATTAGAACAAAGTCTATCCCAGAATTAGGTAATTTGGGGCTTCCTCTTGCGATATGCGTTAGATCTGCCTAATCCGATGAGAACTAACCGTTTTGCTTGCCTCCACATTTTTACTAAATATATTATGACAGAATTTATATTGTTCCTCTGTATTAGAATGCATGAATTTGGATTAGTATGAATGGTTCAATTGACAGTACTACACCCTCTACGTCAAATGTACTAGCGTCGACAAACAATGAATCAAATCGAAAGGCAAAAGAAGCCATTTTTGTACTTTGTGAAAATTGTCACTGGGCTTCGACGTTTATTGACAAGTCGAGATTGGATACCATAGAAAATGGGTGTATTATTTGCGAGGAATCACTTGTTTCGAGTTTTCCGATTCTTGATAACGAATCATTCACTTTCGAGATTACTGAACGAAGGGGAGTAGAGTTGAACTTCGGGGTCCGTGGGAGAAAAAATAAGATTTGAAAATCGTGCTCTAACCACTCGAGTCTAGGGTGCCAACACAAGGTATCAAATTGAGGGTGAGAAGGGCTTTCCCGGCTGGAATTAAGAGAGAAATCTTGTTATGACTGCGATTTTCCACACGACCTGCAAAATTTGGCCTTAGGGTTGATCTCTGCACCACAACCGTTGCATGTTCGTTTGAGTGGACTTCCTTCTTTGTCTCCGCTAGATATATCCGGGACAGTGGTGTTGTCTGAAACACTCAACCTATGTGGCTCAACTTGCAATTTACCCCCTCTAGTTTCCAGGATGCTCTTTAACTCGAGAACAACCCTAGCCTCCAAGGAGTTTACTCTGGTAAGATCTAGTAGATAATTGCTTAACTTGTAAAAAAAATTAATATCATCAATCTTACCTTTCTTATAAAGCTGGGCATCATCTATGAATGATTCATACTTATCTTGTACTTCTTCCAGTACTTTCATTAGCTGCTCTCCTAGTTCGCCTAAACTGCCCTTAGAAGAACCCTCCGACACCATAATACACCTATTTTCTACGACTAATATATCCTATTGATGCCATCTATACATTTTCATTATGCCAGGTCGAAAAGCTGTTTTATTTGATTAGTAAGACCAAAGCGATGTTTCAATACCTTGATAAAACACATTAATATCGAATAACGGATTTGAAGTCCGGCTAAAGCACTCGCGGAGGGGTTGTCTAGACTGGTTAGGATACCTGCCTTACACGCAGGTGGTCATGGGTTCGAATCCCATCCCCTCCATTCAGGTCATGGGTGTTCCAATGGCCTTATAAGAGTAAATTGTCTGATTTAGATTCGAAGGAATGTCTGAAACTACTCTCGAAGAGGACAACTGTCAAATTAAAAGGCATATTTTTAGAATAGTGGTGCTAGTAATTCTGTTCTGACTCCAGTCACATGACGAATACTTTTTATTTCCATGATTTTGCCACTGATTTCGAAGTCTTCCCACTGAGCCAACACCGTTATAACATTTGTCCCATTTGTGTAAGAAATAGACTCAACTCCTTTCTTTCTCGATCGAATCCATTATCATTTGTGGAATGGTAAAAGTATCCCGTAATGTTTTTGTGTCACAAAGAACATATAAAAAAACCTTGTAGGCCCGTCTCGCCTTCATTTTCCGAAATTGTGTTTCTATTTCCCTTTTTTTTCTCTCTGTTAGAGCCGACATTTCCCCTTGTTATTATGTAATTATAATTCCTCCACATTAATTATTTTATCTTCGTCATACTATTTCTTTTCTCAACCAAGACTGGTCGAGTCCTTCGATCATGATATTCAATTAGACATTTGCGCACGTAAGATGAGTCAGATTGTTAGTGGCTTTCAGATGTCTTTTAATATTTCATTTAAGAACTTGTCAGTTTCCAAATCTCTTTTCACTTCATTTAATTCTGATCGTCTTGCACTCAACTGATTTAGTATCTTACATTTTTCTGTGTGCAAATCTTTCACTTCATTTTTGAGGTTCTCCTTTTGGAACTCAAGATCTATTACTTCATGTCGTAAGTTATTAATTCGATATTCAAGAAGTATTTCATCGTGAATAGAGGTCGAAGAGGGAGATTTGGTCTTATTCGAAGCTAGGTTAGTGAACTTGGTTACATCTCTTAACGACATATGAGCAATAGAGGCAATTTGTCTGGAGGAGAAACCTTTATCATGTAATTCTAGAACTTTCAGTTCCTTTATTCTTTTCCTCTCTGAACGTATATCTGACATATTTTCTTGTATATCCTGTATTATTTGTGCGCGCACGAGATAAATAAGGTGTTACCAGTTGTTACCGTTTCAGATTTTTTCTCTTCCCTGATCGTGACGAATACTTTCTAAGTGTTGAGTCAGGTGTGATTCTGGTTCCGGAATAACCTTTTGATTGCGTATCCGCAGGGGTCTGCGATGTCTTATAATTAGTATAAGGTATTTTTGCGCGCAAACACCCGTAAAGTTCTAACCTCGCCCTTATTATCTGGGTATGCCAGATCCCAAAAAGTTCTATTGTCTCTCTTCTACATAAAACAAGGATAGGCGCGCAGAAAATCAAATTAACTATATGAGTTTCACACTACACGGTATCGCACTCCAAATGATTTATTGTATTTATCCTACATAAAACAAGGATAGGCGCGCAGAAAATCAAATTAACAGTATGAATTCCGCGTTACATGAAACTAGGATACGATGGACAGATCATAGAAATTGTTGATAATACAGACTGAAAACCATTAAGGGATAGAACAAACAGATAGATACCCCGTCATATAGTTGCCCACATTCCTAGACTTTCATTCAATTGACAGGTTTACTAAGGATGATCTGAAGAAAGGTAGAAGGAACCTAGAGACGAGTTCGAATAGAGATTAAAAATATTTCCATCTCCAGGTTCGACTAAAGACAATTCATTGTTAATAAGGTTTGGCTATCACAATAAGGGAGGTATTAGACTTTAATCTTAGATTCGATTTGTATTTGGCGTTTTATACCTATTTTATGGATCCTGCGCGCAGAAATTCTGATCCTATTCGTGGACGGGCTCGCAAAATTCAAGGCATACGGCCATCTAGTTAGAATGAGTCGAGACAAACATAACTTCTTGCGCAAGACATTCTAATCCCGGATCGAAATCTCAGGTGACTATATCAAATGTTAAAAAGCTTCACGGAGTTCAGTTGGCAACCAAAAACTGACGCACACGGTATAGTTACAAAGGAATAATATTCTGTCTTTCGCTTAGACGAATGAGATTGCACAGTGTATGGTTACCGAGGTACTGAGGCTTAATGAGCGTGGAGGTTTCGAATGTGCTACCAAGTGACTTGCTTACGAGATTTATGGTTATACTAATGGTGACCGCAGTTAGTAGTACAATGGTTCCGCAACTACCAATCTTTCAGGTTTATGCCTCGAATTCTGCATACGACTCTGGCTACGATCATGGTTGTGACGATGCAGGAATATCAAATCCAAGTGACAGGTATATTAATCAGCCCGAAAAAGGGCCATCATTTCATACCGGTGAATTTATGCAAGGATATAATGCTGGATTCAATTCCTGTTCTGGAGGTGCGGGATTTCAAGAGAGCAGGCCTTTTAGTAGTGATGATAGAAATGGCAACAGCAATGAAAATGTAAAATCTGAAGGTAACGGAGCAGAAGACGGTACAAACGAAGCACGATCAGACTTCTTAAATACTAACAGCAGAGGTAAAGACCCAAGTTGTAGCCCGTATGAACATACAGACGCTTATTGTACCGCGTTCAAATTGGCTTATGAGGTTCAATGGGGGTATGATTTCAGAAAGATTGGACGTCTCATCAAACCAAATATGGAAAATTTCAATTCCGTTGGATAATTTGGATATAGTCAAAGTTCTTACCTCTAACCTGAATACATCCACGGTTGGTCACTAGTACAGGTGTCAAAGAGAAAAAGTGACTGTAGTAAGAATTCTTCTCTAACTGGAGCGATCCTATCTCCAAAGGAGTATATTCGGGAGTACTAGTATTTGCTATGGCTTGGCTTACGATACTTTCGCCAATGGATTCGGGAGTTAAAACAATTTCCTTGTCAAGGATCGTTGATTCTTCCTGTCCCGTACCGTGATTTACTTTATCAGTGTCAATAACGACTTTTTTAGGTAAATGCTCACTTCCGACCATATCCACTCTACCCCTTCGTTTTGAGTCTTCGCTGTTCTCGCCACGGGACTCATCAGTGATGAATCCTTCAAGATGTGCCCCTACTCCCTTCACCTTGTCGGAAATCTCATCCTTTATGATACCAACTTTATCATTAGGAAACCTTTCGTTTTTGGTCCATTTCATAATAATCAGCTCTAGATTACATGGGAGTTCTATGATGTCTTATTTATATGCTTAAGCTGCGTGATTGGGGAATGATTGTCAAGCTAATTGGTATGTGCATCGTAGCCTTTTGAATTTTTAACAGTCCAGTCTTGTCTCCCCATGAGATTATTTAATTAATTCCATAGCTGGTGAACGCAATAATTAAAAGCGTTACTAGTGAAAGTTAGTAGCGATGAAACTATTCAATGCCCGAACGGCCACCGAGGAATATATGTCGACTCATACCCTTACATTTTCTACTCCCGAGATGACACTAAAGAAATTTGCACTCTGGCTAGGAGAACAAGTTACCTCGCCGGGGAGTAATGAAACTGTGCCTAGGTTGACACTCTTTCTTCAAGATAAGAAGTCTGATTCATCGAGCCAGGTTACTGTCCCGGACATTGACGAAACCTTTCGACCTTCAGGCGCTGTCACTGAGATGTACGGAAGAGACATATCAAATATAAGAGGAGACAATCAACCCGGCGGTGAAGAAGTTGAAGAGAAAAAACATTGCATTCAATGTGGTGCTAATTTAAATTTAAATTCCAAATTCTGTAAAACATGTGGCACCAGGCAAAGTAGAAGCTGAAAGAACCTTCCAAATGAGAATAGTAGAGCACATTGGATAGATGATCGGGTTGTACCTTGCTCCCTGAGATTTGTGCTCTTAAACTACTACTTGTGAATTGTAATTCTACTCAAGTGTAGCTAGATACATTATTTAACGCGACCTGCAAACAAAGCTTACATATCTCCTTAAAGCAATCGTCCCCAGATGACACCTGAAAGTTTCTATCTGGTCAACCTGCAATACAGGGCCCTTGAAATGCTCATATTTTGAGTTTTCTCCATATGTACAACTTTTTGATACGATCCAATATCATGACTAGCCCGACCACCAACAGAATTGCTATTGGGGCCTGAATCGGTGAAGTTATTATCCTATTATGAATGCCGAGCAAGCTATCCAGCGGCGCAACAAATATAATCAAAAATCCACATGCAGTTAGGACTATAGCCCACATAACTACAATAAACCCAAATAATCCTAGTAAAGCCAATCCTAAACTCCTGTTATATGAATAAGGATTGAACGTAAATGGATATGAACGCTAGGGCTGAGGAAAAAATTGCGAGCTTTGTTACCTGTTTGATGATTTCTTTTTCTGTCGATGGGCCGTCTGCCAATATCAATCTTAGAAGTGTCACCGGGGCTCTCTTATCCTTTGATGCGATCAATTTGAAATCATCAGTTAATCTTGTGGGTCGAACTTTTACCTCCCTGTGTTCCACTATTCTTTTCATACTTGAAAGGAAAAGAAATGAGTTCATGACCGCCGGCAATAGCGCTATCACAGCAATGATTTCAGACTTACCTGCAATGGCAATCGCGCCAAGCATTGTCCCCACTAACAATGTGCCAGAGTCTCCAGGAAATATCCTGCTCGGGTACTTGTGATACTTGTAAAAAGCTATGGTTCCGGCTAGTAAGGGCAGTCCGGCCAAGAACACATGGACATTGCCAAATAACAGAACACTTGCTAGTATTGGTATTAATGCAATGATCACTGAAGTACTCGCTACGCCATTCAGAACATCAATTGAATTAATAGTGTTCCCTACGACTGGTATTATAACTAAAATTAAGGGAATGTAAAGAATCGGGATAAACGCGCTACCAAATATTAAGTTAAGATAGTTACCATGTGCACCCAGCAAGATTATTGGAATGGCTGCTGCCACCAGTGCCAAAGGTTTAAACCAACCTGGCATTATCTTTTTATCGTCTACTAAACCAACTATAAAACCAATCACAGTGGTTATCAGGATAGCAAGCACGGCACTATTGAATGTCAACATATACAGTATCGCTTCAGCCGATCCTATTCCTAATAACAAGATTGGGCCAGCAGGCCTGGGTACATCGGGTTTTCCAGGTTTATGAAAGTCTTTTACTACCCTTCCCTTCAATTTCAGCGATGTAATAAACTTAGGCATGAGGAAATAAATAATTCCAAAAGAAACCAACGATACAATTATCGCACAGATAGGGTAAAAAGCGTCAGATGTCGCATCAATGACGGTCATGATCGGTTCTGCAAGATATGTAAGGCCTATTATAAATTTAATCAGTGATAGAATACGGGAATACGGTATTGGAATCTAATGAGTCAAGCTCAGGCCATAATACTCTCATTTCTACTCGAAGTGTTGAACGGTACCGAGTACCATATAACATGGATGAGTTAACTTGATAAATTTAGTTAATTTAAGCGCCTATAATATAGGGTGGTATCTGGGTTTAGCGTGATAGTGGTATATCACTGCGGTGCTACATAAGTTTAGTAGTCTCCTTCTTTAATTTTCTTGCCATTGCAGTGCCTATCTTTGGGATTCTTGCAATGTGTTGTTCGTCTACTTCTATAAGATCTTTCACGGAGGCCACACCTGCATCAAATAGAGACCTTGCTCTAACTCTACCAATGCCTGTTAGTCTTAATACCGATAGCAACTCGGGCTTGGCTCCGTATTTAATTCGTTTTCTAAGCATATCAACTTCAACCAGAAGATCTTCCCTTTTACTTAGTTTGGCTATCTCATAAAAGCATGAAGCTAGGCGCTCACCAGCCTCAACTATCCTGTGTAAGTCTCCAGGTTCTACTCCCAGGTCTACAGAAATTTGTCTTATACTTTCTTCATCGATCCAATTATATAATGCCAGAAGGCTTCTATTGCATGCGAATTCGTCCAGCGGAATTACTAGCCTCTTTTCGTTCTTACTCAGGAGATCTAGTATGATTTCTAGATCTTTCTTCCTTAAATGAAGTTTTGGAAAAAAATCCGCACAAGATGTAATTGCTTGAAGATAGGCAAGTTCGTGAGTACTTTGAGAGTCGCTTCCTTCCCTCTTTATCATACCAATGAAGTTTCTAAATTGAACTCCAGTAAACGGATCCATATATAATAAAGAGATGGTTTTGCCAAATGAAGTTGTTATATATCTATCATTCTTGGACTTGATCAGTTCTTGTTCCTTAAGATAGTATAGCGTTTCATCGACCTTACTCAATAACAATGACTCACCATGATAAAATGCACATAGAGTATTTGCAAATAATTCATGAATTTCTGATCTTCTGATGCCCGGAACTTCTGCTACAGTGCTCAGAACGTGTGACCGGAGAGACCTTCCGTTCATTAAATTAGACTTTATCGGTTCTGGAGTTCCATTGATATAATAATCATATAGATCCTGCCCTACAACATTGTCGTTTGCGACGATTATACCCTCTCCTTTTTCGTCAAACTGGGGTCGCCCCGCCCGACCGCATAATTGTTTGTACTCCATAATTCCAATAGGAGCATATCCGCCTTGCTCCCGCCTTGTTCTAGATCATACCTCATTACGCTTGAGAGTATTACTCTTCTTGCAGGAAGATTGACACCTGATGCCAAAGTGGGAGTGGCCACTATAAGCTTGACGATTCCCTTCGTGTAAGCTGTCTCCACCACTTCCCTGCATTCCCGGGACAAGCCTGCATGATGAAATGCAACACCTTTGCTAACCAGCTTTACTAACGTCTTTGTCAAGTCTGTATCATCTCCTTTCTTCAATAGCTTAGACGACGCCTCAGCTGCCATCACAACATCTTTCTGCGATAGCATCTGATGAACCCTATCTGCAGCACTAACAGCGAGGGAAACACATCGCTTCCTAGTTTCCGCGAAAATTAATGATTGGCCACCTTTTACAACACAATCAAGACCAACGTCGATGGGGGCTGAGGTCTTGGCGGAAACCTTGACTGTAAATCGACTTCCGTCATTCATGAATGCTTTACCATCTTCAAATATTCCCTCTACCAATTTTGTAGGTCTCCAAGTACTCATGACCAAGTCACAATTGAGCCATTCTGCCAACTCACTAGAATTGGCTACGGTAGCACTAAGTGCTAGAATTTGAGCACTCGAATACCTCTTACGGATCTTAGTAAGTAACATTTCCAGAGTCGGGCCTCTCTCAGGATCCGACAGCAAATGGAATTCATCTGTTATGAAAAGTCCTACGTTCGGCAGCCAGCCAATTCGCCGGCGAAGCAGGGATTCCATCTTTTCGTTTGTTGCAATAATAATATCAGCATCAGACAATCCGCTTCCAGGGGAATTATAATCTCCACTTGCTATCTTAACTTTGACCGGCTTGCCTACCAGAGGATGCTTTTCAAATAGCTTAAAGTCACGGTATTTCTCTGACGTTAGTGCACGCAGAGGAGTGAGATATATCACCTTTAAACCTCGTTGGAGAACTGGGATTGCGGCGATCATCGCTGTTAATGTTTTTCCGCTTGCAGTTGGGGTTACAATTAACAGATTCTTGCCTTCTGCGACACCTTTTGACAGTGCCAATTCTTGTGGAGGATACAACTCAGAATATCCCAGTATATTCAAAATTTTATGTAAGTCTATGCTCTCCCCTCCATCTAAACGTCGATTAGGATCCTTAATCATTCTCATGCGATCTGAATTAATTTGTAGTATCATATCTCCTAATAAGAATAATGTTCTGACCGTAATGATTGCAAAATGTCAGAATCTGTTTGCTACGCATATGTTACAATCTGGAATGAATTATAGCAAGGAGAACGTGAACCGGAAAATAAAAGAATATAGAAATCATTTGGCCGTGTTCTGGCAAAATTATTATTACATGACTTAGCAATCTTAAAGATTGAAGGAATGCCTTTTATGTAACAAGGTAAAATTTCACAGGATCAACTTCCTATTTTCTAACTCAATATGTAACGAGTGTTACCTAATTACAAACGAAATAAAGAATGGCAGTTGAGAGTACACTAATCTTAAATTTGGGTTATCATGAACAGCAATTCACCAAAAGCAATCAAGCAAGAGGAGATAATTATTTTTGAGGTCTTTGGTTTGTACTTGCGATTGGTTTGACAAAGTTGATAAAGTGGAATTCCTAAGTGTAGGTATATTGACAGAAAATTCTGTCAGAAATATCGACGCAATTAGGGAAATGGAAGCGCTAAAGCACGAATATCAAGTACGCTGTAGTCATTTCGAATTACAGTACTCTACAGGAGATAATTCTATAAGCTGTTCAATCTGCAGCAAAAGATGGTTATTCCATGAAAAAAGAGGGTTCCAGAATACACTTAAGATATATACCGCAGAAAGAGACCGAATTGAGCAATAGTCAGGATATTCTCAGGGTCAGATGCGACTGAAGGATTTTGAACGTCTATCTTGTTACATTTTTCATATCTGGATACACCAAGTAACAAACAATGGGATTCAACTATATTCGTTCCATTACGATCAAGTGTGAATGAATGAACCTTACTTCAGATTCGCCTTATATCAGGATAGTATCGTACTATACTCTGGAATGAGGAATTTGCAAGGCCAGCTCAATAAAAAATGAAAAATTGTTTCTTCGTTAATCTGAGAAGCACCAACAGTCCTCTACAAATCAATGCACTAATTGAAGGTGAAAATATAAGATGACGATGATGCTGCGCAATAGCACATGCCAATAAAACAAAATATATAATTGTGGATAAAAGAACCTCTGAGGACAATTATGATTTCAAGGAGTCAGGTTATTGATATAGTAGAAGGTTATGACCTGAAGAATGTAAGTGTTGGAACAATTGGAAGTCATTCAGCCTTGGAGATAATGGATGGATGCAAAGACGAAGGGCTTAAGACAGTTTGTGTATGTCAAAAAGGACGAGAAACTCCCTATTTGAGGTTTAGACGACTTGCTGACGAGGTTCTATTGCTTGACAAATTTTCAGATATCCTTTACAAGGAAAATATCCAAAAACTGATCGACCTAAATACAATCTTTGTCACCAACAGGGCGTTCACTGCATACCTTGGCTATGAGAATATAGAGAAAATATTCTTGGTACCACTATTTGGTAATAGGTCGCTACTTCGTGCGGAAGAACGGGGAGAGGAATACAACCAATACAATCTACTTGAACAGTCCAACATCCGACACCCAACCATTTTTAAGGATCCCTCTGAGATAAGAGGTCTAGCAATTGTAAAAATACCAGAAGCAACGCGAAAACTGGAAAGAGCTTTCTTCATTGTTTCATCATATGATGACTTCATACAGAAGTCAGAAAAAAGGATTGAAAAAGGTGTTATAACTAGAGACGATCTTAAGAATGCGGTCATAGAAGAGTATGTGATTGGCACCTATTTCAATTTCAACTTCTTCTATTCTCCTCTTAAAAAAGAGATGGAATTTCTAGGAATAGAAAGAAGGTTACAGACAAACCTTCACGATTTTACCACATCAATCCCTGCAAAGGAACAGATGGAAATAGATATCGATTTACAAAATATTGAGGTTGGCCATATGCCTGCCAGCATTAGGGAATCTCTTCTAGAAATGGTCTTTATTATTGGCGATAAGTTTGCAAATTTTGTGAACTCAAAATATACTCCTGGTCTAATCGGACCCATTTCATTGCAGAGTGTGGTGACTCGTGATCTTGAGCTTGTTGTTTATGACGTTTCCCTAAGAGTTCCTGGTAATCCTATAATGGCTACTACGAGTCCATATACAAAGTATTCGCATGGTTATGTTCTAGGTGTAGGCAGACGAATAGCAATGGAAGTTGATGAAGCACTAAAGAACAATAGAATCAACGAAATAATTACTTAGCTTGATACCAATGACAATGTGAAAATCTCATTGTTCTATTGTCTCTTCAAACAGGTTTTTTCTGACACGTATTGGGATATCGTAGTACGCTGCCAGGGCTATAGCATCTGAAGCGCGATAATTCCTCATGATAATGTTTTCATTCCGATTCTTAAAGTATAGATTTGCCCTAAGAACTGAGCCGCTTTGATACACCCGTACCTCTAAAAGCAACAGATCTTGGGTCACTGCTAGCTCTTCCACAAGGTTATAGATTGTAGGAATGGTATTCTTATCACCATCTTGGAATCTCGAGATGTGCCTAGCAACCTCTCCAGAGAAGGCCCGCATAGGAAATTCCTTCCCGTCAAATGTCTTAAGTATAACTATTCCCTCTAGGCCCAATTGGTCTGCGAATCCAACATAGCTGATCTTGGCAACTATGTAGTCATCTTCACCTGTAGGCAAATTGGAGGACATTTTACTAAAGATATACAATCCTAGGAATTAAAGATTACACTGGTCTAGTCCCTGCCTTGGTAGAAAGGAAACAAAGTACTATTGATATAACAACAACTCGTCGTCTTTAGCATGCCTATACTTACTGAGGCGAAGCACGGGAGAATACTGGTCGTATTTTTTCGCCCATTCGTTTTCAGTAGGTCATGGGATTAGAAGGTCATTACGCATACACGTAGGTGGAGTTAAAAATTTACCTGAAAATAGAATTTATCATGAATGTCTTATAAAAATAAAAGGCTTTCCTAATTTTTCCCCGAACGTGCTTTATTTTTAAGGTATGCCATGACGCGAGAGCTTGATGTCATGATATTACCACCACCACCACCGATCGAACTGCGTCATCACTAAATTAAGACGCTAGGATTGCAAGGATTGAGATGATTCCATATATGAACCGCAAAGACTTTTTATTCAGGTGAGATTACATGGTGGGCTGTGTTCAAAGAGAACATCTATTATTCGCCAGTGAAACGGGTTGACCCCTCGTATTTTAGAGGAAACGTGATCCTGCAGCAGGTGCTTGGTGAAGAAAATTCGAAGGAACTCGAAATCTACCATGTAACCTTCGAGAACGGAGCAACTACTACCGTGCATTACCACGAGACGGATCAGGTCCTTATTGCTACAAAAGGATATGGCATTGTAGGTATAATAAATAGCGACTCCATCTCAAATTTTGGGATTGAGGATATTGAAACAGTTACAATGAGCAAAGAGGGAGACATTGTGCGAATTCCTGCATTTAAGATGCACTTTCATGGAGCGGCCTCGAAGGAAGAGTTTTCTCACATTGCTATTCGTCAGATGTATTTTCTGGATGATTCAACAAAAAAACTACGCCGTGCAGAAAACAAGTGGGAGACTGACATAATCTTAGAAAAAAATGGTGACCTTGATTCTTCTTCTCGAAATGAAATCGCAGATAAGATTGGAAGGATAATACAAGATTTGATTTATAATAAAGAGGTGGCAAAAGCCACGAAGTCCCATTAGTTGGGCTGGAAAATCCTTTCAAGAATAGCCGACCAGAAATTCAGAGTAAATGTCAACACGTTACCACTTTTTGTTTAATATGAAATTCAATTTATGGTTGAATAAGACTTCAAGGCTTGAATTCAAGTCCTTGGGTCCTGGTGCTAGGAACTAATGAAACAAGGTGGAAATAATTACCAAAAGCAATTAATACATCAATCAGATGTTAGTAAACTCATACCGTATGAACCTATTTCACCACACGAAATACGAATGCGATCAAGATGGAGAGAAATTCAAGACCTATGATGATCTCATACAACATGCCAGACATGTTCATCACCATCCAATTGTAAAATGCCATACTTGTGGAAAAGATTTCATACATGAAAAGGATAGGTTGCATCACGAAAGACAAGAGCATGAAAAGATCGTAGACTATAGATTGCACAAAAACTTGGACAAGCATAATAAGAAAACGACGCCACAAGAGGAAGTATATGATCACACACGTAATTTTGGGGATAACTTTTGAGTTTCTATTCTTGAAGGATGAATGTGTTCATAACATTCGATCGAAAGATGTAATGAAAAATAGGGTTTGTGAGTCTAACGTGGCGCAAACACTATAGGATGATTATATTTGATATCTGTATTTACAGTTTCCTCGTGTTGAGTTTAGGTGGTGGAAGTTGAGATTCTCATAAAATTAGGTTCGTTGATTAATGTCGATACAGATTAATGTCACGGGATTGAATTCCTTCTATGACGTATAACGTCAAGAATTACGCAGAGCTACGAAATCGAGGGATTAGGGTGGCTTTGTTGAGTGGTTTATCGGTGATATCAATTTTTGTGATTTACAGTAGCTTAACCAGCTCACAAGACATTCAATCGTTTCAAGTGAGCTCTACACTCGTAAATCTTGCAAACATTGTGTTGTTTTGGTTTTTTCTATCCATTCCTATCTGTATTTACGGAATTTATCTTACCCTTAAGGCCGAAATTTCTAGAGCGTACTCAAGTGGGAGCCCTCTAGGCTCTTACTTGATAGGTACATTCACTAATGTCAAATATTGGAGAATTATGGTAATATCTTCTGTGCTTTATTGGATCGGCTTTGCGTTCTTGTCACAAATACTGCTATATGAACCTAAAATGCCAATCACTGACGATAAAATTGTGCCTCCTGCCATAAGGGTTACGCCTTGCTGCAACCTACCTGGATATGTTCCTATGTTGTCTGTGTATCTAACCAACTATTTCACGATGTTAATAATTCCAATTAATTTTGCACTTTCAATCGCTATAGCAGCAATGGTAGGGTTTAATCTATCATTGATGGTCTCTTTCTTTAGTATGTCTAGAAGCCAGAATAAAAACAAGAAACTTTCAGCAGTGAGTGCAATAGGAATTAGCGCTGGCCTCTTTGTAGGATGCCCAACGTGTGCAGGAAGCCTTATTTCGCTGTTTGTCGGATTAGGATCAGGGGTAGCTATAGCAACCTTAGCTCCGGTTCAGACACTGTTCCTTTTAATAAGTATCCCAACTCTACTAGTATCGCCATTTATCGCTTCTAAATTATTGAAAGATGATTTCACTTGCAGTTTCAGAGCTAATTCTGTCGGGGCAAACTGGAAACGTCAGCAAATCGATTAGCCATTTTCAGAACATCATACAAAGCTAGAGGATAACTGACTTAATCTACAGTAATACATATACCGAGTATGCTATACTTCGTGAACGCTAGTCGGGATGCCACCATTGCATCACAATCTTAAATTCTTGTGTATATGTATGCCCCAGATTCACATTATATAACGAGCCTGTTAGTCTATAGGGATTTCCTTTTGGCGACAACATTTTGTTCTAGTGTTGGCAGTACCTTAGAAATACTGTCAAGATACATCTGAACATGAGGTTCTGCGATCCACATTTTTTTCTTCTCGTCTTCAAACAGATATCCGTATCTCTGAGAACTGCCTATCCTCTCTCGAGATTTCAGTACGTCCAGGTACTTAGCAGATATGGTTGATTCGTCAAAGCCGTGTTTCCGTGCTATCAAGTCAATCACTTGATGAATTCCTGATCCATGTTGAGCTGCTTCCTTGGAACGATATGCGATATCCCTGGGAATGCCTAACTCTTGGGCGAGCTTTCTATGTACGTGCTTGCCAAATGCATCTGATATACCCTTGACATTCAAACGTAAATCAATTTTCATACTTAGTCTGATCAGTTTCAAGTCTAGAAATGGCTCTCGCATTTCAATACTGTGAGCCATGGTAATTTTGTCCTCTCTTTCCAGTGTCTCCTTATACAGCAGTTGAATGTCCTCATTCATGTAATGACGTAAACCAGCATACCCTCCACCATCTTTTACTATTTTACCGTACCATGAATACCCTCCAAATAGCTCATCGGCTGCTTGCCCAGAAAACATTACTTTGATGCCATCTTCATGAGCTAACTTTACAGCAGCGTATACAGGGATAGCAACTTCCACCTGACCTGCATTTGTATGTTCAATTGTATTAATTACTTCAGGAATCATTTCTTCTACCTCACTGTGGGTTAACTCATTGACTCTCAATTTCAAGTTAAGTTTTTTGGCAATCTTTCTAGCAAATGCTATATCACTTGATCCTTCGACTCCACCTGTATAGCATATAACTTCAGGAACCATTCTCTTAGCAAGCCAAGCAATGATTACGCTATCAATTCCCCCTGAAAATATGATGCCTATGCGATCAAAATCCTGAGTACGCTTTCTCATAGATGATACTAAAGTCCTTTTGTACGCTCTAAGTGCCGAGCTTAACGTCTTGTATCGAATCTTTTCATTTCTTACAGGGTTCTGTGTAACCTTCTGTTGCTCCCCAAATGAACCATCAGGCGTAATTATCAAAGCTGATCCAGGATGAATTCTGAGGGTGGGTTCCTTTAGGCCAATCTTCCACAGCGCTTTTCTTTCAGATGCAAAGGCCGTTAATTGTGAATTTTGGGCGTAGTAGAGCTGCCGAACACCCATAACATCTCTAACCAAAGCAATCTCACCAGTTTCCTCATCTCTTATTACGATAGCATACACTCCATCCAAATCAGAGACCGTCTTTTTTATGGCACCCTGAAGATCTCCAGTTTTAGCATAATTGTCCTCAAAAATATGTGCTATCACTTCGCTATCAGTTTGAGAAACAAATCTGTGTGAGCTTTCAAGTTTGCTCCTTAGCTTTTTGTAATTGTAGATTTCGCCATTATGCTCTACAATAAACCTGCCATCACAACTTCTAAATGGCTGCTGTCCACGAGTTCCTCCTACAATCGCTAGTCTCACATGTCCCAAAGCAGAGCAACTGTCCGAGATAGGATGTTTCCTAAGGTCGCTTATCGAATCGGTTTGAACTATTTGCTCCGCTGCGGCAATCGCTGCTCCATCTGGACCTCTACACGCTATGCATGAAAGCATCGATTCCACTAACGGCACTACATTTTCTCCCGTCTTGCTTAAAACACCAACTATCCCACACATATTATTATCACTAAATCGACGAGGACCGACTCAGTTCCAAAACATGACGCTAGGAGCTAATTCAGTTCCAGTCATGATAGTTTACTTTCAATCCCTTAAAAGCGTTTTTATTGGCTCTAAAGACCAATATCCTAATTATACTAATATTGGGAAGAATCGTTATCTCTTCATCCGTTGTCATACTTTGTGATTTCCCTTGCTGATTGCAAGGTCTATAGCCTTACGCAGCTCCTCGTCATTCTTGTCTGTTGAATCAATTCCTAAAGTGTCTGCAATAGACTCGAGCTTCTTTCTATCCACTGATGATTCATCAGTAACGTCATTCGCATTTATCTGGTTCAACTCCCGCTTTGCCTGAATTTTGGCCTTCTCATATTCAGAAGAAGCCCTTCCAACAGATCGTGCAATTTCCGGGATCTTCTTTACCCCGAAGAACAAAAGAACCACAACGACTATAATAAGGACCCATTCCAAACCTCCAACTCCAAATGCTTGCATCAACAGGCTTGAAGCGCTCATCAGGTTAAGTAACCTTCCCACCCTTTAGCATTTAAATGTTAATTCTGGGTGACATAACTGCCATAGTCAGAGTTTTGGGCTAGCTTCTGCTCCGGAATTGGTAAGACGTTTGTTTTCGCTTCTAGATCTATTGACTATTGCTAAGCCGGTCAAATAGAGAACAGTCATAGGAGCCACTACTAACCACATACTAATTCCACCACCATCTGGGGTGATAATTGCCCCAAATATTACGAAAACTATTATTGCATACCTAAAATTCCTTTTCCAAAATGCCGCGTCGACAACTCCAGTCAAGGAGAGAGCATACATTATGGCAGGGAGCTCAAAAGCTAGTCCGAACGCCACCAAAAGCTGAAGCACGAAAGGGAAAAACTCATTTATATTAAAGAAGGTGGCGACTCCTATAGATTCACCATAGGCGTAGAGAAAATTTAGGATAAACGGAATAACGATGACATAGGAGAAGATTACTCCAATAACAAAGAGAACGATTGTCGGAACATACGTCTTGGCCGCTATTACCCTCTTGGTGGATTGGCCCAAGGCAGGGGATATGAATGCATACATTTCTCTTATTATCAGAGGCATTGAAATCAAAATACTCAACAAAACTGCAATAAACACTTGAGAGAAAAATGCCTGTCCCGGTGCAGTTTGGATTAAGGAAACTTCAGGAGGGAGAAGGGTGTCTTTCATAAATGTCGTGAGCTGTATAGCGATATTGTCAAGAGGATTATAGTATGGATAGTAAATGGTGATATCAATTGACTCTGTGTCGACCTGATTGCCACCATTGCTAGGTGATTCACTTAGAGCAATCATTCCAGAGCTTGGTGCATATGACAAATGAACAGTAGTCAGCCCGAAACTAAGGCAGAATGCAGTTACGACGAGCATGACCACTGCTATACGTATCAATCTGAGGCGTAATTCGTCAAGATGCTCGCCAATAGTCATTTCCACGGGCAAATCTATCGAATATATGTTACTCATGCGACCTACTAATATAATTGTGCTAAGACCACATGCCAATATTGAGACTATTGCTTCCTAAACATGAAAACCCTTACAATTTCACTTTATATCGGTGTTATAGATTTGGCATAGTGTTTAAATAGTTTCAGCATGAAACCACATCTAGTGATATAGATGCCAGTCGCAATAATTCCAGATATTAGCGAACAACACTGTATTGGATGTGCTCTTTGCGTAGAAATATGTACAGCGCTAGGTCCTGATGTCTTAAGAGTAAAACCAGTTGAAGGATGGAAGAGAGGAAAAGCATTCGTCTTTTATCCTGAAAGATGTATTTCTGATGGGGCCTGTATAGGCGTTTGTCCAACAAAGGCAATCTTCTGGATGAGACCAATGGAATATACTCCAGGTCAACCGATTCCACTCAAGAAGAATGCAATATTCACAAAGGGCTGGGAAGAAGGTTAAAAAAGAATCGTAATTGGCCTAAATTTTTTTTTCCAAATTTATTTCTGATCTCGAGATTAGGGTTTACGTGAAGTTTTGCTTCTCGGAATACGTCCTGAGGGACCTAATTGCAAATTGATTTTTTAATTACGTAATCAGTCAAAAATGTTAGAGAACATAAAGTATCATCTTTTGTGGATTTGGGGCCAAGAAGATGGGTTCATGAAGCGAGGCAAGGAGGGAATGCTTGTGATAACGAATTTGCGCATCGCATTCATAACAAAGACAAAAATGAAGTATAACGTACATCAAGAATATTCGCTGAGGCAGCTAAGGCGGTTTAAAGATGGTGAATCCGTCTTACAGCCGGTAGAACGATATAATGAAATTGATCTTCAAAACGATTTGGACGAAAGTGACAAGAACTTAGATATTCCCTTCAGCAGAATAGTCAAAATCGAGCAAGAAAAGAAAAGATGGGGAACCGTACTTAAGCTAAAGTTTGTTGAAAATGAAGATACGAAGGGCTACAAGTTCATGGTCGTGAAAGGATGGGTAAAGTATCCTCTTAAAGATCCTGTTTCATTCCAGCAGTTGGACTGGGAGCCAATTATATCGCTTATGAAGAAATAGGTAAACCTATTGGCTGGGTTAGGTAGACTAAGGGATACTCCTATGGGAGTAGACTCATTAATACTAGCAGCGCCTATGAATCTCTTGCGTGATTTTCTCCCTAGTGAAGATGTGCCAATCGCATTACTTGGGACCTTCCACTTGCCTATGCCATACTAGTATTAATGTGACGGTTCCAAACTGGAAGTGGAATTAGAAACCGAATATCCAAACTAGAGTATCATTACCTTAACCAGAAATTAAATAGGGCTCTGGAAATTCAGTATTTGTGGCCAGAGTTCTCGTCGGCAAAAGATCAGGGATTCCAGAGGGTGAGTTTACCAACGTTACCGTCGGAGGTAGACAAATCCTAGTGGCAAATATTCAGGGTAGATATTTTGCAACCAGCAATATTTGCACGCATGAAGGCGCCAAATTGCACGAGGGTGAAATACACAATAAGGAACTCACTTGTCCTAGACATGGAGCTAAATGGGATCTTACAACTGGACATTTGACGTGGTTTCGTGAATATTTGGAACCACTAGGATCTTATACAGTTGTAATTGAAGATGATGTGCTCTTTGTTGAGATTTAGAGATGGGAAGCCGATTAGATAGGGTAGTCTCTGATTCTGAAACCCCAGAGTTGAGATTATTATACTCCCTTCAATCCCTTGGGCCTGGAAAATTTCTGGACCTTTGAAACCTTGACGTCAGCATGATTTTGATGAATGATATGTATTTGCGTAATAATTCTTAGTTTAGAGGATATAATCTCGGTTAGCATATTGTTGATCAATTCTATTGAAGATATTTCCCCAGAAGGAAAAAAAATCATTAGTGGTTAATCACAATTATATTGTCTTACTTATGCTAGATAAAATAAAGCGAAGTTAGCCCAGACTGGTTAAGGTACGAGCTTCCCAAGCTCGGGATCGCGGGTTCAAATCCCGCACTTCGCATGTAGAATTTCGTTGTGACTATACTCTATAAGCTGTGATCTCCGGTAGCGGACCTTTCAGAAATTCGTTTAATCATAAATGATGAGAAGCTTCTAAAGATCATAAAAGACGAAGTGTTTAGACGCCGGCACACTTGTTAAGATTTATTCCAAATTTGTTAATATACGTATATTAGATCTGTTGTGAATAATCAGAAGTAAAAATGGATGTATTGATAAATGATCCTAATTCAGATCCAATCTACTCTTGAGATCCTTGAATCGATTTCTGATTGTAACCTCTGTTACACCGGCGGCTTCTGCAATATCCATTTGAGTGATGGTTTCTCCCATATTTTTAGACGATAAATACAATACTGAGCCAGCTAAACCCATTGGATCCTTTCCTGCAGAAATTCCGTGTTTCGTAACATTCTGCATAATACTCATAGCCTCACGTTTTGTACGTTCACTTAATCTCGTCTTATTGGCCACTTTTACAATGCATTTTATCGGGTCGACCATAGGCACCTTCAAGTCCAATTCTAATATGAGCAATCGAGTAGTTCTCGCTAATTCCTTTCTCTTAATATTTGTGAGATCGGAGATATCGCTAAGTGTTCTTGAAATCCCCATTTCCCTGCAGGCTATATATGCTGCTGCAGAAAGTACTGATGGTATGGTTCTACCTCGAACCAATCCTCTTTCTTGGGCTTTTCTATAAATATAGGCAGTTTTCTCGATAGCTGCTTCCGACAACCCAAGCTTATCTCTAATTCTTTCCAAAATACTGAATGCATGTCGAAGATTCCTATCCGCGGGGGAATATGCCTGTGTTCTGAAATCCCAAGCTCTTAATCTATCCATGGTAGATCTAACGACGGCATCTAACCCTTTTCCACTCGCATCTTTATCAGATCGACCAATTACAGTAGCTAATCCCATATCATGTCTGGCAAGTGAGGTTGGCATTCCGGTTCTGCTTCTTAGGTTTGCTTCTTCAACACTAAAGGCCCTCCACTCTGCTCTGTTTTCCTCGACATTCTCTAAAATGACGGTACCACAATTGCCACAAATGATTTCTCCAGAATCAGGATCTGCAATATTTTGATTGCTCCGATTGCATACGGGACAGTTGTTTGAAGTTTTCATTATCTTATATAAAAACAGCTATATTATCTGAACCCAATTATTTAAACTTACCCAAATCTTTCAAACCGTGAGATAAATTTTGAGATTAGCCAAACTTTGTCGATAATAATTTCAAATACCCATACACCGTACAAGAGAACATGCTAGGTGGCAGGGATGTTAGAAAGCTAATACTGACCGACATGAATGAGAGGCGGAAGAAGTTAAGAAGAAATGTTGATGACCCAACCAGAATTTATGCTTCGGAGGCGTCACAGTGTACAAGATTTTCATATTATGACAGGGTTGATCCAATTAATTCAAATTCTGCAGAACTATTTCACTTCCTTTTGACACATGGATTTAGACATTCGTTTGAAAACATAGAATCAGAATATAAAACTGATAATCTAACCCTGGTACTTACAGCAGATATCGTTTTAGAAAAGGAGCTTGTCGTAAGGTTACAAGTAACAGATTCCCTGCCAGATTCACCACGGCCATATGATTTGTTGTATCTCAATGCATGCCTATATGCTCTTGACAAACAAGAGGGGATTTTGATCTATGTGCGAGGAGATGGGCAATCGTCAGAATTTTTAGTAGCAAAAAGTGGGAAAATGTTTGAGGAATTGATAAGAAGAGCAAGAGTCCTGAGTACACTGCTTAGGGAAAAAAGAGTGCCTATCATTGAACCGTCAGAATCTTGCATGACTTGCAAATACTATGAGAGATGTTATATGATAGAAAGAAAGGAAACCAGCTTCTCAATAGAAGGCCTATTTGGTAAGTCTAAAGATACCTAATCAAGGAAAATTCAAAGTGAAAGGTCGGTCTCCTCCACTTGCTTGAAGTGTAGACGTCTGGCTAAATGAGTACGTGCCATTTACTTGGTATGACTGTATCTGGTTCATACTCAATTGATTCCAGATATCCGAATTTTCGCTGTTCCGAGCAATTGGATCGGTATCTTTTAGGGTTACATTCCCGGAAGATATTACTGGAAAGACGTTACCTTGAGACTCAAGAAAGCCTTCTAGCCTTTCGCCAATTTCGCCTGATGCAATTTCGCTGTTGTTAGCTAGGACTTTGTACTGAATCGACTCAAGAATAATAGTCCCCCTATTGGGATTATGAGCGTCAAAAGTGATCTGTAAATTCAAATTCGAGCTATCTAGTGGTTCAACCGTAATATTCTTGATTGAAATAATAATTGGGTTGTCTGTCTGATCTGTTGATTGTATCTCTGCGTTTGAAGGACTCTCTCGGGTTGGCGCAGGGGCTTGTCTTTCAGCATTTTCATTATTAGAAGCAACTCCCCAGTAGGTAACCCCGGCGACTACAGCTATTGCGACGGCTGAAGAGATGTAAATGATCTTCCTCTTATCCATGTGATGTATCCATGCTCTTATCCATGCGACTACAGCTATTGCGACGGCTGAAGAGATGGAAATGATCTTCCTCTTATCCATGTGATGAGATCACTTCTATGTTCTTATATGAATTCTTTTTTAATCCGAGATTCAGGTAAAGGTGGTGATAGAATCATCCGTTAATTAAGTGCCAATAACACTAAAATACTAAGGGGTGTAGAAGGAAATCTAAATGCCTACAGCTTACATATTGGTAAACTGCACATTGGGATCAGAAGAGCGAATTATTGGTGAAATCTCTAATTTGCCTGATGTAAAGGAGGTAAGAGGAACATATGGTGTTCATGATGTTTTCGTGAAAGTAAAATCAGACAACACAGAGGCAATGAATCACACTATAACTAACAAGATTAGAAAAATCCCCGGAATAACTTCCACCGTAACATTAGTAGTCATAGAAGAGCAAGGTGGCAAAGATAATCATTAGCTACTCTTTTTGAGGTAGCTCTTTACTTCGGTCTTCTTTCTTAATCTTCTTGATCATGTAAATGATCAAAGAGGTGCTTATTAGCATTATAATCCAGCCCGTTAGCCCCACGATACGATAAACTTCATACGAGGGGATGGCTAAAGAAATACCGGCTAGAACTGCACCTATCCACCAAACGATAATTAGAGTTTGTAAGTTTGATTTTGCCATGATTCGTTTACCTAGCCACGCAGATCCTCGTCAAACCCTTTAAGATGTCTCAAGATTTTACCGCATTTAGAACATTGATCGTATTCCTGGAAGTCAAAGTCATTATACTTCCGAAATGAGAATGATTCCACATGATTACAGAAGATCCTTCGTATTAGCTGATGAAGCATCAGATACTCTATTAAGTTTGGTATTTTTTACCATTTCGATTTGATATGAGAAAATTCCCAACCGAAAATGCCGTCGGTGAGATTTGAGCTCACGACAGCTCGGTCTTCAGCTTCACCCCACGTTAATTGGTCGAGTGCTCTCCCGGGCTGAGCTACGACGGCATGTTACACAGTTCGTGGATGGATCATATATATTCCTATCATATTCGGGGTGCAGCTCTAAATAAAT
>OBLS010000048.1_pt1 | contig 28426 bp, 34 predicted proteins | sample 1519901 | NCBI WGS metagenome assembly OBLS01 (sample SAMEA3113585, study PRJEB22503) | soil metagenome | reverse complement strand
AATTTTTTGGCTTCTTTTAATTTTTCATCATCTACATCCATAATTATGATGGTCGCATTTGTTATAGCTTTGGCAATTTGAACTGCCATAAGTCCTAATCCTCCTGCACCAATAATGACTAAATTCTCTCCAGGCATTGCTGCAGATTTTTTAATAGCAGTATATGCAGTTAGTCCGGAACAAGCAAGAGAGGCCGATGAGTTAAAATCTATCTCTTGTAATTTAATAAGGTACTTGTAATTAGGAACTAAGATCAAATCTGAATAACCTCCATCTTGATATATTCCAAGAGTTTGGGGTGCTTCACACAAATGCTCATCACCTGCTTTACATGAACGACATACCTGATCACCTATCCAGGGATATACTAATACTTTGTCACCTTTTTGAAAATGTAGAACTGATTCTCCTATATCTTCAATAATTCCCGAAACTTCATGGCCCGGTGTTAAAGGAAAACGTACTCCCCTGTCTTCAACTTTCATAAATTTTCCTCCTGCGCCCATATAACCACCTTCCCATAAGTGCAAATCACTATGGCAAATTCCTGCTGCTTTTACTCTAACTAAAACCTGTAGATTCTTAGGCTTTGGTACATTGACATCTTCAATAACAAGAGGATCATTTGTTTTTACTATTCTAGCAGATACCATGCCTAATTAAAAAGATAAGGATAATAAAAATTGAAAAGTTAGGAAATTTGATTTATTAAATATTCTTGCAAATGTTTTTATTAATAATTTGTAGAATAATAATAACCAATTCAAACACCGATGAAGTAAAGGAAGAGCCGTCTGATACATTGTAAGTGAAGAAGATTATGAGTTACTGAGGTGTTGCTTTTACTTTATGGTTATAAAATTTACAAACCATTTTGTCTCGATTAATTGTCAAATGTTTTTTTATTAAGTAATTGAGAGACCTCAGCATAGAAAATGGAGGATGCTCGCATTATATGAAAAACCGTGCAGATATAGAAGTAATTGCATCAATTCTTCGTTGTACAAAATATAATTGGGAATATCAAACTACTATAATGAATAAGGCCTCTGTATCTCATTCTCAAGTTATTCGTTACCTCTCATTGGCTATAAAAAGTGGACTTGTAGAATACTCTAAAATTACTGGATTATATAGAACTACTCAAATTGGCTTTAATTTTCTAGAAAAGCACGATAAATTAGTAAGGCTATTTCCCGAAATAGCTGAACCCTCTAAATATATTTAAAAACATAACTTAATCTTTGAATTTTTTGAATATATTAAATATCAGTAACTGATTAAAGTTTGTATTTGGATGTCGGTTGTTTATTTTCTGGAGGAAAGGATAGCACTTTTTCTTTATATTTGGCTAAACAATGGGGACTAACAATTAAATGTCTATTAACTTTAATTCCCCATTCCGAAGATAGTTATTTATTTCATTATCCTAATATATGGATTACCAAGATCCAATCTCAAGTATTACAAATTCCTATTATTACAAAAAAAATTTATTCGTCTTCAATCGATGAGGAATACAAAGAGTTAGATCATTTAATTGAAAAAGCAAAAGATGAATTTCATTTAAATGGAATTGTTCATGGAGGAATAAGTTCAAACTTCCAAAAAAATAAATTTTATAATATCTGCGAAAAACACGGTTTAAAACTAATTTCACCATTATGGCAAATTGATCAGTATGATTATATGAATAAATTACTAACTAATAATTTTACAATTCAAATCATTGGAGTATCTGCAATGGGTCTCGAGGCTAATTGGCTGGGAACTAATATAACACCAATAAATCTGCAAAACCTAATTTTGTTGAGTAAAAAGTATGGGTTTAACATTTCTTTTGAAGGAGGTGAAGCAGAAACACTCGTTCTAGATTGTCCAATTTTCAGAAAAAGGTTAGAAATTAGAAAATCAAAGACAAAGTGGGATGGACAAAGAGGTATAGTAGAAATATCGGATATTGTCTTATTAGACAAGTAAATGTTAGATAATCTTAGAACAGGCCTAAGAAGTGCTTTAAAGAAAATAGTTGGAGCGTCTGATATTAATGAAGAACTTATAGATTCACTATGTAAAGATATTCAAAGATCACTATTACAATCAGATGTGAATGTAAGACTCGTTCTTTCTATAACAAAAAATCTTAAAGAACGAGCATTGAATGAGCAGCCTCCTAAAGGATTAACAAAAAAAGATCATATTATTACAATTTTATATAATGAAATTTCTTCTCTTTTGGGTTATAGTGGTGACCAAATTATTAATGTAGAAAAAGCTCAATCAATCCAAGAAGATTCTTTACATTTTCAACCAGGTAAAAAAAATATAATTTTGATGTTAGGAATCCAAGGAAGTGGTAAAACTACCTGTACTGTTAAAATTGCTAGGTGGCTTTCAAAACATGGATATAAAGTAGGAATAATTGGAGCAGATACTTGGCGACCCGGTGCTTTAACCCAATTAAAAATGAATTGTATAAAGATTAAAGTTGAAGTGTACGGAGAAGAAGAAAATAAGAATCCAATTTCAATAGTAAAAAATGGGTTACATTATTATGATTCTCAAGATTATGATATAATTATTATTGATACAGCAGGTAGACATAAAGAAGAATCTGGCTTACTTGAAGAGATGAATGAAATACACCAGGTTACTAAGCCTGATTTGGTTCTTTTAGTTATAGATGGAACCATAGGACAGCAAGCATATAGTCAAGCAAAAGCATTTCATGATGCCGCTCCAATTGGAGGAATAGTTATAACAAAATTAGACGGAACAGCAAAAGGTGGAGGTGCTTTAGCAGCATCAGCTGCTACTGGAGCAAAAATTGTTTTTATTGGTACAGGTGAGCGTTTGGATGATTTAGAATTATTTTCACCAACAAGATTTGTTGGACGATTGCTTGGAATGGGGGACATCAAAGCCCTTTTGGATATGGCAAAAAGCTTAGAACTAGAAGCAGACGAAAACCAAGCTAAGCGACTTTTGGGAGGTAGAATGACCATTGAGGATTTTTATTCTCAAATGGAAAATGTTAGTAAAATGGGATTTAGAAATGTTATAGAAAATTTACCTGGATTATCTGGAATGGTAAAAGATGAACAATTAGATGTATTGCAAGGAAAAATTGAGAAATGGCGATATATAATACAATCAATGACAAAAGACGAGAAAAAAGATCCTAATAGTATTAATGATTCTAGGAGAAAAAGAATTTCTCGCGGTTCTGGCATTACAGAACATGAGGTAAAAGATATGATAAAACAATATAATAATTCAAAAACAATGATGAAACAAGCAAAAGGAAGACAAATGCATGGCATGTTGAGAAGATTTGGTTTTGGTTAAATCAAAATATCTCAAAAATTTAAAAACATTTAATTTTCACTTTTCATTATGTTATTTCTGTTTAAGAAGAAATTTTCCTGATCAAAAACATGATAATAGAAATGCCATTAGTGATTGTTTTATTTGTCAAGGAGTTTTTTACAAGATTGACGAAATTGTACAGAGGATTTTTTATATTGTTGATTTTCAAGAAAAATATGATTATCATTCATTTTCAATTGGAACCTCTTTACCATATTTTATGTTTGATAAAGAAGATTATATTAGGTCACTTTATAAGTTAAAAGATATCGAAAATATAAAATCTTCTTTTAATTTCAATATAAGGAGGAAATTTAAATCTCTATCAAAAAAAAAAATGAATCTTATTAACCCTGATATTAAAATAGATTTATTTATTTCCAATAGTAATGATTATTCTATTAAAACTATATCTCGTTCTTTTTATTTGGTTGGTAAATATAAAAAGACAAAATTGTTGACTCAAAAGGAAAAAAATGATATAGGATCCCTATCAAAAGGTAATTCAAATTTTGCCCTACAAAAAAAACAATCAATCGAAATGATTATACAAAAAACTTTGTCAAGCTGTATTAAATCGGATCGCATGATTTTTACCTGGAGTGGAAGCGAAGATGACAATAGTCAAGTATTGGGAAAGGGCCGACTTTTTTATATTCACATTATAAATCCCAGGCAAAGAAAAGTTAAATTAAATAAGATATTTATCCACAATGGATTAAATTTTAAAATTATAGAAAAAAAAGATTTTCTAGAATATATAAATCTACATTTTAGGGTTAAAAATAAAATCTTTGTAAAAACAGCTAATCCAATAAGTAATTTTTCTCTTATAAGTCTAAAAGAATTAAATAATTCTCTAATACATTATTATCACAAGTCAAAATTCCTCTATAAAAAAATTTATAATATTAAAATTAAAAAACTTGATCCATTTCATTTTATAATTATTTTAGAATGCGATAGTGGTCTCTTTTTAAGACAATTTATTGAAGGAAGGACATTCATGGAACCTAATATATCGTTAAAATTAAACAATCAATGTGAATGTTTAAAATTTGATATCCTGGATGTCTCAATTTCGTAATTTTTTTATATAAAACGGGTAATTTTTAATAGTAATGGAAATTGATCCTCTATACAAAGTTAAATTAGGATATTTAGATAATCAAATTTCTAATAAACTATATAATTTAATTTTTAAAGGCTTTACAATTGTAAAAGAAGGTATACGCCGTATTGAGTATACCACAAATATAAAATTTCCATTTTTTTACATAGAACCTAATTTACTTGTTTCATATTCGTCACTTGATGTAACAGAATATGGAGTATTATTTGCAAGGACTATTCCAATAATAGGCCTTGATAACAAATTAAATATTATAATTCAAATTATGGCGCCTTTAGTTGCTTATGGAACAAAGAGGTCTATTTATGCTATATTAGGACATGAATTTTTACATTATCTTCATTTGTTGTCTAAAATAAACAGAATGGATATACTATCAGATAACCGAAGTAATAATTTTTATGAATGTATATATGAAGACCAGAATCATTTAGTGGATGCAAAAAAAGTCTTTAATAATGATAAAATATTGTTACATTATATAACAAATAAATTTGAAGATGGATTTAAGGATTCAACTTTAGAAAAAAAAGTAGTTCAAAAATGGGTTAATGCAGGACTTCCAATTAGAAAAATTAAGATAGAAGATAACAATATCAAAATCCCAGTTGAATATATATTAAATTTTTCACTTAATTCAAAATTAAGAGAAAAATTAATGTCTTTAGAAAAGTAATGTAATAAATAAAGTAATTTCAAATTAAGTTATTTTTTTTGAATAAATTCGGTGAATCCACACTTTCCACAAGTATGTCGGTCTTTGTGAGCGGCCATGAACACTCCTTTTCCACATCTGGGACAATCCCTCTTGATGCGTTCTACTATGTTACTTTGTACTTTAAAGAACTTGTATACTTGAGACTCTTTATCATTTTTTTTACCTGCCATTTATTTCACCTTTTTATTTGGATTCTGCCTTAGCAGCTTGCTTAGCTTTCAACTTTGCAGCTTTTTCTTCATCAATTATTTTCTTTCTATCTTCACCTGAGAGTTTTCTAAGTATCCTATACTTTGGAAGATGACTTTTTGCTAATTCTGAATCTTCATAGATAAATATAGTGGCATTGATGTCTGTTTTGCCTTTTTCACCATACAATGAAATGGGAAAGATTTTCTTTTCATCTACATTAAAATTTTTTGATAATATCTTTATTAATTCTATTTTACTTATTTTTCCTGCTGCATTTTTTAAGGAAATTCTCAATTCTCTTCTATTTAATATTATATTTGATTTATCTTCTAATGTATTAAATTGAAAACTCAATAGTGTATTTACTTTTATAAACTCATATAAGCATTTGCATTAGAGCATGATATACAGGTTATAAATAAAATAAAGGGAATAACAAAAACTATGGATTTTTGTTAGTTAGATTAGTTGTATTGTAATCCTATGGAAAAATCAAGTTTTTTTAAACTGATATAATATAAAATTATTATAGTGATTGGTGAGAATATGAATTAGTCCCAATAACAAATCTTAATTAATCATGGCTATTTCAAAGTCTAATAATAATAATTCTCAATTTATGATTTCAATACAGTCATTTATTTCTAAAGATTTTGTATTTATTTTTAACACAAATGTTTAAATGGTTAAATACAATTTGTTCGATTTTAAAAAAGATAAATTGTTATATTATATCAAATAGTTTTTCAACTTCAAATAATTTTTCTTTTTCTCCATAACATGTTATTAGCTCTTCTAATTTTTTTCTTGCTTTTCCTTCTTTAATTGCAGATCGAGATATGTCTATTCCTTCTTTGATGTTTTTGGCAATATCCGATAAAACTAAAATGGGGGCAGAATTCAAAACTACAATATCTTCAATATCTTTTCTAGCTAAACCATATATAGATTCAAGTGTCAATCTGACCGATTCCTCTTTATCTTTAATAGCAATATTGTGTATGGAAGTAATAGGTATTCCTAGCTCAATAGGATTTAAATTAAATTTCCTAATTTCTCCTTTGTTAACATATATTATATTGTTTGTTCCGGTATTCGAAATTTCATCAAATCCGTCATTTGAATGGATTAAGAAGAATTGTTTATTTATTTTTTCAGTAACTTTAGATAATTTATTTAATAATAATGGATCAGAAACTCCTATAATTTGACCAGTTAAATTGTCACAGGGATTGCATAATGGTGCAGCAATATTAAATATTGTTTTTATACCCATATTCTTCCTTAATTTAGAAACGTTTTTTAAAATTGGATGAAAAATAGGCGCAAACAAAAATCCTATACCTAATTTCTCAATATTCCATGATACCATTTGCGGAGAATTATTTAGATCTAATCCAATATATTCTAAAAAATCAGCACTACCGCATAAACCGGAGGCAGATCGATTCCCATGTTTTGCTATAATTGAACCAGCAGAGGCAGCAACAATTGCAGATGCAGTACTAATGTTAAATGTTTTGATTTTATCACCACCAGTACCACAAATATCTATCAAATTATTTTTGATATTAGGACTAATAGTTATAGAATTCTCCTTAATAATTTGTATCATTGCAAGAATTTCATCAACTGCTTCTCCTCTTAATGAAATTTCTCTTAAAATAGTAGTAACATAAGAATTTTGGATTTTGCCTTCAATTATGTTTCTAAATAACTCTCTAGCTTCATTAAGAGATAAGCCTTCTTTAGAGGAAACCTTGTCCGAAAAATTTTTTATATTAGCCTCTTCATGTGTCATTTTTTTACAAATGAAATAAAATTATTCAATATTTTCAATCCTTCTCCTGTTAATATTGATTCTGGATGAAATTGAACTCCTTTGATAGGATGCTGTTTATGAGTTATAGCCATAATCTCATTATCATCTATTGAATTTGCTGTTATTTCTAAGCAGTTAGGGAAAGTTTTTTTATCTGCTATAAGTGAATGATAACGAGTAGCATTGAAAGGGTTTTCGACATCTTCAAATAAAGGATCAGTTTTATAGTATATCTTACTTGTTTTTCCATGTCTAGTTTTACCTGCGTTAGTGATTTTTCCTCCAAAAGCTGATACTATACCTTGATGTCCTAAACAAATTCCTAAAACTGGAATTTCTTTTCCTAATATTTTTATAATGTTCTTACAACTTCCAAAGTATTTCTTATCTTCTGGGTTTCCAGGGCCAGGTGATATGATTATTGCGTCTACATTCATCCTTCTAATATCATTAAGAGTAACTTTGTCATTCCTGTACACTAAAGTCTTTATATTACTTTGGCCTAGAGATTGTGCAATATTATAAACAAAAGAATCATAATTATCAATAATTAAAATTTTCATTTGTTTTTAGATAATATACTTAATTATAAACTCATTTAAACATTTCAAATATGAAATACAATGATAATGAACTGAATATTTTACTTTATTTAACTGAAAAATCAAAATAAAATATATAATACTTTTAATTCAATAGTTTAAAGAAGATTTTAGTGGTTGAAATGGTTAAATTATTCATTAATGGTTATGGTAATATTGGAAGAAGATTGGCTACAGCATTTAGCTTAGATAGAAAAGTAAATTTGATTGGTATAGCGAAATATAGTGCTGATGAAAGAGCAAAGGAAGCTGTTTCGAATGGTTATAAAGTCTTTATACCACAAACTATTGAAAAAGATTTTAATAATAAAAAACTGGAGTTCAGTGGTTATATTGAAGAAGCTATTGAACAAAGTGATATTATAATAGATGCATCTAAAGAAGGTGTAGGATTTGCAAATAAACAAAAATTTTATTTACCTATGAAAAAAATGGCGATATTTCAAGGTGGAGAAGATAGAGAAGGCAAATACTCTGTTGCAGATGTTATTCATAATTCGAGGGTTAATTATGACAAAGTAGTAGATAAATCCTATGTTATCCAAGGAAGTTGTAATGTCTCCGGCATGGGAAGAGTAATGCAACCTTTGATCGAAAACTTTGGTGATAGAATTATTAGATATGATGTCACATTAATTAGAAGATGGGCTGATTTAGAAGATGCAAAAGATGTAAAAGATTCTATAGAATGGGATAAAAGTCCTCATCATCAGGACGATGTAAAATCTTTCCTTCCTGATGTAAATCTATTTGTAGATTCATATAAAGCACCTTCAAGAATGATGCATTTACATCAAATGTTTGTTAGATTTAAAGACAAAGCTCCCTCAAAAAATGAAATTTTAGATTCCTTTGAGAATGAATTTGGTATATCCATTTTAAATTCTGCCAAGGGAACTGCTGACGTAAGAAAAAAGGCGCTTGAAATGGGGTTTAGTCATGGCGATACAAATATGGTTCATATTCATCAGGAGGTGATGAGAAGCCAAGACGATGTTCTTAAAATTTTATATTCAGATGATCAAACAGGAATGGTGATTCCTGAAAATCACTTATTGATTCAATCTATGGTTTTTAAGGAACCTAGAAGGAAAGCTTTAGCATATACAGATAAAATTTTTCAATTAAGTAAAAAGAAAAAAATTTTAGAAGAAGAATTCAAATAATATCTTTTATTTTTCATTCATATTATATTAAATTCCTCTTAATCGTGCTTATTAATTTCTATTTGATAATAATGAAGATTTTTACAACTTTGGTTCATTTATCTTTGGTTTTTTATATACTTTAGTTCAGCAATTTTTCGGGTATCAGACGTTTATTTTGATTATAATGTAACTTAAAAATGATGTTTAAAAGTGATAAAAAATATCAATTGCTTTGAATTTTAAAAAAAGATAAAAGTATTATTATATTACTTCTTGGGTGCGGCTGCTCTCAATACATCTACTTGGCCGCTATGAAGCCAATCTTTTAGTTCTTCATGTGATGGCTTTGCATCATGTTTTCCTGCTAAATGAAGATGTAAAAGAACATAATTAATTTGGTTCAATAATGGTTTGTTATTTTCGTCTCCTCTACGTGATTTTTCTTTTAAATCTGCTGGAACAGTATTCCACCATTCATCAAAATTTCTTTTTCCATTTTTACTTACATTTGATCCGAAACCTTTTGGCAATGTCATAATAATTTATCAAGTTATGATCTATATTTTAAACTTATTGATTATAAAAAATTGTAAAAGTAAATAAATATTGCTATATAAAATTACTAAATAATTCCAGGTATAGATAAATAATAATTGAATAAAATAATGGTTAATTTTTTTAAATTTTTTTCAGAACCTTTAATTAAAGGAAACCATGACGTTAAAAAAGAAAATTACCTTGGGAGAATTAAGAAAGGACTATGTTATGGATAAATTTGTGATATACCCTAATTATCATGAAGAAACACGTAATGAAAACACGGGAGTAACAATTTGCCCTTACTGTCCTGGTAACGAAAAGTATACACAACCCGCAATAGTGTCCCTTGTTATTAAAAGCGGAATTCTCCAACGTTTATCTGATTCTGAAGGAAACATAATTAACGACTGGAGTGTAAGAGTATTTAATAGTAATAAACCAATTATTGTTCCAAATAATTCAACTCTCTATACTGATAAACCTCTCTATAGCGAACCAGCGTACGGCTACCATCAGATTCTAGTAGCTACACCACACCATAATCAGAATTTCTCCCAAATTTCAGTTGATCAATGGTGTAATGTGCTTTTAGTTTTGCAAGATAGAATAAGGTGGTTATATACTCAAAAAAAAGTTACTTATGTATCTGTCTATATTAATAATGGAAATGAATGCGGAACAAAGATTGATCATTCTCATGTTGACATTGTGACTTTTTCCGAAATCCCTCCTTTTATAGAATCTAAAGCATTATTATCACACAAATTTGTAAATGAAAATGGAAATTGTCCTTCTTGCATTGCAATATCAACTGAATTAGATGGCCCTAGACAGATACTTGCAACAGATTCTTTTATTGCTTTCTGCCCTTGGGCATCTATATATCCATATGAATTTTCAATTTATCCAAAGAAACATTCTACAACCCTAACGAAAATATCTCAAAAAGAAATATTTGATCTTGCTATGATTTTACGATCTACTTTAGGAGGAATGGCTCAGGTTTTGAATAATCCATCTTTTAATCTTATTTTTCAATTATCTCCTGAAAAGAAAAATAGCAGACAATTCCATTGGCACATAGAAATTTATCCACATACAAGTGAACGAACAGGTCTAGAAAAGGGATTTGGTGTTTTTGTTAACAATATTCTACCAGAGACTTCTGCATCCAAACTTGGTGCAGCAGCCCGAAAAGAAATTGCAAAGATTGTAGGAGTTGACTAGACTATATTAAATATTAAATTAGAATTAGAGAATTGGTTATCGCTAGGATCATTAGGATTATCAATAATGTTTGTTTTATTACTTACTTCTTTTTATAATTTCCTCATTGGCAGTGAAGGTAAAGGACCTGATAGATATGTTGATATAAATGGAGTTATCGTTAAGACAACTTCTATTTCTGCTGCTCCTTCATTAATTCTGGCCGGTATAGCCTTTGGGTTGTCAAAAAACTATGGCAATAGATTGACTGGATTATTACTGTCTTTTTCGGGAATAATTATTAGCATTGGCATGATAATTTCTATCAATCTCTCTCAAAGAATTACTAGTGAATTTTATCAACCAATTCTTGTTATAGTTCCATATATTTTTATATTTGGAGGGATAGGAATATTTATTATTGGCTTACTTCTTTACCTAAAATCTAAAAAAGGAATTAATAGACAAAGGAGATTTAATTGAAAACTACTAATATTGAAAAAATTGAAATTTCGAAACAAAATCTTCCTATTAACGTAAATACTACGTTATTAAGAGATACTTTTAATATAGCAAAACAAGTAAATAGCCCAATTCTTTCTGTGGTAATTGGGACTAAACCTGATTTTTATAAACAAGCACCTTTAGTTGTTGAGGCAAAAAGAGAAAAATTGCCAGTATTTGTTATAGATACGGGACAACATTTTGATGATATTTTAGGATTTGGAATAAAGGAGTTTAAATTAGAAGAATCAGTAGGTTGTGACCTACAAATTAGAGGAGATCTTATGGAAAAAGCAAGTGAACTAATTCTTAAATTTGGTTCATTTGGTAGATTTTGTAAAGAGGAATATGGTTTAACTTCAAAATTACTACCTGTTGTTCATGGAGATACTTTAGTTGCAGGAATTGCTCCCTTGGCATGGGTTTTTGGAATGGGTCAAAAAGTTGCTCAAAATGAAGCAGGATTAAGATCAATGAGTCCAGAAATTATGAAAAAATTAAAGATTACCCAAGAACCAACATTAGATCTCATTGAAAAATATATTCATGAACAATTTGAGGGGCAATGGTTTGTTGCAAGAGAAGAACCATTTCCCGAACAAATAGATACTTGGATATGTTCTGCAGGCACTCAATATTTCTTTGCTCCGACTCAACTCAATAAGGATAATCTGGTCAAAGAAGGATATCCTGAAGAATTTGTTCATGTTGTTGGAAATTCAGTAGTGGATGCCATTTACTTAAAGAGAAAACAAAAAGTATCTCAAAGTATTTTTGAACTATATCCTCAATTAGAAAATGGAAAATGGATAAGAATGGATATTCATCGAAGAGAAAATCTAACTGAACATCGGTTTAAATCTATTATACATGGATTAGTAAATATTGTAAAATATTCTGATCATAAAGTGGTCTTAGTTATGTTGAATGCTACAAGGTCTGCATTGAAATTTTATGGTTTGGAAGAAAAAGTTAGATTACTTGCAAAAGAATTTCCAAACAAATTCTTAATTACTCCTTTATGGAAAGAATATGGACAAGTAATAGAATTTTTGGATAGTGGAAGATGTTGGGCTGAAATGACAGATTCGGGTTCAATGCAGGAAGAGTTATTATATTTTAAAAATGTATTATCCCTTACAATAAGGTTAAATACAGATAGACCTGAAACAATTTTTGATGCTAAAAGCAATTTATTAATTCCACCAATAAATTCAGAATGGATTACATCTATGGTCAATCATATCTATGATAAATCTGATGATTTCGGAATAAAATCAAAAAATAAAAAGGAAATTTATGGTGAACCTGGACAAGTATCAAAAACAATTGCCAAAATAATTAAAAAACAATTTGAAGATAAGAATACGAGTTTTTATCCTTGGTTTCATCAAAGGATAAATTTGTGGAAAGAAGATAATGAAGATTTGCAATATATGTAATGAATATATTTTAAAATAAAATAAACACTCTAACCTAATCAATAGATTAAATCTTTTGTAAATATTTAACCACTAATACATTTGAAATCTTGAATATATGTTTCAAACAGAATATGTTGGTTAATCCCATCTTGGAAAAACTGTTAAGATGATTCAACATTGAATTTAAAACAGTATAGATAATAAATTTTAACTATTATTAGATAAATTAATTAATGTGAAAATGATAGAAAAATATAGGTCCTCTTTTGTCAAATGCTAATAATGGGGAGAATCTATTAGGAAGAGATTTACTTACTAAAGTAAATAAGAATTTTAATCGTATAATTGTACTTTGTATCGACCGGGACGATGATATAGGAGCTAAAGGTGGTATCAAAACTCCAATAATAGGAAGAGATTCCTGTATCAACGCAGGCATTCGTTTAGCAATTGAAGATCCAGAGGATTCTGATGCAAATGCTATATTTGCAGCGGTAAAAACTTATGAAGATCTATTAAAAAGAGGATATGAGGTAGAAGTTGCAATTGTTGCAGGAAGATATAATAGAGGAGTAGAAGGTGATGAAAAAATTGGATCGGAAATACAGTTTCTTGTGAAAAGATTTAAAGCTGATGCTTCTGTAATTGTTTCTGATGGAGAAGATGATGAAACTGTAGTACCAGTTATTCAGTCACTCGTACCAATAATATCTGTTCAAAGAGTGGTAATTAAACATAGTAGAAGTGTTGAATATTCTTATGCAGTTTTTGGTAAATATATAAAAATGTTAGTTTATGATCCACGTTATTCAAAATTTTTTTTAGGAGTTCCAGGGGCCTTGTTGGTAGCTAGTGGAGTATCAACTATCTTTGGTTTGACAAGAGAAGCCATTGCACTAGTTCTAAGCATTTTAGGCTCTGCCTTTATAATACGTGCATTTGATATTGATAAATCAATAGGCACATTAGGAAAACCTACTCCTACAAGTTTCATAAGAATTTTTTCGCTAGTGGCAGGATTATTAATAATTGTAGTGTCTATTGTTAATGGGCTTTCACATATTCCTCAAGAAATTGTTACAAAAGAATTGACAAATTGGGAAATCGTTACCAATAAACAAATAGTTGGAAGTTTTATTCGAGGAACTATTTTATTAATGTGGATTGGAATTGGGACTATTTTAACTGGTACTTTATTAGGTAATTGGTTTAGAGGAAGTATAAAAACTATGTCTGATATTCTCAGATTAGTAATATTAATTTTATTATACTATCCAATTTTACAATTTACTTCTGTATTGACAGAAGGAACAAGTCCTTTTAATCTTATTTCTTCCTTACTTATTGGATTGGCTATAACATTAGTAGCTGCTACTTTCCTTTATCAATATTATAGAAATAGAAAAGGTGGAGAATCTCTTAAATAGCATTGCATGATATAAAATAAATAAGTATTAAACACTTTATAATTCAATGAAAAATATTAAATGAAAATCCCGAATTTATCTAATCCAATTTTGTTTGACTTAATATTTAAGTTATCTGGTTTTTATAAAATTTATGAAAGATGGTTGGAATCTCAAATATCAAGAGATGTCTTACCAAATCATGTTGCTATTATCTTAGATGGAAATAGGAGGTGGGCTAAATACCATTTTTTTGGAATAGACAAAGCTCATAATGTTGGAGCAGAAAAAGCGGAAGAATTGTTAAATTGGATATATGACCTAGAAATAAAAATAACTACCATTTATGTCCTTTCCAATGAAAATCTTGAACGTGAAAATGAGGAATTAACTAATATTTATGCATTGTTAAGTAAAAAACTTGCAAAACTTCGAGATGACAATCGCATTCATAAACGGAAAATGAAAATTAAAGCAATAGGGAATATCGAGTTATTGCCTAAAAATCTACAACATATATTAAAAATTTTAGAAGAAGAAACTTCTACGTATAACTCTATGTTTTTAAATATAGCAGTAGCATATGGTGGACAACAAGAATTAGTGGATGCAATTAAAAAAATAGCGTATATGGTTAGTTCGGGTAAACTAAAAGTAAGTGATATTGATAAAAAGATAATTGAATCGTGTCTATATACTTCACATCTTCCGCAATCTGATCCAGATTTGATTTTGCGAACTTCTGGAGAAAAAAGATTAAGTGGTTTTTTACTTTGGCAGAGTGCTTATAGTGAATTGATATTTATGGATGTATTCTGGCCTGAATTTAGGAAAATTGATTTTATGAGAGCTATTAGAACTTATCAAAATCGTATAAGAAGATATGGAAAATAAAGTAATAACTTAAAAATAATGATAATAACTAATATCTATAATATGTATGAACACGGATTTTATCAACCACATTTAAAAAAGTGGTATTGTAGTTATTTTATGGATGAAAAAGAATGGCTTGATATACATGATTATTTACCAAATCAATTCACAAATGATCAAACATCAAAAGAAACCTGAAGACTGGGGGAAATCTTTTTTGATAAATGAAGTTTCTTCGGGAGCGTTATTATATTATATTGATAATCAAACAATAACTTTTCTTTTATTACACTATTTTCGAGGACATTGGGATTTTCCGAAAGGAAATAAAGAAAAAGGGGAAAGTGATATAGACACAGCATTAAGAGAGATTGCAGAAGAGACTGGTATCACCGATGTTACCATTTTAGATGGGTTTAAGAAAGAAATATTCTATAAATATAAACGAAATAATCAGTTAATGTCTAAAAAAGTAGTTTACTTTTTGGCTAAAGCCAACTCTACAGATGTGAGATTATCATCAGAACATTTGGACTTTGTATGGGAACAGTACGAAGATGCTCTAAAAAGAATTACTTATAAAAATTCAAAGGAAATACTTGACGAAGGTTATAAATTTTTAATTAATTCCTTAAATTCAAAGATACAAACTACAAATGAATAAGGTGATTATAGTATTATTAGGACTGGAAATTTGGGATCACAAAATATTAAGTATTATAATATATTAAAAAAGGAATTACAACTTTCTGATTTGGAAATTGAAATTTTCCTTCTTATAATAAAGAAAGGAATGATGAATTTAGAAGAACTTTCCTTTAATTTAGATTTAGATAAATCACAATGTAAAAAAATAATAGAGTCTCTTATTACCAAAAATATGATAATTGAATATTCAGCTAATCTATTTGAAACTTTTCATCCACGATTTGCTATTATAAACAGATATAAAAGATTGTGTATAGAAAATAGAATTGCTTTCCAAAAAAATTTGTTAATTGATAACCTTGCAATTGCATTGGAAAAACCATTCGATGCTGCAAGGACTAAATAAGGATAAATAAAAAATTAATTTCTATGAGCACAAATGATTCTACAAATGATAAAATAGTTTATTTTGGTGTCATCAATATAAACGAGAAAGGAAGAACGATAGGGGCAATAGATATCTGGAGAAGTGTTATCACTAAAGAACTTTTCTGTGAAGAAAAAAGATTAGGGATTTTAGATATAGCAGATTATATTGGTATGCCAAAAATAGATAAAGGTTACAAATGGGCTGTTGCTGTCAATAGAAATCGTTTGGGTAAAGATAGATGGAAATTAATTAAAATTTTAAAAGAAGGAAAATTTACCTTCTATGATACAGATGACGATACAATTATTAATACAAATGTAAAAAATTACCAGATAATTGATAATGATTGGTGGAATTTTCTTGTTGAAACCAATATAAATCGGAGCATAGAAATTACTAAAGAGTTAGACTATGTATGAGTTTGACAATAACAATGATGTTAAAGTAGATGTCTTTATAAAAAATTCTTCAGGAGGAGAATTTGCAAGCAAATTAAATGGTTATTTTATTGTCAATAATAAAAGTTTTAGATTTTCTGCTATTGCATTTGGAAGAATTGGAGGACATAATATAAATTTAAAATTATCAAATTTGTCTATTAACAAATTGAAAAAAATGGAAATTGATCCAGAAAAATTACAACTTACAATTCAGAGAAAATTAATTGAAGGAGATGTTAACCTTCCTGATAATATTAAATTACCCGACTAAATATACCTATAAATAGGATTAAGAAAAATAATCATCTAGTAACAATTATTAGATATTAAGTTATCATTATAAAATCAAAAAATCAAAAAAAGTACAATGGCCATCAAACTAATGCATTTTCTAATGATTTTGAACAATCACATAAATTTCTCTCTTTCTCTATATTGGGAATAACAGTTAGTAGCAATTTTTTTATTTTATCAACATTCTTATTTAGTGTTTCAATAATTTCTTTTGAACTTACTGATACTTCTGCCCAAACATCATAATCTGTTATTGTCGAAATAGATACATAACACATTTCCATTTCCTTTGCTAAAATGCATTCTGGAATTAATGTCATTCCTATTATATCAGCTTTAAGTAATGTTCTATAATAATTAGATTCAGCTTTAGTAGAAAATCTTGGTCCTTCTATACAAATATATGTTCCAATAGGATGGACTTTAAAATTTAAAGGTTCTAGATTTTTTATTATGATTTCTCTTAAATCTGGGCAAAATGGTTCTGATTGCGAAATATGGCAAACTCTTGGACCGTCATAAAATGTATAATTTCTTTTTTTTGTAAAGTCTATAAATTGATCAGGTAATACTATTTCTCCTGGTCTATATTCTTTTTTAAGACTTCCTACAGCTGATGGTGCTAGGATTACTTTAACGCCTAGTTCTTTCATTGCCCAAATATTTGCTTGATAATTGATTTTGTGGGGAGGAATTCGATGATTTTTGCCATGTCGAGGAATAAATGCAATTCTCTTTTCTTTGTAAGTACAAATTGTTATTCTATCCGAAGTTTCTCCATAAGGCGTGTTAATTTTTTTTTCGTCGATTATGTTAAAAATAGTAGGATCATATATACCCGTACCACCAATTATTCCTATCTCAGCTATATTTTTTAAATTTTCATTCATAATATTTCACCAAAGAACGGACATCATATCCCTTATTTCTTAGCATATCCGCACCTTTTAAATATACTAATTCTATAATTACTGCGAAGCCAAATATTTTACCACCCATTTCCTCAATTAATTGTGCAGTTGCTAAAGCAGTTCCACCCGTAGCAATCAAATCATCAGCAATTAGAATGTTTTGACCTTTTTTAATAGCCTCATCTTGAATTTCAATAGTTGAGCTGCCATATTCAATGTCGTATTTTTTTTTCTTTGTTTTACCAGGAAGTTTCCCTACTTTTCTTACAAGGATGATTCCTTTTTTAAAATTTCCTGCTAATAAAGATGCAACAGTAAATCCACGTGATTCAATTCCTGCTATTACATCAATTTTGGATAGTTCTTCATGCTTAATAAATTCTTTAGAAATTTGTTGTAAGGCATCAGAATTTCTAAATAACGGATTTATATCTCTAAAAACTACTCCATTTTTTGGAAAATGATTATAACTTTTGATTAAAGATTTAAAGTCGATATTTTGCTCCATCAACATCACAAAACTTATCTATCCTTATAAAAAACCTTACTTTTTATTTAGGAGTATTTTAGTAAAATTATTCCTAGAACACCAACTTAAAACATAATAATTTAATTTCAGAATCTTTATAATTGTTAATATGTTATTTGAATATCTTACATTTGTATATTTTTTCAAAGATTTTCTCATTCTTTATCTATCTGACATTATTTTGGAATATTTGGTTCTCTTATATCTTTCCCCTTATATGCCCCTTCTGGTACTAAAATACAAGAAGTCTGGTTGTAGAAAGATGACCACAACAACTTGCTCAAAACCTTTTGATAGTGTATTCTATAAAATCAATGTTATTTGATAATAACATGTTATTGACTTGTCTAGACTCTATGGTATCAAGCAAGTAAAAGAATAGATTTTCTTTTTTTCATTGATAATTATAGTCCTTATTATTTAAAAATATTGATTTTTTATATATCATAAATTTATTATTATTATTATTATTATTGTTATTAAGTAGGGTCAAGTTTGGCATATTTCAGAAAGGCATTTTCCTTATTAATGTCTTTTAATATAGCAGATTGTAAATTAGCTTCAATAAAAATTGTATTTGTAATTTTGCTTCCCGATAAATCTGCGTTGTATAAATTTGCCCACATAAAATTAGATTTTTTCATATTGCAGTTTTGTAAATTACAATTTTTCATTTCTGCATACATGAATAATGTATCGGTGAGATCTGCATTTGCAAAATTACAATTATTGAGTTCAGCTTGAACAAAATTTGTTTTTTTTAATATACAATTTGAAAAATTAGTTTGAGTACATATCGCTCCATTAAGAAAAGCTAAAGAAAGATTTTTACCAGAAAAATCTTGTTGACTCAAATTTGGCTTGAACGTAAGATTATCTAGACGAAATTTATTAAATGCAGGAATTCTTTCATCAAGAATGAGTTTAATTGCATCTTCATTTAGATTACTCATTAATAAAAAAAATGAAACAACACTTATATCAATATTACAAAATAAATGTAATAGAAATTTGGTTCTATATTAATTCTAAAATATTTTATTCTTTACGAATAGATAACATTTTTAGTAGGATCCCATAAATAGAATACGCGTGAACCTCTCTAAAGCTAATAATAACCCGCCAAGAATAATGGTTGTTGATGATGAAAAAGATATATTATCTATTATAAAAAGAGGGCTTGAATCGAAAAATCGATTTCAAGTAGAAACATTCATTGATGCAGAATACGCTTTGGAATTTCTTAAGAAAAAACCTACTGATTATTATGATTTAGTTTTGACCGATATTAGAATGCCTAAAATCAATGGATTTGAATTGTACCGTCGGATTAAAGAAAGTAATCCTCATATGAAAATTGTATTTATAACAGCTTTTGAAATAAACAAAGATGAATTTACTAAAGTTATTCCTTCTGTAGATGTTCTAGACTTTATTAGCAAACCTGTTAGTATGTCTACTTTGATCAATAAATTAACCTCAATTTTAAAATATATTGATTAATTTTAGAAGGATTGGTTATTTCTTATTGTTGTTCTATTTGTTAATCAACTCCTACTATTGGTAATGATTTCTTCAAAGGAAAATTGAATGTGTTATTGTCCACTTCTTCTTTTGTAACTTTTTCGAATTCTAAAGTTATTTCCACTGGGATTGAAAACTTTAAGCTTAATTCATTAGCGAGTTTTCCGATAGTATCAGGATCACTTACTTCTTTTGATCCTACAAGAAATACTCTTGTTTGTCTATGTAAAATTTTTCCACCAAATTTTGATACAAGATATTCACTTAATTCGTTAATGATTCTATCTGGAATTTCATTATAGTAAAAACATAATCCATGAATGGGTTCTTTGTCAAAAGGTGTGCCATATTTATACCAAAATATTCCAAAATGTTCATATTCACCGTACAAACATTTTATTTCCCAATGGTTGATCTTATCAACAGGATATTTTGCATTTAATACTTCAGGTATAGTGAGATGCCAATATCTTACACGCATAAGAGATCTTGATATTTACAAATATAATAACGTATGAAGAGAAATAAGAAGAATTAAATCCAAAATAAAAATAATAGGTATAATTTGAATAAAAATTCCAAAGAAAATTACGATAGGCTCAAACTAATAGAAGAAATGGAAACTGAATTTAACAATAAAAATACTGAATATTTCAATAATTTAGCTTTTCATCATGATCCAGTTATAAGAACTAGAGCAATATGCATTATAGCTGAAATTGGCGGAGAAGAAGCTGTTAGTACAATAAGTAAAGTCTTGACAAAAGACATTGATGACTTAGTCAGACATGAAGCTGCTTTTTCTCTTGGTCAATTAGGCTTTACTAGTGGCATAAAAGCATTATCTGATGCTGTAAAGAATGATTCAAGCCTTTTTGTTAGACATGAAGCAGCTGTTGCTTTAGGAGTAATAGGGTCAGAGGATGCTAGAGGAATCTTGATTGATGCCTTAAATGATTCAAATGAAGAAGTCAAAAAATCAGCTATTGTTGCTCTTGCAAACTTAGATTATATTTTTAAATCAAAAAAAATCAATAAATTTACTAAATTGACAGGAGGCTAAGTCGATAAATCATCAGGTTATAACTTCCAATAATTTATTTAATCTAATTGCTTCTTTTATTTCTCTGCAGATGCGTCTTCCCATACTCATAGGTTCTTTATATAATAGGTCTGAATAAGGAGAACCACTTATAAAGAGATTTGTACCTGCTACTATTCTGGCCGAAAATTCAAACGTCACAAATTTACCATTTCTATCATAAACTCCCTCTAAACAAAAAGGACCAGGCATGCCAGGAGGAATTAGCTTTTTTGAAGTTTCAACAAAGTTTTCTGCCATTAAAAAGACATCTTGTAATAAAGATTCTCTAAGTACTACAGGAAAATTACCAATTACGTTATATGTTGGATTAAAATCTAAGTTCATTTGAACTCGAGAAGGTATTCTTCCAATTCCATCAATATCCGACTCATATCTCCGATCAATACCTAATAATTCAACTTCATTTTTTAAAGGAGAATAAAAAAATTGTAGAAATATAGGTACTCCTATAACATATTCCTGTATGTATAATTCCTTTTCTGTTTTAATTATTTTTTGTTCTATTAACTTCTTACATCCTTCGTCAAAACTTTGTTCATCCCATGCAAGGAAATATCCTTTTCCGCCTGCTGCTCCGTGTAATTTAACTATACATAAATTTTTAATTTCCTTTTTTCCGTTAATTTGTTGTGGTGTATTAAAATATGATTCATGCATCAATTTTTGTTTTAACTCTCTATCAGCTTCCCATCGTAATATCCATTTATTACCAAATATTGGTATATTAATTTTTTCTAATTCATGGTATTTGAGATTGGATATGAGAGTTCCATGAGGAATTAAAAGTATTTTTTTATCGATTAATTTCTGTTGAATATTTTCTGTTAACAAATCCGTGAAAGTATCTAGAAAAAATAATTCATCAATAAAACTAAATCTTTTATAAAGATTTGCCCTTTTTTTTTCACATATTAGCAATGTTTTAAAACCTTCGTCTTTAGCACCTTTTAAAACTTGTAGTGAACAATGAGAACCAAGAGTGCTGATGGAGTAATCATTGGAATCTATAACCTTTGACAACAACTTCAATAGTTTCTTGGGTGATAAATTATTTATGATTGAAAGTAAAGGTTTTTAGAAAATTTAAAAAAAAACAAATAATGCCTTATATTTTAGAAATTTATGACAAATAAAAGATATGCTAAAAGTATTAAATTTGATAATGATAAGCTATTGGATAATAATTTCTCGGAATTACTTTTAAGCTTAGATAATAAAATTCATTCTGGTGAATTTAAAGTTACTGTATATGGATTAGGTCATGTAGGTTCTCCGATTGCTGCTGCATGGTTACGTGCAGGAGCATCTGTAATAGGTGTTGATAAATCAAAATTAATCTTACACAATGCTAGAGAAGGAAAAACTCATATCCCAGAACCCGGGGTTAGTAATGCCTATGAAAAGGGCCTTCACAATAAGAAATTCTTTGTTTATGATGATCTGATTAAAGCTTCACAAGATTCTTTTCTCAAGATGATTTGTGTTCCTGTTTTAGCTGCTGATGGTACTGCTGAGCTATCTGCAGTGAAAAATGTTGCTACAGCAATAGGAAAAGGTTTAAAAAAAAATGATGTTGTAACTCTTAATCCAAGTGTGCCACCAGGGACAACAGAGGATGTAGTTATTCCTATATTGCAAAAACAAAGTCATTTAACAGTTGAAGAAGATTTTTATATGATATATAATCCAGAGCGTATCTATGAAGGAAGAGCTATAGAAGATATTGAAGAAAGATATCCTGGTATTATTTCAGGCTATGGAAAAAAAAGTTTAGAAATTGGTACCAAGATCTTTTCACTTATTTATAAAAAAGGAATAATATCAATGAGCAGTATCAAATCAGGAGAAACTGAAAAATTATTTGAAGGAGTATATAGAGATGTCAATATTGCATTATCAAATGAATTAGCAATATTCTCTGAACGTTTAGGAATAAATTTTTGGGAGGCACGTCATGCTGCTAATTCTCAACCGTTTTGTAATATTCATAAACCGGGGATTGGGGTAGGAGGAGCCTGTATTCCAGTGTACCCTCAATTTATTCTTAAAACGGCCAAAGTTCTTCAAGTTGATTGTAATTTAACGAAATATAGTCGATTGCTTAACAATTCTATGCCTAAATATTGTGTTAGACAAGCATTAAGATTAATACAACCAAAAAATATAAGAAATTCAACAATAACGCTATTAGGTTTAGCATTTAGAGGGGGGGTATCAGACACCAGATTATCTCCTACATATGATGTAATAAAAGAATTACAGAAACTAAAAGTTAAAGAAATAAGAATACATGATCCACTTGTTAAAAAAGACAATTTTATTTCTAACTATATTAACACCTTTTTATTTAATGAATTATCTGAGGCTATTAAAGGAGCAGATCTAATTATGGTTATTGCAGATCATGAGGAATATAAAAAATTAAATAATGAGAGTCTTAAAAATATCGCATTATATGATGGCAGAGGGATAATCAATATAGACAATATTATTTTAGACAAGTATTCTAGTATAGGTAATATTCAATAACTTAAATTTAATAAAGATATAGTACACATAAATTTTTAAAAATTTATATATTTATATTGATTTGAATAAATTCTCTAATATGCTCCTTACTATTGAATGGAAGAATAATTCTCTTTTATTAATTGATCAAACTAAATTACCAACAAAATTATCTTATGTAAAATGTAAGAATTACCTAGACGTTGCAGATGCAATAAAAAAACTTGTTGTTAGAGGAGCTCCTGCAATTGGAGTTACTGCTGCATTTGGCTTAGCCTTGGCAGCCATTAATAGTAAATCCAATAATCTCAAAATATTTTTTGAGGAATTAAATAACGCTTATGAAATAATACAATCTACTCGTCCTACCGCTGTGAACCTTCAATGGGGACTTAATAGAATTATGCAAAAAATAAAACATTTGACAAATATACCTTTAATAAAAAAAGTTATCTTAGAAGAAGCAATTTTAATGGCTGAAGAAGATATATCTACTAATAAATCAATGGGAATAAATGGATCTAATTTATTTTCTGATGGTGATACTGTTATGACTCATTGTAATGCAGGCTCATTAGCTACTGTTGCATATGGAACTGCATTAGGAGTTATAAGAGCTGCTAAGGAGTCTGGCAAAAAAATTAATGTTATTGCAACAGAAACAAGACCTGTAATGCAAGGCTCCCGTTTGACTGCTTTTGAACTTCAACATGAAAATATTGATGTAAGTCTTATTCCTGATACTGCAGTTGGCTATATAATGGCTAAAGGCATGATTAAGCATGTTGTAGTAGGAGCAGATCGAATTTTATACACAGGACATGTCTTTAACAAGATCGGTACCTATCAATTGGCAATATTAGCAAAAACACATAATATTCCATTTTATGTAGTTGCGCCTTCTTCTACATTTGACCTCAAAAATGGTCCAAACGATATTGTTATTGAACAACGATCAAAGGAGGAAGTTATTAAAATAGGCAAAAAAGTAGTAGCTCCAAAAAACATAGATGTGATAAATCCTGCATTCGACATGACTCCACCAGAATTAATTACAAAAATTATAACTGAAAAGGGAGTTCTATCTCCTCCTTATCATCGAAGTATTAAAGAATTAATAGAATAAATTATTTAACTTTAAATATATTATTTTATAATAACATTTTTATCATCTTTTTCCGTAAAAATCATATAGTATGTCAGATGAATTAATAACTAAAGATCAAGTTTATCTTCAATTAAAAAAATGTATTGATCCAGAAATTCCTGTGAATATCGTTGATCTGGGACTTATTTATGGTGTCGAAATTAAAAAAGAAAAGGATGTAGATATAAAAATGACTATGACAACTAGGGGATGTCCTTTACATAACACTATGGTTAATGATGTAAAAAACTCTGTTGGTAAAATTAATGGAGTAGGTGATATTAATGTTGAAATTGTTTGGGATCCACCTTGGTCTATTGATAAAATGGATCCTAAAGCAAGAGAAGTGTTAGGCTTTGGAAAACCAAAGCTAAGATTTCAGATAGATTATGAGAAGGCTTTACCAAAAAAAATAGGCACATTTCAAAAATCAGAAGATGGTTCGTTGATACTAGTCAATAAAGGTGAAAGAAGTTATATGGTTAATGATGCAATAGTTAGGTTTTGGGAATCTTGTGATGGTACAAAAACTATAAATCAGCTTACTGATTATTTTTCAGAAAAATTAGGAATTCCTAGACAACAAGTAGAACAGGAAGTAATTCAACTATTAGAACAATTATTTGATGCAGAGCTTATTAAGGTATAATAATTTTAATTGTATTTAGAATCTAAATTACTTTTTATTGTCTCTATGTTTTAATCTATAATGTTTATTCATACAATTTATACAACAAAAAATACGAATACATTCTTCATTTATACATGGAATGGGTTCGTTACTATTAAATTTTCTGTTACAATAGACACAAATAGATTCTAATAAAGGAAAAGTTTTATTTATAAATAAACTTGAACAAATTCGTTTTTCTTTAAACCACATTATTTCCAAATCTACTTTTTCTGAAAAAGTTCGAACTATATCATATGCTTCAAAATATCCTTGAGCATAAAATTGTCGAATCAGTATTTGAGGAGTTGTACTTTCTTTATTATTATGATTCTTAAAAGAGACTAGCCATTTTTCAGAGGGAATGATTTCTTTTTCTAATCTTTTAGGCAATGTATTTTTATTTTCCTTTTTAATTATCATTGATGATAAATAATTATATTATTCTAGTTTCGTAAAGAAAACCTTTAAGATCTTGTATTTTCATACGTTTTTGTTCCATCGTATCTCTATATCTAATCGTTACTGTGTTATCTATTAAGCTATCATAATCAATTGTAATGGCAAATGGAACTCCAATTTCTTCTAATCTTCTATATCTTCTTCCAATTGATCCGGATTCATCATAATAGGTATCAAAGTCTTTTTTCAAGTTAACGTAAATCTGTTTTGCAATATCTTCTATTTCTGGCTTTTTTACTAATGGCAGAATTCCAACTAAAATAGGAGCAAGATACGGTTTTAATTTTAAAAAAGTCCTATTGTTATCTTTATCTTCAGAAAATGAGTTTTCTAATATAGAATATATACTTCTATCTATTCCTAATGATAGCTCGAATACATGAGGTAAAACTTTTTCATTTGTAACAGGATCCATTATTTCCATTTTTTCTTTACTAATTTTTGAATGCTGGCTTAAATCATAATTTGATCTATAATTACATGCAACCAGTTCTAACCATCCTATACTTGTTTGTAATTCCAAATCAAAAGCTACTGTTGCATAAAATGCTTTTTCTTGATCTGATAACTTCCTAAATCGGGCTTTAGTCATATCTAACCCAGCTTTTTCATAAAATTGATAAAGAATAGTTAAATAATATGCAATTAACTTATTAGGAATAATTTTTCTTTCTAGGGCTTCTTGTGCAGTAATTTTATGAACGTTCAAACCATCGTCTATAGTTAAAGTTGTTTTTTTAATATCCTCAAATTTGGGTATATTATGTAACTGAGTTGGATTGCAAAATACTTCGATTTCTGCTTGATAAAATTCTCTTAATCTTAATAGACTTTGTCGAGGAGATATTTCATTTCTAAAACTTTTTCCTACTTGTGCTATTGGGAATGGAAGTTTACCTCTCATGGTTTTATAAATTCTAACAAAGTCTACAAATATTGTTTGACAAGTTTCCGGTCTTAAATAAGCTTCATCATTATTTGGACCAATTCCTACTTTAAACATCATATTAAAACGCTCAGTTTTGTGAAAATCTGAACCACATTTAGGACATTTTAAATTATATTGATTTACTATAAGATCAATTTCATCATTGCTTAATCTTTCAGGAACGTTAATTCCTAATTTTTCAAAAATATATCTATCTGCTCTAAGGGTTGATTTACATTTATTACACATTATTATGGGATCTGAAAAATTATCAATATGTCCAGAAGCAATAAATACATTCCTACTCATTATTTGTGATCCATCAATTTCGACCATTTCGTCTCTTCTAACCAATTCTCTTCGCCATAATTCAATGAATTTATTCTTAATATTATTGCCATTAGGCCCGTATTCCCAAAAACCAGCTGGTGAGTCGGAATAAATATCTGAACTAGGAAAGTAGAATCCTCTTTCCAATGAGAGCTTTAAAACTCTATCGTAAGTAACCATAAATATTAACCATGATTATACGGTTCTATATTTTTCTTGATATTTTCATTCATTAATATTATTCCAATAATTCTAATACTGTTGCCATATTTTCCTTATCGCCTCTTTTTTTATCTACTGGTGTTTCCATTATTATAGGAATATTTTCAAAATGTTTGTTCTTTAGAATTTCCTTAAATCCTTCTTTACCTATTGAACCAAATCCAATATGTTCGTGCCTATCTTTATTTTCATTTATTTTGCCTTTTGAATCATTTAGATGCAACACTTTTAGATTGGTTATACTGATCGTATCATGAAAATTGTTAATTGTATCTATTACTTTTTCTGATGTTCGTAGATCATATCCAGAAGCAAATGCATGACAAGTATCAAAGCAAACGCCGAACTTTTTGTTACTGAGTTTTTCTAATATCAAACTGATTTCTTCAAATTTCTTTCCTATACTATTTTTATGCCCAGCACTATTTTCCAGTAAAATATTCAAAGGCAGATGTCTTCTATAAGATGAATTAAAATTGTCAGTTGCAAAATTACATGCGTTAACTATTTGCAAAATTCCATTATTTGCTCCACTTCCTAAATGGCTCCCTAGATGAAGGATAATATAGGAAATATTTAACATAAAACATCTAATGATTTCCTCGGCCAGTACCTCTCTGGATTTAAAATAGAAATCATTTTTAGGTGCTGCTAAATTAGGTAGATATGGCATATGAACAACAACGTTTTTTGGATCAATATAACTTTCATTAATCTTTCTCTTATATTCTTCTATATCTTGAACTTCCAAAGATTTACCTTTCCAACTACGAGGATTTCTACTAAAAATTTGGAAAGCAGTGCAGCCAATACTTTCTGCATTTTTAATCGAATTACTAATTGAACCAGAAATTGATACGTGAAATCCTATTTTGTGCATTTATACAATAGTAGAATGTTTTGATAGAATAAATATGAAATGAGTGATTCCTACCTTGTTCAGTAGTGTATTCTTAATATTACAAATCTCCTGAAAAGATAAACTAGAATCTATCCAATTGCACTTATTATTGATAATGAATAGTATAAGAAGATAATCAATTTTTTATAAAATACCGATCATTTTTCTATCCAAAATATGAATAATATCTTTACGAAGTAGTTTTATTTTGGTATTAATTATAATTAATAGTATTGAGTATAATTTTAGGTAATGACGATCTTGCGAAATATCCATTTTTGGAGGAAGCTGGAAAATATATTCGAGAAACACATTTTGATTTGGATGATTTTGATCGATCAGAATTTTCGCATATTATTGAAAGAGCTAAAAAAAGGATAGAATATGAATTAATAGAAGGAAAGGTTTTCACTGAATTAGAAAAATATGATATAGAAC
>OBLS010000047.1_pt1 | contig 28468 bp, 27 predicted proteins | sample 1519901 | NCBI WGS metagenome assembly OBLS01 (sample SAMEA3113585, study PRJEB22503) | soil metagenome | reverse complement strand
AAGGTGTCGGTCTCGGTGGCGAGCGCAACATGGTTGAATACCGCGGCCAGGGTGGCCACCTCCGCGCGTGCGAACGCCAGCGGGCCGTAATCCAGAAGGTTGACCACGTAGATTCCCTCGTCGGTGAGCACCCGTTTCACCTCGCCAACCGCCTCGCGGGTTGTCAGGTGCCACGGCACGCTGACCCCTCCGAACGCATCGCCGATCACCAGGTCATGGCTGTCGCTGGGCAGCTGGCCCAGCCGGAGCCTCCCGTCTTCGACCAGGACCTCGATTCCGTCGCCGGTCTTGACTCCCAGCTGCTCGGCGTCGACGTTGACGACGCCAGGGTCAATCTCCGAGACCAGGCTTGTGGTGCCCCGGCGTACCTGTTGGAGGTAGCGCGGCAGCGTCAGCCCGCCGCCGCCGAGATGATAGACACGCAGCGGTTGACCAGCGGCGAACTCGGTTTCAATCACCGACACCATGGCCTTTGCGTAGGGGTATTCGACATAGGTCGGGTCGGCAAGATCGACATAGGAGTGAGGCGCACCATCCAGCAGCAGAACCCGGCCAGAGGCCCGGTCGGGATCGGTCTCGACGACAGCACAGTGGTAGATCGTCTCGGCATCACATCCGCCCGGCGCGGCTGCAGCCCCCACTCCACCGATGAGGACGAGCGCGGCCGGAACGGCCGCTGACCGCCAGCCGCGAACCCGTAGCTCAACTATCGCGGCGCCGATGACCAGCGCCGCTCCAAGGCCAACCATGATGCCGCTGACCGGCACCCGTGAGATCAGCACAAAACCGGTCACGACGGTGCCGACGATCGCCCCGGCAGTGTCGATTCCAGCTACCTGCCCCACCACTGTGCCGGTCTCGTTGAGGCTGGTCAGCCGCAGCTTCGTGACCATCGGAGTCACCGCCGCGAGCAGTGTGCCAGGCACAATGATGGCCAGTCCGGCCACCGTCATCAGCCAGAAGTCACCGATCACGCCCGCGCCGCGAACCGCAAACGGCGTGGCGGCCACGGCAACACCCGAAACCGCCAGTAGCGGACCAAGCGTATGTCGGGGCGGGATTCGGTCCGCCAGATAACCTCCAGCCCAAGAACCCATAGCGATGGCGGCCAGCGCAAGTCCGATGACGATGGTGTTCGTCTCCAGGGTCAGCCCGAGATAGGGCGCCAGCAGCCGCAGCGCCACCAGCTCCACGACCAGCACGCTGGCTGACGCGCCGAAGACCAAGGCTGCCGCGGAGTACCGGCTGAGGCCTGCCGTACGTGGAAGCGCGTGTACGACCTTGCCGGGATTGCCATCCATCGCTGGATCATAGAGACGTCCAGAAACGGTCGTCGCTGCGCCACGATCGCGTGCCATCCGTCCGCGCCTTTTGATCATTAGCGTCGGAGGTCAGGAGCCGTGAACGCCAGCGCTCAGCGCGGCTCTCGGGTCCACATCCAGGGCCAGGTGATCAAAGCCCAAACGCCGGCGACTACGGCAAAGGCCAACACTAGATACCAGGGCCACGCACCCATCAGATCCAGCAGGGAGGGACCGGCTGGCTTGCGGTTCAGGAAGCCGTAGTTGGTGCCGAGAGCGAGGTTGATGGACATGACCACCGCAGCCCATCCGACGGTGACTGCCAGCGCCAGCCGGTAGGAACGCCAGCTCGGGTGCAGTCCGAGGCCCCAGGTCAGATAGATGGCAGCCCACATCACCAACACATGCTGAAGCCAGTAGGAGACGAATTCCAGGACTGGAGCAATGTCCATCTCCAGGTCGGGGGTGAGCAATGCCTGCGGGTTGAGGGTGAGACCCCAGTAGTAGGTCAGGGCCAACGCCCATGGCCGCCTGCTCCACAGCGCATAGCCCGTGACCAGTCGTAGGACGTCTGACAGATGCAGCGGGAGCGACTGCTCCAGGACGAACAATGGCGGAACCAGCCAGACGGCCATGAAGCCGAGCGTCACCGCCAACTGAACGACTCCGAAGACACGTGTGAACCGCTCAGCCAGCGGTGTGTCACGGTGGCGACGACCAAACCTGACGAGCACCACAGCGCCGATGACCGTCAGCGCCAGCAAGGCCCAGTGTGTCAGGCCGTACGGCGTGAACGTCGGATCAGCCGCCGACATGTCCACGTGGACAACGCTAGAGCGGGCGCGGGCTGCTGATCACTTCAATTTCCGACCAGCTCATCGAGGGCCATCCCTCCAACACGTCCATCTGCCTCGAGACTGAATGCCGCTGTTCCGCCGCTCCCCTTGTTCGGTCTCCGCCCTCCAGTGGGCAATGGCCGTTGCCGCCCTCTCGATACGCGAGCTTCGTGGCTTTGCACGACCTGCGCTATAGTTTCCGGGCGCCGAAGGGCGTACGCAGTTGGGTCGACAAGGCCCCGTAGCGCAGTTGGTTAGCGCGCCGCCCTGTCACGGCGGAGGTCGCGGGTTCGAGTCCCGTCGGGGTCGCGAGAGCGGCGAGAGAGCCCAATCTGTCGTCGCTCCTCGCCCATGCGGTACGTTGCGCGGGCACGGCCAGGTAGCTCAGTCGGTAGTAGCGTTCGCCTGAAAAGTGAAAGGTCGCCGGTTCGATTCCGGCCCTGGCCACAGCTGATGCTGCGACAGTCTTTCCGACATCGCACACCGCCTGCATTTCCAGCCGCCGCTGACCGCATCCATCGCGCACGCTAGCCCGGAATCCTTCTACTAAAGGCCTGTCAACTGCCGGAGGAGGAGGGTGACCATGCTTCGCCCGGCACTGGCAGATCGAGAGCCGACGCGCCCGTCCAACCACCGTCACAAGAGCACTAAGGTGACATTCACTGCACATGGTGCGCAAAGCAGGCTTTCACCACGGAGGGAATCGACGTTCGTGACCGTCTTCTCCGACGACGAGCCCGACGTCCTCGTGCGAGGTTTCGTGGCCGGAGACGAGTCGGCCCTCGAGGCGATCTATCGCCGCTACTCCGCCCTGGTCTACACCGTCGCCTTGCGCTCGCTGGGTGACGTGACTGAAGCCGAGGATGTCACCCAGAAGGTCTTCGTCGCAGCGTGGAGCGGTCGGCAGAACTATCAACCCGACCGGGCGAGTTTGCCAGCATGGCTGCTCGGCATCACCCGGAACAAGGTGGTGGACGCGCATCAGGCTCGGGGCAAGCAGCGCCGGATCCAGACTGAGCTGGCCGCCGATTCGCAGCCGCCGTCCGATCCGATGGACATCGCCGAACGCCTGATTCTCGCCGAGGAGATCGCCAAGCTGGACGAGGTGCCCCAGCGGGTACTCCGGATGGCGTTCTACGAGGACCTCACTCACGCTCAGATCGCCGAGCGGCTGCAGATGCCACCGGGCACGGTGAAGAGCCACATTCGTCGCAGCTTGATCAAGCTGAAGCGCCGATTGGAGGTCTGGACCGATGCATCCGAGTCCTGACGTCCTTGCGCTGCTGGCACTCGGTGAGAAGGCCGGTACCGCTGAGGAGCGCAGCCACGTCGACAGCTGCCCCGTGTGCCTGGCAGAAGTGGCGGAGTTCGTTCGGGTCGCCGCAGTCGGTCGGAGCGCGACGGCGACCGATGAGCTACAGGCGCCGCGTCCTGAGGTCTGGCAGGCCGTACGGTCTGAACTCGGCTTGGGCGAGGCCACAACCGCTCCCCGTCCTTTCGACGGCAAGGTTGCGGAGGTGCCGCCGGAGACCGTACGGGAGCTGCCGAGAGACAGGTCACCTCGTGACAGCACGGGCACAGGTCCAGCCGCTGCCGCGCCACACTCAGGTCGTCGTCGAAGCTCCAGGGGGCGACGGGCGTTGTCGTTGGCGCTCGCCGCGGCCGTTGTCTTGGTGGTGGGCTTCGGCCTTGGCTTCCTGTTCGACCGTATTGTCCAGCCCACCGCGACAGTGGTCGAACGAGCGCAGTTGCAGGCGCTCCCGGCCTGGCCCGGAGCGACAGGTGAGGCGTGGGTCGAGCGGGACAGCACCGGCGACCGTTTCCTCGAGGTCAGGGTCGACTCGGTGCGAGCAGACCCGGGCTATCGCGAGGTCTGGTTGATCGACCGCAACGTCAAAGCGATGTCCTCGATGGGGTACCTCAACAACGGGGTCGGACGATTCAACATCCCCGACGACCTGGACCTCAACCAGTTCCCCATCGTGGATGTGTCGGCCGAACCTACCAATGATGCGGACCCCACCCACTCCGGCGACTCGATCGTTCGGGGCCAGCTGGCCTCGTGACTGCGGGCACCTTCACCAAGCACTCTCGTACCAGCGATCCGGCGTTCTTCGCCATCGAAGCTGCGGGCTTGCGGTGGCTGGCCGATGCCGGCCCTGGTTCCGCCAGAGTCGTGAGGGTCATCGACGTGTCGCCGGAGCACATCGTGCTGGAACGCGTGACACCGACCCGGCCGACGCGGAAGGCCGCCGAGGCATTCGGTGGCGCACTGGCTGTCACGCACGCGGCGGGCGCTGATGCGTTCGGTGCTTCGCCGGACGGCTGGGCTGGCGACGGCTACATCGGGCGGCAGCCGCTGAGCATGAGGCCGACCGGGACCTGGGGTCAGTTCTACGCCGAGCAGCGGGTGCTCCCGTATGCGCGCCGTGCCCAGGAGGTCGGGAACTTGAGTCGGAAGGGCGGTGCACTGGTTGAGCGAGTCTGCGAGCGATTGTTCGCCGGCCAGTTCGACGACGGCAGTTCCCCCGCGCGTATCCACGGTGATCTGTGGTCGGGCAACGTGATCTTCACCGCCGACGGGGTGGTCATGATCGATCCGGCCGCACACGGCGGCCATGGGCTGACCGATCTTGCCATGCTGCATCTCTTCGGTACGCCGGAACTGCCGGCGCTCACCGCGGCGTATGTCGAGGCCGCCGGGCTCGACAGACACTGGGAGAGCTTGATCGGGCTGCATCAATTGCATCCGCTGCTCGTGCACGCGGTTAGCCATGGCGCCTCGTACGGGGCTGCGGCTGAGCAGACTGCGGCTCGCTACGCGTGAGCGGGCAAGTGGGGGCGTGGCGGAGCGCCATCTGTGACCTTGTGCGGAAAGACGCAACCACTCAAGCCCAGACCAGGCCACATCCGCGGCCTTGTGCGGAAAGACGCAGCGGAAAGATGCACCAATCGGCGGCGGGTGCGCGGCTGAGCAGGGCCAGTCAGGCGGCCGTGGTCGGCGTGCGGCTCGGCTCAGGCTCGACAAGCTGGACGACGTCAGCCTGATCAAGCTCGTTCCGCATCCGCATCTTCGGTGGTTCCATGACGTCCCCGACGATGGCATTGGAGCGGCGTGGCCCGGCATAGCGCGAGCCCAAATTCACCAGGGTCTGTACCCGGTTGCGGCCACCGAGCAAGAAGACGATGTGCAGCGCGATCCAGCCGAGCCAGGCGATCACGCCGGTCAACTTGAGGCCTCTCGGCATCTGCAGCACGGCGTCGCCCCGGCCGATGGTGGCCATCGTGCCTTTGTCGTGGTAGGCGAACTTCTGGGTATCCAGGCCGCGATAGAGCCGGGTGATCTGCTTGGCCGCGTGCTTGCCCATCTGGATGGCCGGTTGAGCCAGCTGCGGCAGCGGATCCTCCACGATGATGCTCGCGTCGCCGACGGCAAAGATCCGCTCCTGCCCGACCACGGTGGTGTCGGGATTGACCTCGATCCTGCCGGCCCTCCCGATCGGCAGCCCCCAGTTCCTGATTTCCGTGTCACCGGCCACCCCCGCGGCCCAGATCACCAGGTCGACCGGCATGGATGAACCGTCCTTGAAGTCCACCCGATCCGGATGCACCTCGGAGATCGCGGTCTTCAGCCGCACGTCCACGCCCCGCTTGATCAACTCGCGCAGGGCGTACTTGCGTAGCGAATCGTCGAACGGAGCGAGCAGGTGCTCTGTCATTCCACCAGCACGACATGCACCCGCGCGGGGTTGAGCTCGGGATAGGTGGAGGGAATGGTCTCGGTCTTGAGCTCGGCCAACTGTCCAGCCATCTCGACACCGGTGGCGCCGCCGCCCACCACGACGACCGTGAACGCGCCGGTATTGGGATCGGACGTGCCGGCGATGATCTCCAGTGCGCCGAAGATCATGTCCCGCACCCGAAGCGCCTCGGCCCGGGTGTACATCGACATCGTGTATTCCGCCGCGCCGGGAATGCCGAAGTGGTTCGTGGTGATGCCGTTGCCAATGATCAAGTAGTCGAAGCCGATCCGTACTCCGTCGTCGCAGATCACCTCCCGAGCCTCGTGGTCGATGCCGGCCACTTCGGCTCTCCGGAAGCGGACTCCGTCATGCTTCGCGGCGAAGTAGCGAAGCGCGTACGTGACGTCGCCGGCGTTGAGGCCGCCGGTCGCAACTTGGTAGAGCAGTGGCTGGAAGGTGTTGTACGGGTGCCGGTCGATCAGGGTCACCCGGAACCCTTCCTTGGACAGTTCGTTGGTCGCCGCTATGCCGCCGAAGCCAGCGCCCAGTACCACCACATGAGGCATCTCGGTCACGGCAACATTCAAGCAGGCACTCCACTCACCGTGAAGGGCCGGTAACCCTCACTGGGGGTGTTGGACGTACCCGTCAATCCACCGCGAGATCTCATCCATGGCGATCTTGCGGACGTTCGGCGCGGACAAGATCACATCGTGCAGCGCTTCGTCGACCCGGACGATGGTGACGCAACGGCCCAGTTGAGTGGCCCGCCTGGTGATCTTGTCGACGTCCAGGACCGTGTCCACGGTACGGAGGCCTTCGTGCCAGCGGCGGGCCAGCTCGCTGGCGCTCGAGGCGAGCACCAAGATCGGCGGCTCGATATGCAGGCCGGCAGCTACCCGCTGATGGCCAAGGAGGATGGCGCGCAGCCAGCCGACCCGGATCGGAGCTGAGGACGTCTTCAAGTCGAGGTCGTAATCCCACTCACCGCCCAGCGAGCTGTGCAGCGCGCGGGCGGTAAAGCCCGACTCGGGCAGCCGCAACACCGACGTGGGCAGGCTGCTGCCCAGGGCCTCGATCACCGGTGAACCCAATGTGCGGACCATGGCCAAGCCTTGGAGGTCGAGCCAGGGCGCGTTGAGGATCAGCCCGTCGATCCGCCCGGAGTTCTTTCCGGCCCACAGCGACGTGATCAGGCCCCCGGTGGAGTGACCCATCAGCACGAGTTGATCATGATTTTCGGCGATGGCATCGGCAGCCGCCACGAGCTCGAGCCCGTAGTCGTCCAGATCGGTGATGAAGCCACGCAGATGACCCCGCCGGAGGCTCCGGCCGTAACGGCGAAGGTCAATGGCGTAGAAGTCGAAGCCGATGTCGGTCAGATGGTCAGCGAGGTGGGTCTGAAAGAAGTAGTCGTTCCACCCGTGCACGTACAACACGGCCCGGCGATGCCGCTCCGCCGGCGTCCGCCGGACGAGCGTGGCCACCATTTCGACGTCCGCCGGCTCGCCGGCAGCCGGCCGAACATCCGGCAGCGCCAGGTCGGTGCTTTCGTAGCCGTCCAAAAAGTCCGGATGCCACCTCACCCATCCAGGGTGTCACACGCCATCTGTCCGGTGAGCCAGTCGAACGTACGACCCGGCGAGCCTGTCGAGCGCTCAGGGACCGCTTACTTGATGATCCGCCAGTTCAGCGGGTAGCGGTAGAACTCGTGTCGGTTGGCCGCCAGGGCGGCAAGAATGCAGAAGATCAGCGCCGCGATGAAGACGATCGGCAGCAGGATGGCACCGATCAATAGCGAGATGAGGATCGAGCTGACCACTGAGGCGATGGTGTAAAGAATCGAGAAGTTGAGCGCCTCGGTGGAGGTGTCCTTCAGCCACGGACTGCGGTCCTTGTAGACCAAGTAGACGATCAGCGGACCGATGAAGCCGATGAACGGGATGCTGATGTGGGCCAGCAGTCCCCAGAGCTTCTCGTCGCTCTCCGAAACGGGAGTCTGCCCGGCGTACTGGGGATAGCCGGGTTGGTCGTACTGCTGCGGTGAGTAGCCCTGGGGCGGCCCGCCGTACGGGGCGTTGGGATCGTATGCACCCGTCGGCTGCTGGCCATACTGCTGCCCCGACGCGGGCGGGTACTGGCCCTGACCATAGGTGGGGTCGGCCTGCTGCCCATACTGCGGATAACCGCCCTGGCCGCCGGTCATGCCGCCGCTCGGGTCATAGCCCGACTGAGCTTGACCGTAGGGGTTTTGCGACTGACCCTGCCCGTAAGGGCTTTGAGATTGACCTTGCCCGTAAGGGCTTTGAGATTGATCTTGCCCGTACGGACTCGGCCCGGACTGGCTTTGACCGTAAGGACCCTGGCTCTGGCTATAGGGGTCGCCGCCGGACTGAGTCTGGCCATAGGGATGCCCTTGGGACTGAGCCTGACCGGACTCATCTTGCCCGTAGGGGCTTTGACCCTGGTCTGCCGATCCTGTCGATCCGCCGGGCGCTCCCGAAGCACCCTCCGGGCTGTCGTACGGATCGGTTGATGAGGGATGAGGGCCTTCGCCAGAATCACCGGCCGGACTCTCACCGGAGTCGTACGGGCCGGCAGCTCCAGATCCGGGCGTGTGGCCGGACCTTTCCTGGTCAGCGGGCTGACCCGGCCTCTCTTCAGGATTCTGGCTCATGCGAACAGGCTATTGCCCGCACCGGTGATCAGGAAGGATTAGCCCGACCTGCGCATATCCTGGTAGGCCGCGCCGTTGCCGGGGGAGTCTTCGTCGTCGTCGTACTGGTCGGCAAGGTCGGCATAGGCAGGGGGAACCGTATGCCCATCCGACTCCTCCCCCTGCAGTTCTCGCTCCAGCGATGTGAAATCCGTGTCGACTGACCGGTACTTCAGTTCGCGAGCGACCTTCGTCTGCTTCGCCTTCGCACGGCCGCGCCCCATAGTGGGTCGACCCCCTCGCACTTGTCCGCTCGCGGTTAGCCGCGGCTTAAGAATGGTTGATGTCGTGAGGGCAAGGCTACCTAATGCGCCAACCAGTGCAAATCTCGGCGCGACATTCCGAGCGTGTGTCTCAGGATCGCCGCGGCACTACTCGTGCGGGTATTCGCCGAACAGCGTGACGGGGGCCCGAGTGCCCGATCCGGTCGGCGCCGCCGATCCACAGACCCAGGCCAGCACTCCGTGCTCGGCGAGGAGCCGGATGCCCGCATCGACTGATTCCTCCGGCACGACGGCAACCATCCCGACGCCCATATTGACGGTCGCCTCGAGGTCCGCCCGGGGTACTCGACCCACCCGGCCCAAGATGTCGAAGATCGGCGCTGGGCGCCATGAGGTCCTATCGATGTGCACCTCGCAGGATTCCGGAATGACCCGCGCCAGGTTCCCAGCCAGTCCGCCGCCGGTGATGTGGCTCAGCGCATGTACCTCGACGGCAGCGATCAGCGCCAAGCACGCCTGCGCATAGATCCGCGTCGGCCGGAGCAGCTCCTCCCCGAGAGTCGTCCCCAGCTGGAGCACGTGACGATCCAGCGACCAGCCCGCCCGATCGAGAAGCACGTGCCGGATAAGCGAGAAGCCGTTGGAGTGCAAGCCGTCGGAGGCCATTGCCAACATCACGTCACCGGGCATCACCCGGTCGGACCCCAAGATGTGATCGCGTTCGACGACTCCAGTTGCGGCGCCTGCCAGGTCATATTCGTCAGGCTCCAACAATCCAGGATGCTCCGCGGTCTCGCCGCCCAGCAGCGCGCAACCCGCCTCGACACAGGCCTCGGCGATGCTCCCGACGATCCTGGCAACTCGTTCCGGGACCACCCGACCGCAGGCGATGTAGTCGGTGAGGAACAGCGGCTCGGCGCCGCAGACCACAAGATCGTCGACCACCATCCCGACCAGGTCGAAACCGATCGAGGAGTGATCATCGAGCGCCCTGGCGATCGCGATCTTGGTGCCGACACCGTCGGTGGAGGTGGCCAGAACCGGGTGCGACATCCGCGCAATCTTGCCTGCGTCAAAGAGCCCGGCGAAGCCGCCTAACTCGCCGAGCACTTCGGGCCGGTGCGTCTTGGCGACCGCCTCCTTCATCAGATCGACGGCCAGTTCACCCGCCTGAATGTCCACACCTGCCGCAGCGTAAGCCGAATCTTCGGTCATGCGATGTCCCGGAGTCGCGGGGCTTTAGGGACGCGACAATGCGTCTGCGGCGCCGACTCCAGCGACGACTGTTTCCAGACCGTCGACGTCGGTGCGGATGGGATCTTCCAGGATGTTCTTGCCGAGCCGCTCACTCAGCGGCAGCTCGATCGGGTAGATACCGTCGAAGCAGGCGCGGCACAGCTTGTCCTTCGCGACGTTCGTTGCCGCCACCAGCCCGTCGAGCGACACGTAGCCCAGGGAGTCGGCTCCGATCGAGCGGCAGATCTCCTCGGTGTTGGCACCTGTGGCGATGAGCTCCGCGCGGGAGGCGAAATCGATGCCATAGAAGCAGGGCCACTGGACCGGTGGCGAGGAGATCCGGATATGCACTTCAACCGCACCGGCCTCACGCAGCATCCGGACCAGCGCGCGCTGCGTGTTGCCGCGGACAATCGAGTCGTCCACCACGACGAGCCGCTTGCCCCCGATCACATCCCGCAGCGGGTTCAGTTTCAGCCGGATGCCGAGCTGGCGGATGGTCTGGCTGGGCTGGATGAAGGTCCGGCCGACATAGGAGTTCTTGACCAGGCCCTGCCCGTACGGAATTCCCGACTTCTCCGCATAGCCGATGGCGGCCGGCGTGCCCGACTCCGGCACGGGGATCACCAGGTCGGCGTCGGCCGGATACTCCCGGGCCAGGGTCCGGCCGACCTCGACCCGTACTGAATGCAGACGGTTGCCGGAGATCAGCGTGTCGGGGCGGGCCAGGTACACGTACTCGAACAGGCAGCCCTTGGGGTCCGGTTGGGCGAAGGTGGTCGAGCGCAGGCCGTCGGCGTCAATGGCGAGCAGCTCCCCGGGAACGATCTCGCGGACGAAGGACGCGCCCACGATGTCGAGCGCGGCCGTCTCGCTGGCCACCACCCAGCCCCGCTCCAGCCGGCCGAGCACAAGCGGCCTGATGCCCTGCGGATCCCGGGCGGCATAGAGCGTTTCCTCGTCCATGAACACCAGGCTGAACGCACCCCGCAGCCGGGGCAGCACTTCGATCGCCGCCTGCTCGGTGGACAGTCCGGGAAACGTCGCCAGCAATGCGGTGATCAAGGACGTGTCGTTGGTGGCCTCGTTCAACAGCGACCCCGGGAGCAACGAATGCTCGGCCCGATCCCGCCGGCTCAGCCATTCCCGCAGTTCCAGGGTGTTTGTGAGGTTGCCGTTGTGGCCCAAGGCGATCCCACCGGTCGCTGTCGGGCGGAAGGTCGGCTGGGCGTTCATCCAGACGCTGGCGCCGGTGGTCGAGTAGCGGCAGTGGCCGATCGCGACATGCGCGCCGGCGAGGGAGTTGAGGGCGTTCTCGTTGAAGACCTGGGAGACCAGACCCATCTCCTTGTGCACCATGATCTGGGTGCCCTTGCTGACCGCGATGCCCGCAGACTCCTGCCCGCGGTGCTGGAGGGCGTAGAGCCCGAAGTAGGTGAGCTTGGCGACCTCTTCATCAGGAGCCCAGACGCCGAAGACTCCACACGCGTCCTGAGGCCCTCGATCCTGAGGGTCAAGATCGTGATTCAAACGGCCGTCCGGTCGAAGCACTGCCTTAGTTTAACCTGTCGCGGGCTGCGCTTTACCGTTGCGACACTGCCTCGTTGTTACAGGTACGGGCGGCGAACGTTCGCTGACGCGCCAGGACTGAGCCACCTCCTGATCGTGGTTAATCGTCCACCGATGTCGGTGGACGATTAACCGCGATCATTCAGGTAGGCGGGCGCAGCGCGGGCAACGGCGCACCGGACCGGGCCAACCACGAGCCGTAAGGACGGCGGCCACTTGCCGCGCGACCGAGCAGGGATGCTCCACCACGTCAAACCAGCCGTATCGAAGGGTTATCCAATTGACGGCGGCGAAGCGGTTATCACGATCCATGTCGCGAAATCGACCGACCCCTTCGTGTCCGGCTCGGCCGTCGAGTTCGACCAGCAGGGCGTACTCGTCGTAACCGACATCGCTGATGTAGCGCAAGCAGTGCCGGCTCTGCTGCCGAAGCCCCCTCGGCAAGCCATGTGGCCGCTCGACGCTTCGCAGGTACGACACTTCGAGTACCGACTCGGCGCCGATGGATACGTCGTCGATGAGAACCTGAATGAGCCGCCGGTGCCGCTGACGAGAGCGTGCATCCATTGCCTGCGACAACCGTCTGGGTGTGGTCAACCGGCGCTGCACCGCGGTGGTGATCAGCCCTACCACCTGGCCCTCCGTCGAGCATGCACAGAGGTCGAGCACCGTCGCTTCGACGGTGAGCCGCGGTGGTGAGCCCACGGAGCGCGGCGAACGTGCACCCGGACGCTCACGAACGAACTGCCAGGGTCCCGCGAGCCGGGCATCGTCCGCCGCGGGAACAAGCACGTCGACCGGATCCGGGCTCGCCTCGATCAATCGATGAAGATGCCCTGAAGATCGCGGTCCAAGCCGAGCCTCCGGGCCTCCCGCCAGAACTCCTCCCCAAGCCAACGCATCCCACGACGGATCGCTGGGCACCGTCAGGTAGATGCCACGAGCCAGCGGCCGCCAGCGGTCCGATGCGATCAAGCGCTCGATCACTCGCGATGACAGCCCGAGACCAAGGACCTGCTCACGACTCAACACGCCCGCCTGCGCCTGCGCGAGCCTGCAAAGCGCGGGCGGAACCTCTCGACGTGCCTGCACGCTCCAGACAATGCGAATTCGGCGGCAGACCGATGCGGCTCTGCCGAATCTGTGGAGGACGTGACGGCCCCCATTGAGGACCTGTGGAGAGATTGTGGTTAATACTCCACCGACATCGGTGGAGTATTAACCACGATCTGTTGTCTAGGCCCTTTTGACCCGCCAGGCCCGTTCGAAAGGCAGCCGCCAGGCGTGCGGCGCAACCAGCTGATGGATGGCGTTGGGCCCCCAGGTGCCCGGCGCGTACGGCTTGACCGGCGGGGCGTTCTGCAGCAGCGGCTCCGAGCGCTCCCAGAGGCTCTCGATGCCCTCGGCCGTGGTGAAGAGGGTGTGATCGTCGCGCATAGCGTCCATGATCAGCCGCTCGTACGCCTCGAGGATGTCGCCGGCGCTCTCGGTTTCCTGGGTGGAGAACTGCATGCTCAGCTTGTCGAGCTTCATGCCGGGTCCGGGTCGCTTGCCGTAGAAGGACAGCGAGACCTTCGACTCATCAGCAAGATCAAAAGTCAAATGGTCCGGACCGGACGAGCCGACACCTGATCCAGCGGGAAACATACTCTTCGGCGCTTCTTTGAACGCGATCGAGATGATCCGCTGCCCCTCAGCCATCCGCTTGCCGGTCCGGCAGTAGAACGGTACGCCAGCCCATCGCCAGTTGTCGATCCCGCATTTCAAAGCGATGAAAGTCTCGGTGTCGGAGTCGCGAGCGACCCCTTCCTCCTCCCGATAGCCGCTGTATTGACCCCGAACGACGTTGGCCGGATCGAGCGGCAGCATGGAGCGAAAGACCTTGTTCTTCTCCTCGCTGATGGCACGAGGTTCTAGCGCAGTCGGCGGTTCCATCGCCACAAAGGCCAGCACCTGGAACAGGTGCGTGACCACCATGTCCTTGTACGCTCCAGTCGGTTCGTAGAACGCGGCCCGCCGATCCAGCCCTAAAGCCTCGGGAATATCGATCTGGATGTGATCGATGAAATTGCGGTTCCAGATGGGCTCGAACAGCCCGTTGGCGAACCGGAAGGCCAGGATGTTCTGCGCCGCTTCCTTACCCAGGAAGTGGTCGATGCGGAAGATCTGCCGCTCCCGGAAGGTCTCGTGCACCTGGTCGTTGAGCGTGATGGCGCTCTGCAAGTCGGTGCCGAACGGCTTCTCCATGATGACCCGCGAGCGGTCCACCAGATCCGCCTGGCGCAAGGTGGTGATCACAGCGGGAGCGGCGGCGGGCGGCACGCTCATGTAGTGCAGTCGCCCGACCGGGCCACCGAGCTTCTCTTCGGCCAGCTTCACTGACTCTGCCAGTCCCTCAGGACCGCCCGACTGCGGAACGTAGGTCAGCTTCTCGGCGAAGTGGTCCCACTGCTCAGGGGTGAGCGGATGGTGGCTGAACTCGCCGACGGCGGCCTTGGCGAAGCCTCGGAACTCATCCTCGGACCAGTCCTCGAGCGAGGTTCCGACCACCTGGATGTCGGGCGCGAGGGCTGAGAGGGCGAGATGGGCCAATCCAGGCAGCAGCTTGCGTCGCGAGAGGTCGCCGGTTGCGCCGAACAAAACGATGACGTGCGGCGGGATGACGTCGATTCCCCTACGGGCCGCGCGAGAGCCGGGCGCCGGATAGGCGATGGTCTGAGGGAGAGACTCTGGCACTCCTGAATCGTCCCACTCTCTGGTTTCCCCAACAACCCATGGGCTGGGACCAGGAGGGCCCGGCTGGCACCGCTTTGTAGTGCCGAACCGGGCCCCATTGCAGATCAGATCTGACGGTTGGCCGCCCAGATGTGGGCAAGGTCGCTTGTCAGCCGGTCTGGATAGCGATCCGAGGTTGCATCGAGGTCCCCAAACCTGGACTGAGTCCTGTGGTTCGTCGACTCACGGTCAACGGACACTCGCTGCTCCTTGGCCACCCGGCGCCCGGGAATCCAGAATGAGCGCAGAGCAGTGCTTACTGTGTTGGACATTCTCTTCCTCCAACGGTTGTGGTGTGGAGGCGCCTTTGCCTTGGGCCCTACCTCGTGAGCGGGGCCCGGATTGGTACAACGCCTGTCTTGTCGATCTGTTTCCCGATACCGAACCGGCAGAGCATGATCTGCGTCACCATCCCGGAGACTGCGCGGCCACAGCGTGTCAATCGCCGGTTGACTTCACGGCCTGAATGCTCTGGCACTCTTCGCCTCGGCCCTGTACACCGCGCGCCGGGCTCGCGCTGCCTCGGAGACCCCTGCCGCCGAGCCGGACGAGGTAACCGTCGGTCGGAGCACGCGATCAAGGCCCCGGTTCAGCCCCGCAAAGATCTTGCTGGGCATTGAGCCAGAGCAGTGATCAGGCGGCCTGAGTGGACAGGATGCTGCGCAGCTCGGCGGTCTGCTCGTCGGGATACCGATCCAAGGTCGCCTGGAGGTCCAGCCGATCTGCGTGATTGGCATAGCTGGCCAGCTGGCGCTCGAGGAGAGCTCGATCGCGCTTAGCTGCCCGGCGCTCGTCGAGGCTGTGTAGGACAGAGCTGAAGAGGTTGGTCACTTTTCCTCCAACGTAGTGATGTGGAGGCGTCATTGCCCTGGGGCGACATCATTCAGCGCCCGGTTCGTACAACCCCATTCTGATAAGGATCTTCCCCGATATCGAATCCTCGCACCATGATCTGAGTCACGCACTCGGATCGTTATCCGCCGCCGGACGCGTCCCCATGGCGACCGGCAGGGTCGATGACCAGGCTTCGCGTATCCGATCCAGGGACAGGATGAACTGCCCCGCGATATGCAATTCCGCCTCTTCGTTAGGTCCGACCAGACCCAGCCTGGCCACGGGGATTTCCGCTTCGGCGCAGAGTGACTCGAGCTCATCGGTCAGGCCCGGCTTGATCGAGACCAGCACCCGGCCGGTGCTCTCGGAGAACAGCGTCACGAACGGATCGGCATCGATCGGCAAGCCGATGTCGACACCGAAGCCCTTCCGCAACGAGCACTCCACGAGCGCCTGCGCCAGCCCTCCGTCGGAGAGATCATGCGCGCTCCGCAGCAGCCCTCGCCTGCTCGACCTGATCATCACCTCGGCGAGGCGCTTCTCAAGATCGAAGTCAACCGTCGGCGGGCGACCGCCGAGATGATCATGAATGGCCTCTGCCCAGGCGGATCCCGCCAGCTCGTCGCGGGTCTCACCCAGCAGATAGATGGCGTCACCCGGCACAGCGAAACCCATCGAGATCCGGCGCGTCACGTCATCGATCACCCCGAGCACGCCGACGACCGGGGTAGGCAGGATCGGAACGCCGCCGGTTTGGTTGTAGAAGCTGACGTTGCCCCCGGTGACCGGCGTGCCGAGCTCCTGACAGCCGTCGACCAGACCGCGAATCGCCTCGGCGAATTGCCACATGATGGCCGGGTCTTCCGGAGAACCGAAGTTCAGACAGTCGGTGATCGCCACCGGCTGGGCGCCCGTGACCGCCACGTTGCGGTAGGCCTCGGCCAACGCCAATTGGGCGCCCGCGTACGGGTCAAGCAGCGTGAACCGGCCGTTGCAGTCGGTGGCCAGTGCCACGCCCAACCCGGTCTGCTCGTCGATCCGCACCAGGCCGGAGTCTTCCGGCTGGGTCAGCACGGAGTTGCCCCGGACGTAGCGGTCGTACTGGTCGGTGATCCACGACTTGTCGCAGAGGTTGGGCGAGGCCACCATCCGCAACAGGGTCTCGGACAGCTCCTCGCCGGTGACCGCACGGGATAGATGATCAACGCCATTGTCCTGGACGTGATCTTGCCACTCGGGACGTTCGTACGGCCGCTCGTAGACCGGCCCCTCGTGGGCCACACTGCGCGGCGGCACGTCGACCACCGTCTCCCCGCGCCAGTCGATGATCAACCGATCACCGTCGGTGACGTCGCCGATCACGGTGGCCAGCACGTCCCACTTGCGACAGATGGCCAAGAACTGCTCCACGTGCTGCGGTTCGACGATGGCCATCATCCGTTCCTGCGACTCGCTCATCAAGATCTCTTCGGGGCTGAGCGTCGAGTCGCGCAACGGTACGTGATCAAGATCGATGTGCATGCCCCCGTCGCCGGCACTGGCGAGTTCGGACGTGGCGCAGGAGAGCCCGGCGCCGCCCAGATCCTGAATGCCGGAGACAAGCCCAGCCGCGAAGATCTCCAAGGTGCATTCGATGAGCAGCTTCTCCATGAACGGGTCCCCGACCTGAACACTGGGCCGCTTCTTCCCGCGCCCTGAACCCGTCGAAAGGCCGCGTCCCGAGCCCGTCGAGGGGCCTGCTTGGGTGTCGTCAGGCTCAGCGCGGGCATCATCAAAAGTTTCGGACGCCAACACGCTGACACCGCCGATGCCGTCCCCGCCGGTCGAGGCCCCGTACAAGATCACCCGGTTTCCTGCCCCGGTCGCCTTGGCCAGATGCAGATCTTCGTGGCGCAGCACGCCGACACAAAGTGCGTTCACCAGCGGGTTGCCGAGGTAGCTGCGGTCGAAGATCACCTCGCCGCCGATGTTCGGCAGGCCGAGACAGTTCCCGTAACCGCCGACACCCGCGACGACTCCAGGGAGCACTCGGGCAGTGTCCGGCTCGTGCAGCGGCCCGAAACGCAGGGGATCCATTACCGCGATCGGCCGCGCCCCCATCGCCAGGATGTCCCGCACGATGCCGCCCACACCGGTCGCAGCTCCCTGGTAAGGCTCCACGTAACTGGGATGGTTATGCGATTCGATCTTGAACGTCACAGCGTAGCCCTGACCGACGTCGATCACGCCGGCGTTCTCGCCAATGCCGGCGAGCAGCTTGCCAATGGGAGTGTCCGGGCTCAGTTCGCCGAATCGGCGGAGGTGCACCTTGGACGACTTGTACGAGCAATGCTCTGACCACATGACCGAATACATAGCCAGCTCAGACGACGTCGGCCGCCGCCCGAGAATCTGGATGATCTTGGCGTACTCGTCGGATTTCAGACCCAGCGCGGCCCAGGGCTGGGCCAGCCCCGGCGTGGAACGTGCGTTCGCGACTGTGTCGGCCACTCGTGCAACGCTACCGGCGGGCCGGAGATGGCGGCCGGATCGTCCAACCCTGGCGCACTGCGTAGTCCGCGCAGAACCAGGCGATCGTCACGGTGCTGTAGGCGGTCACAGTGAGCCACACGCTGCCACCGCCGTCGTTGACGAGGGCGCCGAGAATTGCGGTACCAAGCAGCGCGATCAGCACCGGCTCGATCGTGCTGAACTGTTGCCGGACCAGGGGCAAGGCGTAGCGGAATATCACGACCCAACACGCAATGCCGATGACCAGCGCTCCAATTCCCAGCGGTCCGGTGAGACTGTGGTACGCGGCCACCGCCTTGCGGCTCACGACGTCCTGCGCGTCACCGTCGATGATCCGCTGGATGAAGTTGCCGAGGTGGCTCCGGCGGTCCGGACCCTGTGCCCAGTCCAGCACCGAGATCAGCCCGACAGCGATTACTGCTGATCCGCCGACGATCAGCAGCCTCGGCCAGGTGATTCTGACGCCGGACAGCGTCAGGACCAGCCAGAGCACCGCAGGGCTCAGCGCAATCACACCCCCGAAATCGCTGCCCATGGTTGGCCAGCCCTCGCAGATCACGATTCCGAAGCCGATCGTCGCGACGGCCACCACGGCAGCCCTTCGCCGACCGGCCAGCAGGAAGCGATGCGCCACGTAGCCGGCGAGGATCAGCCCGGCACTGGCGTACGCCGCGAAGGTGACGTTGCCGAAGCCGTACCAGCGCAGTCCGAAGATCGGCCGGGAGTTCAGCAGTGATCCGGGCTGCATGGCCCCGCCGAGAGCGGCGTCGATCGTCAATGCGGCCACGGTCAGCGCCGCACCGGTGATGGCGGCTGGAGCTGGTACGAATCGCGCTAACAGCAGGGCTCCGGTAGTCAAGATCACCGCCCAGCCCAGCATCGCCGCGATCACCGCCACCCCCGGCGACTCGCTGCGCTGCCAGGGAACTGCGCCCGTGAGAATCATGCACGCCGCCCACACCGTCCCCAAGGTCAAGATCAACCTGGTGATCGTCAGGCGACCCACGATCACCCCAGCGATCATGATCAAAAAGAGCAGTGCGCCGACGAGTCCGACGCCCAGATACCCAATCTGAACGGCCTCCGAGAGGGCCGCGGACGACGCCAGCTGGCCTTCGATGGCGTCGATAGTGAGCGCGGCCTGGTAGAACGCGAACGGTGACCCGTCCACCGCGACCGGCACCGCCAAGTTGTCGGAACGGGTGAAGTCGATCAAGGTGCGGGTCAGATCGGTCAACGTGACGATGCCCTCACGTCGCGTGCTCGCCGACGTCAGCCATCCCGGGAGCGCCGTACCCAGTTGGTAGACGAGCTGCAGGCTTGGATCCAGCGTGCCGGCGGCGGGCCCGATGCCGGTGACGATCAGTGTGACTGAATCGTCCGTGGCGAACCGCGCGATGATGTGGTCCGAGAGCGGCCCAGCGTCGATCAGCGTCACCGGACACGACAACTGGAGGCCGCCGTCGACGAACTGCTGCGGGGTCGAGTAAGCCGCAATCGTGCCGTCAGGCCTCGCCGCGGCCAGTCCGGCTCCCGGTCCGACGGCAGCCACGCATCCCGTGGCCGAGTTGGCCAGCGTACCGAGCCGGGCGTCGCCGTTACGCGCATCCGCGGCGGCTTGCCGAGCCGCCCAATCCGTCACGGTGCCGTTAGAGACAGCCAGGTCGCACAGACCTCCGACGGCGGCACGCCGACCGGCCCCAAGCGTGGTCCATCCCGCCGCGGCGCAGTCGGGAACGTAGCGCCCCCGCGTGGCCATGGAACCGACCTGAGCAGACCCGAGGTTGTCGGCCAGAACCGTACGGTCAGCTTCGGTGAGCTCTGGCCGTCCGGTGACGCCCACCACGACGACGTGATCGGTGAGGAGCAGGGACGGCTCGGGCGTTTCGGCCAGGGCATGGATGCCGCGCAGTGCAGCGAAGAGGACAGCCAGCACGATGAGCAGGAGCGTCCACCGGCGGCTCAGTGGCCACCTTGATTCCGGCGGTGTATCGGTGATCCGGCCGCCGCTGGGATGGCGCCTCGGCGACGTGCGCGCACCTGTCTGCGTGGGTGCTGACCGGCCAGCCATGCGCCGGGGGCTAGACCTTCGCGGCCAGGAAGCTGAGCACGCTACGAAAGAACGCTGCCCCGTCGGTCGTCGGGCCCGTCAACGGATCGACGTTGTGCTCAGGGTGCGGCATCAGGCCGACCACGTTGCCGCGATCGTTGCAGATGCCCGCGATGTCGTGGAACGACCCGTTCGGATTGCCGTTGAGGTAGCGGAAGACGACCTGCCCCTCGTTCTCCAGCCGGCGCACAGTGTCGGAGTCGGCAACGAAGCCGCCCTCGCCGTTCTTCAACACGATGTTGATCAACTGGCCCGGATCGAACGCGCATGTCCAGGGCGTGTCGACCGACTCCACCCGGAGATCCTGATCTTTGCAGACGAAGGTCCGTACGTCGTTCCGGATCAAGGCACCGGGCAGGAGATGGGCCTCGCAAAGGATCTGGAAGCCGTTGCAGATGCCCAACACGGGCAGCCCGGCGTCAGCCTCCTTGATCACTTCGGCCATCACGGGTGCGAAGCGGGCGATCGCACCGCACCGCAGGTAGTCACCGTAGGAGAAACCGCCCGGCAAAATCACCGCGTCCACGCCGCCGAGCGAGTCACTGGCATGCCAAAGAGATACCGGCTCCGCGTCGCTCAATCTGATGGCGCGCAACGCATCGATGTCATCAAGAGAGCCTGGAAAGGTGACGACGCCGATCCGTGGTGCCATCAGCGAGCCCTGCTGGCGGCGGAATCCGGTGACTCCGCCTGCGCCGCGCCAGAAATCCCATCCGGTGCCTCCACCTCAGCGTGAGCGGCAGTCTCCTGCGGGTCCTGCACCCGAGCCTCGCCTGGCGCACCGCCCGGTGCCTTCCCAGGCGCGTTCGGGTCTCCCTCGCCTTCCATCGGGGCGTCGCTCGATGCTGACTCAGCTGCCTTCACTACACGGACGTTGAAGTTTTCGATCACGGTGTTGGCGAGCAAGGTCTCCGCCGCCCGATGCAGCTCGGCTAGCCGCTCATCCGTCAGCTCACCCTCCACGTCGAGCTCGAAGCGCTTGCCCTGCCGTACAGATACGCCGGCGAACCCCAGCCGAGCCAGCGCCCCGGTCACCGCCTTGCCCTGCGGGTCCAAGATCTCAGGCTTCGGCATCACGTCCACCACCACCCGTGCCATGCCCGCGATCTTATCCGCCACTCCCCTAACGTCCGCCCTTGCTCGTAGCCGCTACCAAATCTCGCAGCCGCAACCGAAGATTCCCGCGCGGCTACCAGATTCGCGCGCGGCCGGGAATGGGAGGAGGGCGGCGAGCCCGCGCCGCGCGCGGTTGAGCCGGGTCCGGGTTACGGGGCGAAGGGGGTGCCGGTCAAAAGTTCGTAGGCCTCGATGTACTTGGCGCGGGTGGCGGCGATCACGTCGTCCGGCAGGGGCGGGGGTGCCGCGCCGGAGGCCCGATCCCAGCCGGAAGAGTGCAGCAACCAGTCGCGGACGAACTGCTTGTCGTACGGTTCCAGCCGCCCGCCGGGTTGCCAGGTGGCGGCATCCCAAAACCTGGATGAGTCGGGGGTGAGGACTTCGTCGGCGAGCACGATCGTCCCGTCGCTGCGCCGACCGAACTCGAGCTTCGTATCGGCCAGCAGCAGGCCACGATCCCGGGCGGTAGCCTCCGCTGTGGCATAAACCGCCAAGGTCAGGTCGCGAATCTGGCGGGCCACGTGCTCCCCCACGCGCGCTTGCACCCCCGCGAAGTCCATCGCCTGGTCGTGCTGCCCGAGCGGCGCCTTGGTGGTCGGGGTGAAGATCGGCTCGGGCAGCCGCGACCCGTCCATCAGCCCGCGAGGCAGCTCGATGCCGCAAACCGTCCCCGCCCTCGCATATTCAGCCCAGCCAGATCCGGTGAGGTAACCGCGCGCCACGCACTCGACCGGGATCATCTCCAGCCGCTCGCAGACCACCGCTCGACCAGCAACCGGGCCGGGCACGTCCGCGGAGACCACGTGATTCTCGACCACATCAGCGAGCTGGTGGAACCACCACAGGGACAGCTGGTTCAAGATCAGCCCCTTGTCCGGGATCAGGCTGTCCAGCACGTAGTCGAAGGCGCTGATCTTGTCGGTGGCCACCATCAGCAGTCTCCCTTCGCCCAGCGCATAGAGCTCGCGGACCTTTCCAGCGTGGACGAGCGGCAGGTCGAGCTGGTGGGCGTACATCGACTCCCCGGAAGTGGTGGCCGCGGTCAGGCGACGTCGCGGCGCACGGTGAAGATCACGCCGGCGATGGCGGGCAGCAGGCACCATACCGCCAACACGAGCATGCCCTGCCACCAGCTGAACGGATCCTGAGCCGCGAACAGGACGGGGCTCGTCACGCCGAGCATTGCGTTTGTCGCCCCGGTCGGCATCAGGTTGAGCCCAATATCCCACTGCTTGACAAAGAACAGCGCGGTGAGGGCCGGCTCGAGCACGTACGCAAATCCAATACCGACAAGCATGGCTAAGACCATGTTGCGGATGAGGATGCCCAGGCCCATCCCGATCATCGTCCAGAGGGCGATGGACACCACGCCGAGGATGAGCGAGCGCCAGGTGTCACCCCGATTGAGAAACAGCGACCCGTCCTTGATCAGCACGAACGGGATGGCGACGAGCACCCCGGCCACCACGCTCGCCAAGCCGTAGAGCAGGCCGAACGCCATCAGCGAGAGCGCCTTGGCGCGCAGCACCCGCGTCCGGATCGGTGTGGCCATGTACGTCGTGGCCATGGTCTTGTAGCGGTACTCGCCGCCCATGGCCAGGATGCCGACGACCAGGGCAAGAATCCGGGCCAGAGTGTTGCCCCCGTTGTAGACGCTGCGCAGGGTGCCTGGAACTTGAAACGCCGGAGTCGGATCGCCCAAAGTCGACTGCGCCAGCGCGGCGGTGAAGGCCGGGACCAGGGCGTACGCGCCGCCGAGCAGGAAGACGCAGATGAGCATGATCCACCAGAGCCTGGTGGTGGAAATCTTTCGGATCTCCGATACCAGGACGCCGTTCACCCCGACGCCTCCAGCATCTCGAAGAACTGTTCCTCCAGGTCGTAGGGCTCCCGCGTCAGCTCGAAGACCGCCACGTCGGCGTTGAAGAGGGCAGCACCGATCATGTAGAGATCCGAAGTGCGGACCCGGAGAAATGGGCCCTGCTCGTCGGTGCCGCGTTCGATAGCAGCGCCCAGCTCGGCGATGGCGCGTTCGGCACGGTCGTAATGGGAAACCCGAACCCGGCTGGTCCCCTCCGCAATGCCTAGCTCGGCCATTGTTGCCTGCTTGACCAGCCTGCCGGCATTGATGATGACGATGTCGTCCGCCGTGGCGCCGACCTCGTTCAGCAGGTGCGAGGACATCAGCACCGTACGGCCCTGGCTCGCGAAGTTGCGCAGGAACGCTCGCAACCAGCGGATCCCTTCCGGGTCCAGGCCGTTGGCCGGCTCGTCCAAGATCAAATAGTCGGGATCGCCAAGCAGGGCGCCCGCCAGGGCGAGGCGCTGGCGCATTCCCATCGAGTACCCTCCCGCGGGCCGGTCGGCGGCCTGCGTCAGACCCATCAGCCGGAGCAACTCATCTACCCGGTCGTCACCCACGTCGGCGGTCGCAGCGAGTACCCGAAGATGATTGCGACCCGTGCGACCCGGGTGGAAGTTGGCTTCTAGAACGCAACCCACCGTTTGCTGCGGATGGGGCAGGTCGGCGTAGGCGTACGGACCGAAGGTCGCGGTGCCCGCGTTGGGCGTGGCCAGGCCGACGAGCATTCGCAATGTGGTGGTCTTACCGGCACCATTAGGTCCGAGGAAGCCGGTGACCACACCAGGTTCGACGATGAAGCTGAGATTGCGGACGGCGGGTTTCCCGCTGAAGCTCTTGCTCAGGCGATCGATGACAATCGGCTCGACCCGCCGCCTGGGAACCGCCGACAGCATCGCCTCGGCCGCCACTTTCGCAGGGCCAGCGGCGGTTGCGGCGTCGGAGGCTTGGGTCAGATCCGGCTGCTCGACGAAGGCCCGCCGTGCTTGTCCCATCGCCTCATTCTGTCAGCAGCCACCCCGTTGTTGGGGCTCTCCGAGAAACTCGGGATAGCCATGACGGCACCCCGAAGTCCGACCCGGAACATCCAGCACAGGAGTGGCCGCCCGACGGTTCCCGTTACACACTGGAGGGACACGACGTTTCCTCATCTCTGCGAAAGGACGCAGCCCCATGACCACAATGACCCGTCCGAGCAACGACCGGATGATCGCCGGGGTCTGTGCGGGCGTCGCCCGCCAACTCGGTATCAAGCCCAACATTGTCCGGCTCTTGTTCGTCCTCAGCCTGCTGCTTCCAGGTCCGCAGATCCTGCTCTACATCCTCGGCTGGGTGCTGATTCCCGACGAGTCCAAGGTTCTTTGAGCCCAGGTCCCTGCCCTTGTCCTTCCACCGGACTTTGAGCCCCGTAAGCCGCCTTTGAGCCCGTTCTTACGGGCTCGAAGTGTGCCTCCGGGGCTCAAAGTCGGGTTTGCAGAACTCGTAGGGCAAAGGCGGTCGCCAGGGTGGAAGCCGTCGCCGGGGGTGTCTCGAGGGCGGGAAGCCGTCGAGGGGGTCGCGAAGCCGCACAGGCGGCCGGATCTGCTTGCGCGCCCACAGGACCACCGCACGTAGGCCAGACCGCTCAGGTCTGGGAGTAGAGCGTACGAACGATGTCCTCGATCGCCGGCTCCTCCAGCGTCAGGTCAACGACCTCCACCTGAGCGGTGACTTCAGCCAGGACGCGCGCCGCCGTGGTGTCTCTGGGGCTGAAGGCGAAGCGCTGACGCTGGCCGTCGAGCTCGCTACCGACATGTACTGCATGCGCGACAGCAAGATCCGGGTGCGGTCCCGGCAGGTCGACGACCAACACTCGTTGCAGCGCGACCCGCTCAGCCAACGCCACCAGTGTGCCGTCGAAAACCAGTCGACCGTGGTCGACGACGAGTACCCGCTCGCAGAGCCGCTCGATGTCGCTCATGTCGTGGGTGGTCAACAGAAGCGTGGTGCCGTAAGCGGCCCGCTCCGCCACGAGGAAGTGCCGCAGCCGCTCCTTGCTGATCATGTCGAGGCCGATGGTCGGCTCGTCCAGGACCAGCAAGCGTGGCCGATGAAGGAGGGCGGCTGCCACCTCGCCACGCATCCGCTCACCCAACGACAGCTGGCGGACCGGGGTATCGAGAAGGGGGCGCAGCCCGAGTCCCTCGACAAGGTGCTCCGTACGATCGGCCGCCGCACTGGCGGCCATGCGATGGATGGCCGCCAGAATCTTGAACGAGTCCCGCAGCGGCAGATCCCACCAGAGCTGACTGCGCTGTCCGAAGACCACACCGAGCTCCCGAGCGAGGCGACGCCGCTGGGGCACCGGTTCGAGTCCGCAGGTCAGGACTCGACCGCTCGTCGGCACCAGGATGCCGGTCAACATCTTGATCGTGGTCGACTTGCCGGCGCCATTGGCGCCGATATAGCCGACGGACTCCCCAGGCATGATCGAGACGGTGATGCCGTCGACCGCGTGCACCACCGTCTTCTCCCGTCGCAGGTTTCCGGCCTTGCGCCGGACAACGAACGTGCGGCGGAGGTCGTCGAATTCGATGATCGGCTCCACGGCTAGCCGCCGGCCCCGGTGAAGCGTCGAATCCCAGCTCGCCAGGCCAGCCAGGCCAGCAGCCACGTCGTACCGGCGAAGAGCGGAGCACACCAGCCCAGCCAGGCGGGAAGGAACGCCGGGCCCGGAAGCTGGAGGATCAGCAGCGCGGGTGCGTACCCGGTAATCGTGGCTGGGGCGACGAAGGTGAACGCCAACCGCAGCGGCACCGCCAGCACGCTGCCCGGCAACTCACCGGCGTAGCCGCTCCCGTACACGAAGCTGGCAGTGAACTCGGCTCCGTCGATCAGGAAGAACTGCACCCCTCCGGCGACGGCGAAGAGAGCGCCATAAATCAGGGCACCGTAGATCGGCGTCGAGACGACGAGGTAGATCACCGCAGGAGTCCACGTGATCGACACCTGGCCCAGCGCAATGATCAAGATCACGATGCTGACCGCTGCGCGGCCAAGACGGCGCAGCTGGAAGTCATTAGTGATCAACTGCGCCATCAACGGTAGTGGGCGAACCAGCAGGGACTCCAGTTGCCCGGCGCGGAGCAAGGTCGGAATCGCGTCGAGCTGACCGAACACGACATCGGCGAACGCAAAGCCCAAGTTCGCCAACGCGAACACCAGGGCGGCCTGCGCAAAGTTCAGACCGCCAAAGATCGGGACATTGTGCAAAATGACGTAGATCTCGGTGAACTCCACGACAGCGACTGCCGCTGAGGTGAGCGTCAGGAACGCGAAGCTTGTCCGATAGGCCAGTTGGCCCCGAATCCGTGACGCGACCAGCGATCGGTAACCGGCCACGCTCGATCTTTCAGCCACCCTGGACCACCAAACGGGCAGTGGCGCGCCGAAGGACGAGCCGGCCAACGACAAGCAACACCGCCAGCCACAACGTCTGGATCATGATCACCTGCCAGGCCGCCCCGCCCAGCACCCGGCCGGACAGCACGTCGATCGGCGCCTGGAACATCCACGGAAACGGCAGGGCGTTGATGAGGCTCCGCAGCCCTTCCGGGAACATGTGGATCGGCACGAAGAGTCCGCAGAGGGGACCGACCAGCACGAAGTAGAGGCCTACGAATCCACGAACGTCCACCGTCCAGAACGCGATCAGATTGAGCAGGAATCGCAGGCTGAAGCTGATCGAGATGCCGATGATCACGCTGAGCAGACCGAGCGGGACCGCGGTCCAGGAGCCAGGCAGAGCCACCCCGACGGTGACCATGCCGACCAGCAGCGGCGGCAACCCCCGCGTCGGAAAAACGAACGCCGCCCGCCCCAGGTCGCGCATCCACCAACCCAGCTGAAGATCGACCGGGCGGGCAAGGTCAACGGCGATTTCCCCGGTCTTGACCCGATCGGCGATCTCGGTCCACATGATCAGTCCGAGCGGGGCGAGCAGGGCCTGACCTAACCAGACGTAGGTCGACACCTCGAGGGCTGAGTAACCCGCAAGGCTCCCGCCCGCCGCGGCGATCGCGGCGCCGAGCATGCTTACCCGGATGAACCCGAAGACCGAGTTGGTGAACACTCCGGCCAGCACGGCCAGTCGGTAGCTGCTGTACCTGCGGAACTCGCCTCGAGCCAGTTCCAGATAGGCACGCACAGTCGCACAACCCTAGGCGCGGCCTTGGAAGAGGGTCAACCTCCAGACCAGTCAGACACCACGCGCAGGTTTCGCCGAGAATCGCCCTCTGTTGAGCCGTGGAGCCGCAGCCTCCGGCGCCTCGCACTATGCGCAGGCGATTTTTCAGCGCCCAGACTACGAGTTCCAGCCCTAGATCACCGGCCCTGGTCTGTATGCCGCAGCCTCGGGATGCTCGGCCGCGATCTTGTCCACCTCCGCGACCACGGCGGCCACCTGCTGTCCGGCCATGCCCGCCAATTCCAGAGGTTGCGCCAGGGCATCCTCCAGATCGGACTTCCCTACCCCGAGTCGCGGATCGGCGGCGAGCCGGTCGAGCAGGTCGTTGGTGGTTCGCCCGGTGTCCCGCATGCTCAGAGCCACCGCGACCGCGTGTTCCTTGATCACCTCATGGGCGGTTTCCCGGCCGACGCCGCGGCGCAGGGCCGCGATCAGCACCTTGGTCGTGGCGAGGAAGGGCAGGTAACGCCGCAACTCCGCCTCGATCACGGCTGGGAAGACGCCGAAGTCGTCGAGCACGGTCAGGAAGGTCTCGAACAGCCCGTCGAGGGCGAAGAACGCGTCCGGCAGCGCGACCCGGCGGACCACCGAGTCCGACACATCGCCCTCGTTCCACTGGTCTCCGGCCAGCTCACCGACCATCGACACGTAGCCGCGGAGCACGACGGCGAGACCGTTCACCCGTTCGCACGATCGGGTGTTCATCTTGTGCGGCATGGCACTGGATCCGACCTGGCCCGGCCGGAACCCCTCGGTGACCAGCTCATGGCCAGCCATCAGCCGGATGGAGGTCGCCACATTGGCAGGCGCGGCGGCAACCTGAACGAGCGCGCTCACCACGTCGAAGTCCAGGGAGCGCGGGTAGATCTGCCCCGTGCTCAGAAAGGCCTGGGCAAAGCCCAGGTGGTCGGCCATGCGCTGCTCCAACTCCGCCAATTCCCCAGGTCCACCGACCAAGTCCAGCATGTCCGAGCTCGTCCCGACCGGCCCTTTGATGCCACGCATCGGGTACCGGGCGATCAATTCCTCCAGCCGCTCGTAAGCCACCAGCAGCTCATTCGCTGCGGTCGCAAAGCGCTTCCCCAACGTGGTGACTTGCGCGGCGACGTTGTGCGAGCGGCCGGCCATGGCGAGTTCGGCGTGATCCGTTGCCAGCTGGGCGAGCCGGACCAGGGTCGCGACCACTCGGTTCCGAATGATCTTGAGGGACGAGATGATCTGCAGCTGCTCGACGTTCTCGGTCAGATCCCGCGACGTCATCGCTTTGTGGACGTGCTGGAAGCCGGCCAGCGCGTTGAACTCCTCGATCCGTGCTTTGACGTCGTGCCGGGTGATCTGCTCGCGCTCGGCGATCCGAGCCAAGTCGACGTTCTCAAGCACCGCCTCGTACGCCGCGATCACAGCGGTCGGG